>Ga0194127_10001827_pt1 | contig 30258 bp, 28 predicted proteins | sample TA2KigC100mmetaG_FD_148624 | JGI IMG/M metagenome (GOLD analysis project Ga0194127, IMG submission 148624) | Freshwater microbial communities from Lake Tanganyika, Tanzania - TA2015036 Kigoma Deep Cast 100m | ecosystem: Environmental > Aquatic > Freshwater > Lake | place: Tanzania: Lake...
CCGATTCAAAGGCCTGAATCATTTCCAAAACGGTTTGCCCAATTCCCGTACCCAAATTGTACACGGACCAGGGGCTGCTCGAAGAATTTTGGCTGAGGAGACGGTTGACGGCATCCACATGGGCCGCTGCAATATCGCATACGTGGATATAATCCCTCAGGCAGGTCCCGTCTCTGGTAGGGTAATCGTTTCCGAAAACCGTAAGCTGTTCGCGCTTGCCCATGGCCGTTTGGGTAATGTAGGGGATCAAATTGTCCGGAACACCGACGGTGCATTCTCCAATTCTGGCAGATGGATGAGCGCCTACCGGGTTGAAATAACGCAAGGCGATTACTTGTCTTTCTTTGCCATTTCGGGGGAGAGTCGATTTGACCCAATCCCGTAACATTGCTTCTCCAACAGTTTTGGTTCGCCCGTAGGGCGATTCCGGTTCCCGCAGAGGAGACTCTTCGGTCACCGGAATGACTTGCGGGTTCCCGTATACGGTGCAACTGGACGAAAAGACCAAGTTGCGAATCTCAAATTGATCACAGGCCTGCATCAAGTTGATTTGACCCCCCAGGTTATTGCGGAAATATTGCAGAGGATAAGCCGAGGATTCACCGACAGCCTTGAAGGCAGCAAAATGGATGACGGCATCGATGGCCGGCTCTTGTTCAAGGACCTTGTTCAAGGCTGCTGTATCGACCAGATCCACTCGGTGCTGGGTATATTTCTTGCCGGTAATTTCCTGTATTCTCTGGGAAACCCCGGCCATGGAGCGGCTGTAATTATCCAGACCTACGAGTTCATACCCGGCTTCCAGCAGGGCCACGGCGGTATGGGAACCGATATACCCGGTGCTCCCTGTCAAAAGAATGCGTGCCATGCGTACTTCAGATTAGTTCAATGCTTCAGCAAGTTCAAAAGGTATTGCCCATAGCCTGATTTGGTCAGGGGTTGGGCTACTTTCTCCAAGCCTTCAGCGTCGATATAGCCCATTCTCCAGGCAATTTCCTCGACGCATCCAATTTTGAGGCCTTGCCGCTCTTCAATAACTTGAACAAATTGTCCGGCTTGCATCAAGGACGCAAAGGTACCCGTATCCAACCATGCGGTTCCTCGGTCCAGGACCTGGACCTTGAGTTTGCCTTGGGCAAGATAATGGCGATTCACATCCGTGATTTCGTATTCCCCACGGGCCGAGGGCTGCAGGTTTTTGGCAATTTCCACCACTTCTTCGTCGTAGAAATACAAACCCGGGACTGCAAAGTTGGATTTGGGGTGGGCAGGTTTCTCCTCAATGCTCAGGGCCTGACCGTTCGTGTCAAATTCGACCACACCGTAGCGTTCCGGATCTTGAACATGGTACGCAAAAACTACTCCACCTTCGGGTTGAATATGCGATTGTAACATTTTACTCATACCTGATCCGTAGAAAATGTTATCACCAAGAACCAGGGCAGATGGGGCTCCATTAATGAAATTAGCGCCCAACACAAAGGCCTGGGCCAACCCGTTGGGAACCTCCTGGACCTGGTATTCAAAGCGGCAACCTATATTCGCCCCGTTACCCAATAATTTTTGGAAGGATGGGAGATCCTGAGGGGTGGAGATGATGAGAATTTCGCGAATGCCGGCCATCATCAAGGTGGAGATGGGGTAATAGACCATGGGTTTATCGTAAACCGGCATCAGTTGCTTGCTGGTGGCCAAGGTTAAGGGATGCAATCGGGTGCCGGAGCCTCCGGCGAGTACAATGCCTTTCATAAGGAAACAGAATGCAGGAAAATGACTAGAAGAATTATGTTTGGGGGTTACGGATCTGGTCAGCAAGCAAATAGAGAACGGCCATTCGCACGGCGACTCCGTTTTCCACTTGTTGAAGGATGATGGAGTGAGGTCCGTCGGCCACATCCGATTGCAATTCTACTCCACGGTTAATCGGTCCAGGATGCATGATGACAATGGGATGCGATAAACGATCCAGCCTTGTCTTGTTGAGTCCGAAGTAGAGGGAATATTCACGTAATGATGGAATATAGCGGGTTTGCTGGCGCTCCAATTGAATACGTAACACATTGGCGACATCACACCATTCCAAGGCCTCGTCCAGGTTCGCTTCATAACGAATCCCCAAATCTTCAAGATGAGGTGGCATCAAAGTGGCCGGTCCGGTCACCTTAACCTCTGCGCCCAATTTCAGGAGGCAGAACAGGTTGGACATGGCCACCCTCGAATGCAAGATGTCCCCCACCAGAAGGACCTTAACTCCTTGAATGCGGCCAAATTTCTGGCGAATCGAAAAGGCATCCAACAAGGCCTGGGTAGGATGCTCGTGGGCCCCGTCTCCTGCATTGACAATACGGGCATCCACACGGTCAGCCAAAAATTGACAAGTACCTGCGTTCGCGTGGCGAACGACCAGCATATCGATTTTCATTGCCAGGATATTGCGTACCGTATCGCTCAGGGTTTCGCCTTTGGAGATGGAACTTCCACTCCCCGAAAAGTTGACCACATCCGCGGAGAGCCTCTTTTCGGCTAGTTCAAAGGAGAGGCGGGTCCTGGTTGAATTTTCAAAAAAAAGGTTCGCAATAGTGAGATCGCGAAGCGAGGGCACTTTGCGAACAGGTCGGTAAAGCACTTCCAGAAATTGATCAGCGGTATTCAGAATAAGCTCCAAATCTTGAACCGTAGAATCCTTGATGGCAATCAGGTGACGGGTGCTCAAGGTCGACATGCTTGCGGTTGGAGGGTTCATGCTGGATTTCATGCTGGATTTCAAGCTTGAGTGGATGACGAGGAACTGGTGGGCAAGAATGTTTCTATAGTGACCATGTCTTGACCGCATTCTTCGGCCCAATCTACGTGGATTCGTTGGTTAGGCATGGTATTGACTTGACGCCCATGGTAATCGGGTCGAATAGGAAATTCTTGGCAGTACAAACGGTGCAACAGCACCATCAATTCAACTCGGGCAGGTCTCCCGAAATCCAATAAGGCATCCAACCCGGAGCGCAGGGTTCTGCCTGTAAATAACACATCGTCAATAAGGATGACGTTCTGCCCTTCGATCGAGAAATCAATATGCGTGGTCGAAGGAATCAAGGGGCTTTGCCTTCTTCGAAAATCATCCCGATGAAAAGTCACATCCAAGAGACCGAGAGGAATTTGGGCAGCAGGGATGCGCAAACGATTTTGAAGGATGCGATGAATGCGCCTGGCCATCAAAACACCCCGGGGTTGGAGGCCGATGAGGATGCTTTTGCAGAAATCGCCGTGATTTTCAATCAATTCTTGACTCAAGCGCTCCAACATTAGGCCGAGTTGGGTTGAGTCTAAGAGGTTTTGCCTTCCTGGGGTCATAAAGGGCTTAGGGCCTTGTTACGGAACAATTCACGGGTCGGGCCGTTGAGCATGGGCGAAGATAGTATCAAAATGGGCCTTGCTCAAGGGCATAACCGACAATCGGGTATGGCTCAGCAGCATTAAACCGGCCATGGAGGGGTCTGCTTTGAGTTCCTGCAGGCTTACGGGCCGGTTGAGCCGAGCCACAGGCTTTACCCGCACGGCGACCCAGGGCTCATTCTCCTTGGCAGTAGGATCCGGGAAGGCTTCTTCGATGATTTCGACCAGACCCACCACCGCTTTCTCGGAAACACTGTGATAAAAAAAGGCAAAATCCCCGCATCGCATCGACTTTAAATTCAATTTGGCGCTGTGGTTACGGACACCGTCCCATGTCCCCACTTTCTCTAATTCCAGATCATCCCAGGAGTAGGTATCGGGTTCGGATTTCAAGAGCCAATAGGCCATAGGGTGAGCGAAAGGGGATAGAGGCTGTGGGTTTCGTAGACAGCTGTGGGTTCTCAAAATTATTCTTTACTTTGCAAAGGACAAGCAACCCCCAAAAAGATGGCAAGCAAAGAAATGAACAAGAACACCAAGCAAGGTCCGGGGATGGACGGCCCCGGAACGGCGACCCCCGGTGAATTTGCGAGCAGGCTAGCGGCTGCAAGAAAGTTGGTGGAAAGCCTGGAGCGGCCTGGGGAAGACCTGGACCAGGCCATGCAGGCCTACACCCAGGCCATGGAAGAATTGAATTGGTGCAGGGACTATTTGTCCAAGGCCAGGCTCAAAGTGGAGCAATTGGTTTCCAAAAACTAAGAGGCTTGTTGGGCCGCCAGGAATTCAATCCAAGACTTGGCATAAGCGCCCTTAAGGACCCTTGGGAATTTATGTTGGCCTCCAACTTTGCCCATGGAGGTCATCCATTCCAAGGGCAAACGCGTGGGGACAATTTCGAGCTCCATACGTTGGAGGGCATGCTGTCGCTCCACCGCATAATCGTCGTTAATTTCTTGGAGAATTTGATCCAAGTGTTGGACCAATTCAGTTTTCCTTGACTGAGCGCTTTTCAAGACGGACTCATCCACACTGAGGTACCATTGATGTCCATAAACCCCTTCATGGCTAAGGCCCATGACGGTGCATTCCCCCAAGGTGATGCCAGACCATAGGGATAATTGCAGGAGGCCCTCGTTGATATTCTCCAAGGACAAGTGTTCGCCGCAGAGGCTCAGGAAATGTTTGGTCCTCCCCGTGATTCGAATTTCCATATGTTCCAACGATTCGAATCGAACCGTGTCACCAATCAAATAACGCCATGCTCCGCCGCAGGTGGTGATGATCAAGGCATAATCACGTTGCAGCTCCACACGATCCAAACCAATCGCTTGAACGCCTGATAACATTTGTCCATCTTCGTTGAAATGTTGCTCATCAAAGGGAATGAATTCGTAGTAAATGCCGTTGTTTAGGTTGAGTCGCATTCCTTTTTTGAGGTCTTTGTGACGGGCATCGTAGGCGATAAATCCCTCGGAAGCCAGGTAAGTCTCGATATAAATTAAGGACCTACGGCATAAATTCTCAAAAGCGGGCAAGTAGGGATCAATAGCGACGCCACCGTAAGCAAAAACCGTGAGGTTGGGCCAAACATCATGAATGGACTTGACCTGATAATGCTCGATGATTCGCTGGAATAGCAATTGCATCCAAGCCGGAATACCCGAGACCACCCATATATCCCACTGTGAGGCTTGAAGGACAATCTGTTCAATTTTCTCGTTCCAATCTCGGATTCGAACAATTTCCTCTCCAGGCTTGAAAAAGGGGTTGAACCAAAGTGGAACCTTGGAAGTGTTGATTCCACTGAGATCGCCGTAAAAATAATGCCCTGAGAATTTGAGATCCGCGGAGCCTCCAAGCATCAAGACCTCTTTGTCAAAGAGGGTGGTTGGGAAATCGTACAAGGTCAAGGCATACATCTGTTTGATGGAGGTACGCCGCATGGCCTTAATCATATCACCCGATACGGGAATGTATTTGCTGGCCGCCTCCGATGTTCCGCTGCTCAGGGCGAAGTATTTGATTTTGCCGGGCCAGGTGATGTTGGAGCGTCCTTCGTCATAGGATTTCCACCAACGGCTATGCATCATGTTGTAGTCATGAATGGGGACCCTTCGGCTAAATTCCTCTTGCATTTGCCCGGAATCCAGGATGGACAAAAAGCCGTAATACTTGCCAATTTCAGTTTGTTTGGCTTTACGGAGCAAACGGAACAAGACCAGCTTCTGTTGAACGGTAGGCTTCAAAATTCCAAGCTGCAAGGATTTGCCTACTTGCAAGGCACGCTTGAACAAAGATCCAACCAAGGCCATGGGGAATCTTTAGTGGGCGTTGGTCGGTGACCATTCCGCCGGGGCAAGTCGCCATTGCTCCAAGGAATCCAGACTTTCTTGATCCAGGTAGCTGTGCTCTACCGCCGCTGCAAGCAAGTCGGTGTACGTGCACAAGCTGGTCGAGCGAAATCCTTGGTCTGCAAATCTTGCAGAGGCCACGGGAAACCCATAATCAAAAATACTCAAAACACCCAGAACCTCCAGCCCTTCTTGACGCAAGGCGGAGGCCGCTTGCAAGGAGCTTCCTCCGGTGGAGATCAGATCTTCGATCAAGACCACCCTGGCGTTGGATTCCCAACGACCTTCGATTTGGCTTCGGGTTCCGTGCTCTTTGGGTTTGGAGCGAACATAAACGAAGGGCAAACCCAATTGTTCTGCCACGAGGACCCCCTGGGGAATGCCCGCCGTGGCAACACCGGCGACCAAATCGCAACGGCTGAATTCGTGAGCGATGCGGTCAGCCAACATCTGGCGAATATGCGTCCTGTGCTTGGGGTAGGATAGGGTTACCCGATTATCGCAATAAATTGGGGATAGCCAACCGGAGGCCCATTGGTAGGGCTTGGTGGGCGAAAACTGAACAGCCTTGGTTTCAAGAAGAATCTGGGCAATCTTAGAGGCAATCTCTCGGGTATCCATGTCTCAAATTTATCGGTTTTTCTGTCATGAAACGCCATTTGTCCTCGAAGAGTACAACGGAGCATTCACCGATGTGCGTTCGCAGATGGATCAAACACCTGCTTTCGGGGAGCTCATTGAGGTCCATGTCGAGGCAATTTGGTCCAAGATCAATGAAATCCTGAAGGAGGAATCGAGTCCCGAAAGAACGGTGTTACGATACGAGATGCGACGTCCTGATTTGGTATGGGAAGAACTGTGCAGGCGTAGCCTTACCATCGAAGCGGCTGGAGGGATCGTCTATATGGACCAGCGCATGTTATGGATGAAAAGGCATGGGCGTTGGGATTTACCCAAAGGCAAGGCGGAAGCAGGGGAGCTGCCTGATCAAACGGCTGTTCGCGAGTGCGAAGAAGAATGCGGTCTGAAGAAACTTAAGCTCATCAATCCCGATAAATGTTACATAACACATCATTGGTATCTTTACAAAGGCTATCCTGCCATGAAGACCACCGTATGGTACGAGATGATCGCCCCAAGGGACTTGAACCAAGGGCTAAAGCCCCAAGTGGAAGAGGGGATAAGTTCGCTGGAATGGATTGATTATCACCGCATGTACCGTGAAATCTTGCCCACAACCTATCCCGCACTCCGATGCATGGTCGAAGAAATTTACGGGCCCTCCGAGGGCCGTAACGCAGAGATGCCACGGGCGACTACAGCAGGAACCAGCGGTGCGGGATTCCCGCCATGAAGTACAATTTCCCGAACGATGGAGGATGAAACCGCCTGCAATCCAGGATCACAGACCAAAAAGAAAGTCTCAACATCGAACAGATCTTTGTTGAGTTGAGCAATACTTTTCTCACTCTCAAAATCGGTGGTATTGCGAAGACCTCGAAGGATAAAGGAGGCACCGATTTCTTGGCAAAACTTGGCCGTTAGGTCTTGATACTGAACCACCTGAACCCGATTATCCCCTCCCAGCAACTCTTGCAACCACTTGAGCCTCGTTTCCAACGAGAATAGATTTTTCTTATCCGAATTATGCCCTATTCCAATGATTAAGCGGTCAAAATGCTGTAGGGCCCTTTGGATCAAATCCAAATGACCCAAGGTAATGGGATCGAAGGATCCCGGGAAGAGGGCAGTGCGCAGATTCATCGAGGCAAAGTGCGTTTCTCAAATATACTAAATTGACTCTGTCCGTAGGTGAGCACCTTGGAAGGGCCATAATGGAGGCTAATTCTCCTGTAGTTTACCGCGTGTTCAATGACCAAAATGCCTTCAGTGGACAGCAAAGGTCCATCCAGGATGGTGTCAGCGAAGCCTTCTAGGCGGGGATCACCGTAGGGTGGATCGGCTACGACCAAGTCAAATGGAGCAGGATCATCCGGTAATTCGGATAAGCGCTCCGTCATTTTCCAGGGAAGAGCGCTGCCGCCTTTCTTGGCCCTGGCAAGTAAATCTGCTCCAGCAATAAGCCATCCCCTGAGGTCCCATTGTTGGCGGAGCTGCCGCAAATGGCCAAGCGCCTCTGGATGCAGATCCATGGAGACCAATTGGTAAGCCCCTCTGGAAAGGCATTCCAAACCTAATGCGCCGGTACCCGCAAAAAGGTCCAAGGCGCGAATTGGAGACCAATCCAACAGGGTATCCAGATGATTCATCAGTCCTTGTCGAGCAATGTCGGTGGAAGGCCTTACCTCCCAACGCTTTGGTTTCACTGCGATCGAACGACCGGACAGATGCCCCCCAGTTATCCGAACTTTAGATTCCATTGTTGCAAAGCTTGGATAAGCCCTTGCTGTACAAGGTTCAAATCTGAAGGCCCATCCGAACCCAGGGTCATTCCACTTGGGGGGTAAACCTGGTCGAAGGAGAGATCCAAGATGCTTCGCTCTTCCACGGACCAATTCATGGTTTGCAAAAAGTGAATGCAATTTGGATATTGTTTTGAACGCCTAGCAAGCGCATGGTACAGGATATCGGTAGGTGTATTCCAAAGGTATCTTCCTTGATGAATTAATCGAAGGCCTTCGAAGATCCAAAGTCCAAAATCCCTATCCCCCCTAACAATCGCCAGCTGTCTTCCCTTAGTTTCGGTGTTACGAAAAGTTTCCAGCCAATACAGGGTCCATAAGGCAGAGGCGTTGTGAAAACTCCAACAGGTCGCGTCGCTTTGCAGTCCCTCGACGATGGACATGGATAGGGCAAAGAGTTGGGCCATATCCATTTCGGGTACTCGCTGCCACCCCAGAATTTCTCCGTTCAAGGGACCGCATACGGATTCAAAGAGGGTAACCAAATCAGGAATAGACTCATAATCAGCGATTATGCCGCGGTTAGGCCGGGTGATGGACCATTCGTCCAAGAGGGCTGCCGGTATCCAGGTCTGTCGAGGCAAATCCGCGATCAATTCAGCCTCTGTCCATTCACCCATGGAATTCATCCACCAAGAAAAGCTCTCGGAAAAATTCTCGGTTCCTTGTTGGGAAAGAACAGGAGGCTTGACCAAATCGATCTGCTCTTGGATCACTCCCAAGCCTTCATTTTCCCTCCATGCGCTCAGGGATTCAGGGTACTGAATCTCAGGATAAGGGTAAGGAAGAGGGTTCGTATCGAAGTCCCCCAGGGAGTACCACTGACGATTCCACGCCCAATATCCCTTCAAAGTTTTGCTCAAAAGGATTGGGATTGATGAAAATCAAAAAAGGCCAAGGAAAATCTTATTCCCAGTTCCCGCTGAGGTTGGCATCCACCATGGAACCAACGCGGAGTACTTTGCGGGTGTCGAAGGGTGCAGAGTCTTCGACCTCAAATACATTGAGCTCCAAGTTGCTTTTCTTGACTTTGCCGGCGCGCAGGGTGAACTTCGCTGTATCCGCAAAGGGAACATAGCATAAGGAGTCAATGGGATAATTCTTGAACAAGGAATCAGCAACGGAAATCAAAATCGTTTCGTACCGAATTCCTTTGCGGATATCGGCGGAATCGTCGGGGTTTCCAATCACCTTGGTGATTTTCATTTTCCCACTTTTGGAGTAGTTGATGAGTTTTTCCCAGGTATCGGCAAATTCACCGTTATTTTCGCGGTAAGCAACCTGAGCGGTACGGATCATTTTGAGGCGGTCAATCACGAATCCGTAACGATAATCTCTCTCTTTGTCGAAACGCAGGGGTTTGGCAATGGTTTCAATCGTTTCGTAGGTTAGCCAAACGATAAGGCCCAAGAGGACGATTTTGAAGAGGTTTTGGAGGTTCATAAACGGCAATTAATTTGCAATAATACAGTCTGGGCGCCCATCAGGGATTGAAGTTCATGTAAACATTTTGGAAACAAAGGTGTTAACAAACTCATGGACCGCTTTTCCATCAAAGATATCGAGGCCCTCACCGGCATCAAAGCCCATACCTTGAGGGTTTGGGAGCAAAGGCATGCGGTCATCTGCCCAAAGAGGAGTGAAACGAATATTCGCTATTACGACCAAGACGACCTCCGTAAACTATTGGGAATCACGGCCTTGATGCGTCAAGGCCACAAGATTTCCATGTTGGCCCGTTTAAGCAACGAGGAGCTGCATTCCGCTGTCCTGGAGCAAGAGATGGCCCCCCTGCCCTTGGACGAAAGGCTGGAAGCGCTGACCTTGGCCATGATTAGCCTGAATGAGAGGGCCTTTCGAAACCTCTTGTCCAAGGCCTTCGATCAATGTGGGGTAGAAGAAGCCATGATGGAACTCATCTTTCCGTTTTTTCGTCGGATCGGGATCCTTTGGCAAACCGGGTCCATCAATCCGGCTCACGAGCATTTTATCACCAATATCATTAGGCAGAAAATCATCGTGGCCATAGACAGGTTCGAAGAAATGGCCTCCTTGAACTCTCATTCTAGCCACCACAGGAGTTGTAAGTATCTCCTTTATCTTCCTGAAGGGGAATACCATGAATTAGGCTTGCTTTTTGCCTCCTATCTGCTCAAGGCCAGGGGTCAAAGGGTGGCTTACATCGGAACCAATGTTCCTTACCCTGATTTGGCTATCCTTGACCAACAATACCAACCGGACTTTACCCTTTTTGCGTTGACCTCGGCAATTGCTCAGGGCTCTGTGGCGGAATACCTCGCCAAAGTCCGGGCTGACTTCCCCCATTGCACCCACTTGGTCACTGGACCATTGGCCAATATGGCCGAAGAGGAGGTCTCTTGGGATGGCCCGTTGAAGCTGATTCGGGATTTTCGTGAACTAATCGCTTTGGTGGAAAGGGAGGCTCAAGCCTCCTAGACTTAGGACAGGTTCACCGTCCATCGGTGTACTTTTGAGGCCATGCTCGAACCCACGCTTCTTTTTATTGGAACGGTCCTGGGTTTGGTGGGGATGGAGGCATTGGGATGGTTCATCCACAAATACCTCATGCACGGCCCATTGTGGTTTATTCATCGAACGCATCACCGGCCTTCGGGCAAGGGGCCTGAATGGAATGACCTCTTCTCATTATTGTTTGGCGGAATGGGAATGGGTCTTTTGTGGTGGGGTTTGGAGGATAGGCCTCTTGTTCTCGGGACAGGGGTTGGAATATGTCTCTACGGCGCGTTGTATTTCATCATGCACGATGGTTGGGTTCATCGCCGCTGGAGGGCACCGATGCGATCTCGGTTTCCCTATATCGAGGCCATGATTCGGGCCCATCGGGCTCATCATGTTTCCTTGAAGGCCAAGCCTTCGGAGTCTTACGGCTTGCTTTGGTTTCCAAGCAAATTCCTTATCAAGAAACCCTGAGGCCTATCTTTGAAAAAAATCAACCTATGCGCATCGTTACCCTGTCATTATTCGCCGTTTTGTTTACCCTTTCGTCCTCCCCGAATGCCACCGGTCAAGCTCCGGCGGAGACCCTGCATTACCCGGATACCAAACGGGTTGACCAATTGGACAACTATTTCGGGAAAGTCGTTGAGGATCCATACCGCTGGTTGGAAGACGATCGATCCGAGGAAACGGCCGAGTGGGTGAGTCGGCAGAACGAAGCCACCTTTGGATACCTCAAGGCGATACCCTACCGAGCAGATGTGCGCAAGAGGCTGGAGAAATTATGGAATTACGAGAAATACTCCGCCCCGTTCAAGGAAGGGAAATACACCTACTTTTTCAAAAACAATGGCCTTCAGAACCAGTCTGTGCTGTACCGTGAAATTTCCGGGAGCAATGCAAGCCCTGAAATTTTTCTTGATCCCAATAATTTCTCTAAAGATGGAACCTCATCCCTCGCAGGTATTCAATTCTCCGAAGATGGCTCCCTCTGCGCGTATCAAATCAGCGAAGGGGGATCGGATTGGCGCAAAGTGGTGATCATGGATGTGCTAAAACGGAAGCTTTTGGGAGATACTTTATTCGATGTTAAGTTTTCGTCCCTATCATGGAAAGGGCAAGAAGGTTTCTTTTATTCCAGCTACGATAAGCCCAAAGACGGCTCTGCACTTTCGGGCAAAACCCAGCATCACAAATTGTATTACCACCGAATGGGCAAACCTCAAAGAGAGGATGAATTGATTTTTGGTGGGGAGAAACAGCCTTACCGCTATTTGGGTGCGGTGGTTAGCGAGGATAATCGATGGCTCTTTATTTCCGCAGCACAGGCTACCTACGGTAACGAGCTTTATGCCAAAGATTTATCCATCAAAAACTCGCCTACCATCCCCATGATTACCGGGCTTGACTACGAGAGCGATGTGGTGCATGTGGAGGGTGATCGAATCTATGTCCTGACCAATCTCAAGGCTCCCAACCGCAGGCTTATGGTGGCATCTGCCAAAGATCCATCGTCATCCATGTGGCAAGAGCTTATTGCAGAAACGGAATCTCCTTTGTCAGTGACGGCTGCTGGCGGTTATTTGATGGCTACTTACCTTAAAGACGCCGTTTCCCAGGTTATTCAATACGATTTGCAAGGTAAGCGTATTCACGAGGTACCATTACCGGGCTTAGGCACCGCCTCCGGCTTTGGAGCCAAGCGACGTGAAACGGAATGTTATTATTCTTTTACGTCGTACACCCAGCCTCCGGTAATCTACCGATACGATCTCCAAGGAGGGTCCAAGATCTACAAACAAAGCAAGGTGGATTTTGAGCCTGACCAATACGTGAGTACTCAGGTTTTTTACCAATCCAAGGACGGCACCAAAGTACCGATGATTTTGACCCACCGTAGGGATGTGAACCCAAACGGCGAGAACCCGGTATTGCTCTACGGATATGGGGGCTTCAACATCTCCTTGACCCCTAGTTTTTCGGTGTCCAACTTGTTCTTTATGGAACAAGGCGGGATTTATGCGGTAGCGAATCTCCGTGGGGGAGGCGAGTACGGGGACCAATGGCACGATGCCGGGACCAAAATGCGCAAGCAAAATGTCTTTGACGATTTCATCGCTGCGGGGGAGTGGTTAATCCAGAACGGCTACACCCAACCCGAGCGTTTGGCGATTGCCGGGGGCTCCAACGGTGGCTTGTTGGTCGGAGCCTGCATGACCCAACGCCCTGATTTGTTCAAAGTTTGTTTTCCAGCCGTAGGGGTCATGGATATGCTTCGTTATCATACGTTCACTGCCGGTGCCGGTTGGGCATATGATTACGGCCGTTCCGATGATTCCAAGGAAATGTTTGAATATTTGCGCGCTTATTCACCAGTTCACAATGTTCGGAGCAAAGTTCCCTACCCTGCGACCATGGTGACCACTGCCGATCATGATGATCGCGTTGTCCCGGCCCATTCCTACAAATTTATCGCGGAGTTGCAAAGTAAACAGGCCGGCCCAGCCCCGGTTTTGATCCGAATCGATGTGAAAGCAGGACATGGTGCGGGCAAACCCACCTCTATGATCCTGGACGAGGCCGCGGACAAATGGTCCTTCCTTTTCTACAACATGGGATTAGAACCTCGATTCTAAGGGATGCCTTAGGCTGCCGCCCCACCGACGTAGACCACATCCCCCTCGGCAGGGATGCCGGCATCGCACAGGGCTATAAGGTACCGGTTCAATTGCTCGAGGTGACTTTCCCGAACAGCACCTGTTTTGAATTCGATAACACGGGCCGTACCGTCATGGCGAAGCAGTACCATATCGGGTTTCAAAAATTGACCATCCCCCAATAGGAGAGGTATTTCACGCAGAACCTTGCAATATCCATCCCAACAATCTCGAAGGTCATCCCTACCCAAGACTTCGAGAATCCAACCCCTAACTTTCGTTTTCAACGCCAAGGTCAAATCAGGCCTCGCCATAAATTCCTCGATAGCTAGGTCATGGTTATTAGGTTCCTCCAATTGGGCCACGACTTGATGAAACAAAGCCCCTGATTCGACAGGATCAGACCAGTGACTTTGCCAATTCAAATTGTGCTCCATGCAAAGCCTGGGGGAAAGGGTAGTCATGGGGTTCGGTGTTGCGGTATTGGGGATTCGTTGGGTATGATTAGTATTGGGCTGGGGGAGAAGCCTCTCTTCGAAGGAAAAGGAAAGCGGTTGTCCCAAGGTCCAACTTTCAAAGGCTGAATGATCCCGATGAACCAGCCCTTGCCCTTCCGGCGTTTCCTTGAATTCTTCAAAGAGCTTGGCGAAGGTGAGGGGGCCGCTGTTGGAGGTTTTCTTTTCGGTCACCTTTTCGGTCACCATAATCATCGAGGACTTGGCTCTGGTCAACGCTACATACAACAAATTCAAATAATCCAAATCGTTGTTAAGATCTTCTTGGTTGCCAATGGATTGCAGGTGCTTAGGCCCTTTCTTGAGTTTGCTCGTCGAAACAAGGTGTATCGGCAGGCTTTGACCCTCATTGATTTCTTGAGTCTGCAGGGATGCGTCTTGGTCTGCTTGCAGCCATTGGTATTCGATGACCGATAATTTTCGCGAACGGTCCAATTCAGGAAGGATCACCACTGGAAATTCCAACCCCTTGGCACTGTGTACCGTGAGCACGGTGACGGCTTGTCCTTGGTCCTGAATTTGCAATTTAATCTTCAAGCGATTTCTCTTCCACCAATTCCGGAGTTCTTGGGCGCCTAACCCTGCAGCGCATTGCAAAGTCCATTCCTCCAGCAAACGTTTGACATAAGCGTCTTGGGTGGGGCAACCCAAGGCGTAAGCAATTTCATGAAGTTGCAGGCCCAAGGGGAGCTGCAACAAGAGATCTTCGTTCCAGAGAGGGAAATGTTGGGCTAACCACTCGTTGAGTCGGAGGGGTTGTTCACCTCGCTTGTATTGCTCCGGATTGAGCGCAAGAAACAACAGGTCTTGATTCAACAGGCTGCTCGAATCGTGGAGAAATTGCCAAGCCGTGATCAGTTTTTCGACCTCAGGATGCAGGCCCAGGACGAGACTGTCCGGAGAAATCACAGCCTGCCCTGCCGCCATCAAGCCGCTGGCGATTTCTGCACCTACCTTGTTGGTTCGGACCAGTATGGCGATATCCTTGGGTTTGTACAGGGGCATCCCATCAGCTTCCAAGGCCAATTGGGCCTCAAGGATTTCCAAACAAAGCCTAACCCTCTCCGAAGCCAAGGAGACCCCGGTTTTTTCGCAGTCCCAAACAGCAACTTGCACCGTTCCATCCAATGCCTGGCTAGCGGGTTCCTTTGCGGAGCATTCTTGTTCCACATCTACAAAAAAAGGATCGGCGATGTCACCATGCTGAAGGCGTAAACATCCGAAAAATGCATTGTTAAATTCAATAATATTCTTGAAAGAACGGTAATTTTCCTGCAAAAATTTCGCTTCAAACAAGCCCTCCCAAAGGGCGGAAATGGGATTTCCTAACACATCCTTAGGCAGGGAAGCGAGCAGGCGGGCATCTCCGTTTCTCCATCGGTATATGGATTGTTTGACATCCCCCACCATCAGGGCCGTGCCGCCAGAGGCTATGGTATTATCGGCCAAGGGGAACAAACACTGCCACTGCAGCAAACTGGTGTCCTGGAACTCATCGATCAAAATATGTTGGTATCGTTGCCCAACCCGGTCGCACAGGTATTCCGGATGGGTTTGACGGATCAAATCTGCCATCTGAAAATACATGAAATTCAAAGGCATTCGGAGTTGATTACGGTTGAATTCCATGAAATGCTGGTACATGGAACCCATAAGCGTGGTGGCGTAGCGCATATCCAAAAGCGCCGATAGCAATTCCACCTCACCCGCTGAATCGGTTCTGTACTTCATAAAGTCCATGACCTCTTGAACCCAAGAATCCGGCAAGGGTAAGTTGCATTTGGGTTGAAGGACACGCCTTTCGTCAAGGGCCTTTTGGGCGTTGGAATGCAAAGCCCCCCCAGCTCCCCCAGCCAATTTTTCGAGGTGGCCCAAGACCCCACCGCTTTTTTGGACAAAGTCATCCGGTTCAAAGCCCAGTTCCCTGGCTTCTTGCGCTAGCTTAGCTGCGGTCTTGAGGGTATAATCCAAATGGTATTGAAGCTTGGCTTCAAGTTCATCGAAATGCCTTTGGTAGGATTCCGGGCTACGCTCCAAGAGCTGATGCAAATGTGCATAGGTTCTGTCCTCAAAGAGAAAACCCGCGTATTTCTCCAACATGGATCGGGTATTCCATGACTGTTCTTTTTGGTTCCGGTTTTGGGCCATAAAGTGCAACAAATCCGTAACGGCTTGGTTGTCATTCCCCAAGTTGTTCATCCACTCATCCAAGGCTTGTTCGATGACCAGGTCCCGATCCAGTTCAATATCAAAATCAAGCCCTGTCCGTAGTTCCCTGTAGAAGGGCCGTGCAAGTTGGGTAATGAAAGAATCAATGGTGCTTATTGCGGTATCGTTGTAACGATGCAACATGTGTTGCAGGTACTGAAAAGATCGGTTGCGTAGGGTTTCTCGGCTGCACTCCAAGGCCTGAATCAGGCTAGTTTCCATGGCACCCGACCTTTGATCGGCTGTTCGCGTTGCAGGTTCCATGGCCATGTAGCGGAGTTGCTTAAGGATGCGCTCTTTCATCTCCATGGAGGCTTTCCGAGTAAACGTGATCGCCAAGGATTGTCTGACCGTTCGAGGGTCATCCGCAAGTAGCAATAGCCTAAGGTAGTCAAAGACCAGGTTATGGGTTTTGCCTGAACCGGCCGAGGCCCTGTACACCAATAAGTTTCCGGTTGTCATTGAGCCCATTTTGATTTTCAAAGGTAAATTTGCTAGTCAAAATTCAAACATTTTTTTTAAGAAGGTTGGATTGGCTTACCCCATGAATTTTAAAAGAGCACAAATATGACCCCTTTTGAGTGGAAGGCTTTTGAATCAGCGGATGTTCATTTTGCGATTTGGTGGATTTTTACTTTGACTGCCTCATGGTTTTTGGCCAAAGAACCCTCATTTATGCTAGGCAGATTGCATTCGTTATTCAATTTTCGAATTTTTCTTCAGGCTATGCGTCACAAAAGCAATGATGCGGGGGTTTTGACGACTGGATGGTCTTTAATCGGAATTGGCGCGTTGGGGCTTCTTCTTATAGACACTTCTCCTGTTCATGATCTTTTTTTCATACTTCTGCCAAACGAGTTGAGAATTTTACCTATCATGATTTTCATTTGGACGATTGGCATCTGGGTGGCCTTTGTGGTTTGGTTTTGGTGGATAAAGTTGTTGGCTTGGGTTGCTGATTTCCCAGAAAGTGCTCTTTGGCTTAAATCAAGCATTTTTTTAGTTTTTCATGTCTGGTTGCCCCTTCTTCTTGGTTTGGCTTTGATAACCAGGTATGGAAGCCCTCAATGGGTTTTGGCAGCTGCATTGCTTACGGGGGTTCTCTTGATGATCACTTTTGGTTTTCGTTGGATTAGGCTGTTACGCCTGGCTTTTGAGTATACCCGGGACCATCTTCTTTTAATGATTTTCTATATTTGCACCTTCGAAATCATTCCGGTTTCGGTGTTCGCGTTAAATTTTAAGCATGGCTGATGGCTCAAATTCTAAATCCAAAATCCGCACGGTCTTGGTTTCTCAGCCCAAACCCGAGCCTGGGGAGCGTTCTCCTTTGTTGGATTTGGGTAATCGGTACGGCCTTAGGGTGGATTTTAGGCCATTTATTGAGGTGAAAGGGGTTTCGGCCAAAGATTTTAGGAAAAGCAGAATTTCAATTTCCGATCATCAAGCCATAATCTTCAACAGCAAAAATGCCATAGACCATTATTTCCGCCTCTGTGAAGAATTGCGCATTGAAATTGACCCAGAGAACCGATATTTCTGTATTTCAGATACAATAGGTCATTACCTTCAGCGATATACGCAACTAAGAAAGCGTAAAATTGTTTTTGGAAAAGGTAAGATGGAGGACCTGTTGCCCCAAATGATAAAGCATGGTGATTTTAGTTATCTAATGCCTTGTTCTGATGCCTTATCGGATAGTTTTCTAACGAAATCTGAGGAATTGGGATTGAAAATCACCAAAGCGGTCATGTTTCAAACCGTATCGAGCGACCTAAGTGACCTAGCAGATATCAAGTACGATGTCCTTTGTTTTTTCAGCCCAATAGGGATTAAATCGCTGTTTGAAAATTTCCCTGATTTTGTTCAAAATGAGACTAAAATAGCTGCTCTAGGCACTCAGACCCACGAAGCGGTTCTTAAAAGGGGCCTTAGGTTGGATGTAGCAGCGCCTACGCCGGAATACCCTTCTTTGGTAATGGCATTGGAGGCGTGTATAAAAAAGGCCCCGAAGTAAGGTTCAAATTTGGCTTTTTGTTCGTTTCTTGGGCTAAATGAATATTGGCTTACGTTTACCCAATCCTCGGCCGGCTATTACCCTGCTCCTTTCGGTGACCCTAACCTTGTTGTCTTTCATGGTGCATGCCCAGCAGGAAGCCAAGTGGAATCAGTACATGTTCAACGATTTCTACTTCAATCCGGGGGTTGCTGGTTCAAGGGCGGCCATCAGTACCCTAATAGCCTCTCGTTATCAATGGGTTAACATTCCGGAGAATGCGTCACCCCGAACGACTTGCTTCAGTATTCACGCCCCTGTTCAGTTTCTTCACGGGGGTTTGGGTTTGTTGGTTATTCAAGACCAAGAGTTCTTCAACAAAAGCACCAATGTGCGCCTTAATTACGCCTTTCGAGTCCCCTTTCGCACCTTCAGCGTGGGTCTAGGGGTTTACGGGGGGATGATTCAAGCCAGTTTAGACGGCACTAAATTCAGGCCAGAGAATCCCAATGACCCTTTATTGGTCACCACCAATGTACAGGCTAATGCGTTTGATTTGGGTGCCGGCATTAATTTTCAATCCTCCAGGTGGTTTTTAAATTTTGCGCTCAATAGACTTAATCAGCCTCAGTTAAAATTCAACAATACAGGTTCCACCATAACCTATGCCCAAAACTTATTTGCCTCTGCCGGCTATCAAATACCGTTGAATAAGTATTGGCGATTAACCCCATCCATCCTATACAAAACCAATTCTTTTGTTTCCCAAATTGATTATAATTTGATGCTTTCTTTAGGAACCAGGATTTGGCTAGGGGGAGGCTATTCTCAGGGTGATGGAATCGTTGGATTGGTTGGCTACAGAATGAGAAATGGGGTCCGTTTTGGGTATTCCTTTACCGAACATACTGGGGAGCTTGGGGGCTTGGCTAATGGGTCCCATGAAGTTTTCTTGGGTTATGATTTTACCATAAAATTGCCTCCACCTCCCCAAAAGAAAATTCTCACTCCACGTTATTTCTAATTTATACGTTAAAAATCCATTATCCTCTGGTTACCTTTATGCTTCGCAAAAAATGAAAATGACCTATTTTAATACTTTTAAACTCAAAAAGTCAGCCGCGGGCTTGATGTTTTGGTTCCTTGCTTTGGGTTTGTCTTCTCTATTGTACTCATGCGGCGGTGGGAATACCGGTGACCTAATTGGGGCAAGGGATAGGGGAAGATGGCTTGAAACAACCCCCTACGGGATGGTGTACATCAGGCAGGGAACTTTCCTGTACGGTCAGGGTGACCAGGATATATTGTTCAACATGAATAGCCCCTTGAAAAATGTCACAATGAGGCCATTCTATATGGACGATGCAGAAATTTCCAATGCCGAGTATCGCCAATTTATCAATTGGGTTAGAGATTCAATTGCCCACACCATACTTGGCAATACCGTGGAGGACGAAGACGGGAATGAGTATATTAATTGGAAGGCAAGAATCAATTGGAACGATCCTGCAGTGGTGGAAGAGTTGGAGGATTTGTTTCTTCCTGAAAATCAAAGAGTCTTTGGGAAAAAGGAATGGAATACGCCGCGTTTTGTCTACAATTACAAGACTTATGATTATCAATCAGCCGCATCAGCTCAAAGTAATCGAAACCGCAACGAATTTGTAGAAGCCAAGTCCATCAATATTTATCCTGATACCTTAGTTTGGACCAAGGATATGGCCTATGCTTATAACGAACCTCAAACCCAATTGTATTTCAGTCACCCCGCCTATTATGATTACCCCGTTGTAGGCGTTAGTTGGAATCAAGCCACTGCTTTTTGTGATTGGAGAACAAGGCTCTTAGCATCATTCAGGCAATCCAAAAGATTGAAATTGCAATTCCCCTTTAGACTACCCACTGAGGTTGAATGGGAATATGCTGCGCGTGGTGGCCGGATGTCTTCCCCATACCCTTGGGGTGGCCCTTCCCTTCGCAACGAAAGGGGATGTCTGCTTGCAAATTTCAAGCCTGGAAGAGGGAACTATATAGACGATGGCGTGACCTACACGGCCAAAACTTATTCCTTCAATCCGAACGATTTCGGTCTCTACAATATGTCGGGAAATGTTGCGGAATGGACTTCTTCAACTTTTGATGAATCTGCAAGTAACTTTTTAGGCGATTTGAATCCAGATTACCGCTATAACGCTAAGGCAGATGATCCAGCTTACTTAAAGCGTAAGGTAATCCGGGGGGGGAGTTGGAAGGACGTGGGTTACTACCTAATGAACGGGACCAGGGCTTACGATTTTCAAGACTCATCCCGTTCGACCATTGGATTTCGTTGTGTTATGGATTTTACAGGTCGTGACATTAGGGATATTCGTTAGTTTTTAACTATTAACCATTAAATATCAATTCATGAAATTTTCTTTCAAAGCAGAAGAAATTGCAGACTACCTACAGTCCAAGAGGGGTAAAGTAACTCTTAACTATTTGTACGGCTGGGGTGCATCCGTGGTAATTATTGGGGCATTATTCAAAATCCGGCACCTTCCTTTCGCGGATTTTTTTCTTACTTTAGGTTTGGGCACCGAAGCCTTGATTTTTTTCGTTTCGGGGTTTGAAGCTCCGCCAGAAGAAACGGATTGGTCCTTAGTTTACCCTGAGTTAGCAGGTGGAGAAGCCAAAGCGCAGCCTGCTACTTTGGACTCTTTGATGCGTGAGGCTAATTTGGAAAAGGATGTTTTAGAGAATTTAGGTAGAAATTTTCAAGCGTTGAATAGCAATGTCCAGAAAATGGGAGAATTGAATACAGCGGGGTTTAGCTCTGGAGAATTTGCCGAAAAAGTGAATGAGGCAACCCAAAATATCGGGAATATGTCTCATCAGGCTCAAACCGTCGCTACTTCTTTTCAGGCTATGTCCAATATGGGAGAACAAGCTCAGGTTTACAACGATCAAATGGCGACATTAAATCAGTATCTTATTTCTGCGAATCAGGCCTATCAGAACAGTGTGCGCTCTGCTTCTGATTCAATTTTAGATTTAGATCAAATTGGACAAGAAACAAAAGCTTATCGAGCAGAAATGCGAAAACTCATTGAGAATATTGGCTCATTCAATGCAATGTATGATGAGGAGATCAAACAAACTGCCTTTGCCTTGAGATCAGCCAGTGAAAATGTAGGCGGCGTTGGTAGGTTGATGGACAGCATTAAATTGATTCAAGAAGATGCGGAGCGTTATCAATCCGAAATGTCTCGATTAAACAGAAACATAGCTTCCCTGAATTCAGTTTATGGGAATATGCTCAATGCAATGTCCAATCGTTTCTAATATCAAATTATTCGCGATTTTTTAATTTTATCAGTACTTAGTATACACTACCGATGGCAAGCGCAAAACTATCTCCAAGGCAACGAATGATCAACATGATGTACCTTGTGTTGACAGCTATGCTTGCTCTTAATGTTTCTGCGGAAATTCTCAAGGCCTTTGCGATGATTAACAAAAGCTTAGAGGAGACTTCGCTCTCTGTTGGTCAAAAAAACGAAGCTCTATACAAGGCCTTTGACGATCGTATGGAAAAAGAGCCAGGCAAGGCCAAGGCCAACTTTGATAAGGCTCAAATAATTCGAAAAAAAACGAAGGAGATTTTGAAGTTCGTTAAGGAAGCCAAAGAAATGATGATTGATTTGGGGGGCAATCAAAATCAAAAAATGGATGAAGGAGACTTCAAAGTAGAAGCAGGGGCAAGACGTGTTATAGATGATGGTAACATCGACATAAGCTCGCAGGTTTTGGTGAATCCTGAAGGAAAAAGCCCCAAGGGTTTGGAGTTCAAGAGGCTAATCAATGAATATCGTTCGCTCATTTTGAATATGGTCCCTAAAAGTGACCTTAAAGAAATCAAGTTATACTTGGACGAAGCTGTTGACCCTAGCGACCAATTATCTGGCGTAAAAAAGAATTGGCTTCAATCCAATTTTGGAGAAATGCCCTTATCTGGGGTAATCACCCTTTTATCCAAATACGAGAGTGATATACGGAATACCGAGACTGAGGTTATTTCTTATCTACTAAGTCAAATTGATGCGGCTTCTTATAAATTTGATAAGGTTGAGGCTAAAGTAGTTGCACGGTCCAGTTATATCCTTACCGGTCAAGATTACGAGGCAGATATCCTTTTGGTGGCTTATGACAGTCGCCAAGATTTGGACATTAGACTTGAAGGTGGAACCAAGGTACCTGTTGAAGCGGGAATGGGTAAATTGAAAATTCGAGCAACCTCAGAAGGCGAAAAAAAATGGGGTGGTTTTATCAATGTGGTTAGCCCTACCTCCGGTGAATTGACGAGGTATCCGTTTAGTAGTTCTTACACAGTTGCAAGACCAGCCGCAGTAGTTTCTCCTGATAAAATGAACGTTTTGTATGTAGGTGTTGACAATCCTGTTTCCATTTCAGCACCCGGCGTAACACCTGAAAATCTTCTTCCGGCAATTTCAGGGGGGGGTACTATTACGGGTTCCAAAGGCAAATACATAGTTCGAGTCAATACACCGGGTATGAATATTAATGTTGATGTACGGGGTAAGGGCGTGGATGGTAAAGGCAGTCAAATGCTTGGATCTACCTTGTTTCGTGTAAAGGCAGTTCCTGACCCCCAAGCCACAATTGGCGGTTTAACTCCGGGTTCTGTGTCTGTTTCCCAATTCAAGGCACAAGGCGGTATGATAGCGACATTGAAGGACTTTGATTTTGACATGCGATTCGACATAATTAGTTTCCGAATGCTTTACTTCGCTGCTCGCAAAGATGTTGAACCCTTTGCCAATACAGGGGCTATCTACAACGCCAAGATTCAGCAAATTATACGAAATTCTAAAGCAGGTGACCGGTTTATTTTTGACGAGGTCAAAGTAGTTGGTCCCGACAAAATCACAAGGAAATTACCCCCTGCCGTCTATTCCATTAATTAAAATTATGAAGAATTATTGCATCGCATTTTTATTAACTTGCTTTTTCGGAAGCGCTTATGGACAACAGCCTGTAGAGGTTATTCCAGGAGCCTACAAGCGTTCTATGAAATTGTCTACCTCCAAGAAGCCTATTGCATTACCGGAAATTCAAGAGCAGGATGTTATGTTCTCTTGGTCAATTCTTCGAGTAATTGATTTGAACCAAAAGCTGAATATGCCTTTCACTCATCCGAAGAGTATGCTCATCAATGTCCTGATGGACGCCTTGAAAACGGGAAAGTTGGATGGGTATTTGTTCAACTCCGAGGACCTTCAAAAATCGGACCAGATCAAGGCGTCGGATATCTTAAATTCATTAGAAAAATGGGATACCATCATCGTGAGTAATCCGGTGACTTATGCCTTAGAAAGAAAGATCGAAAAGGTTGAGTTTAACCCTAACGACGTTGTTAAGTACAGGCTCAAGGAAGAATGGGTCTTTGATCGCAAGACCGCGAGTATGGTAGTGCGAATTGTAGCGATAGCGCCAATTCAAAACCTTAAGTCTGATGGAATAATTGTTGGTGAAATCCCAATGTTTTGGGTTTATTTTCCAGCTATCCGACCAATACTTGCGGCATCTGAAGTTTTCAATATGAAAAATGAGTCGGCTAAGATCTCTTATGATGATTTGTTTTTGCGCAGATTTTTCTCCTCATACATCTACAAAGAACCCAATGTGAAGGATGTTCGAGTAGAAGATTATGCTAGCAATCCGGAGGATTTCCTCATGGAATCGGAGCGGATCAAACAGAAGTTGTTCAATTTCGAACAGAGCCTTTGGGATTACTAGGCCCTCCGTTTTTGGTGGTTCCTGAGTCGCTGTACGTTCATATTCCCTTTTGCCGAAAGGCTTGCTCTTATTGTAATTTCCATTTTAGCACTTCGCTGCAACGGCGAGGAGATTTGATTCGTTCAATGCTCGATGAATTGGGATATCGAATGCGGGCATCGGCCCACGATGAATTGCCCCAGGTCCATTCCATAGCTGAACTTTCTGAAGTAAAACATTCACGCCTCCAAACGTTGTATTATGGCGGTGGCACGCCCTCCTTGCTGAGCATGGCGGAGTTGAGGTCCTTGACGAATGGTATTCGACGGTGGTTTGATCTCGATGGGGTTAGGGAATTCACTTTGGAGGTGAATCCGGAGGATGTAACACTGGCCAAGGTCAAGGACTGGCGTTCTTTGGGGGTGAATCGGATAAGTTTGGGGATACAGTCCTTTGATGATCGGAATTTGACTGGGATGAACAGAGCGCATAACGCGGCCCAAGGAAGACAGGCACTCCACCTGCTCCAAAATGAGGGTTTTGAGTCCATTAGTGCAGATTTGATATACGGATATCCTGACCGGACCTTACAGGACTTTGAGGCAGATTTACAGGAATTATTAAGTTGGCGGCTGCCTCATTTTTCATCCTACCAACTCACGGTTGAGCCGCAAACGGCACTGTATCATCAGGTGAATCAAAAGAAGGTTCGTCTGGCCGCTGAGGACCTTGTTTTGGAACAGATGATGCAGCTGTATCAGGTATCCGCAGCACAGGGGTACCGGGCCTATGAAATTTCAAACTTTGCCTTGCCGGGTCATGAGGCGGTCCATAACAGCCGATATTGGTCAGGGCATGCGTATTGGGGTTTGGGTCCATCGGCCCATTCCTTTGATGGACATCGAAAGCGCTCTTGGAATATCGCAAACAATATTCAATACCAAATGGAGATACAGTCCGGGAAGGTTCCGTCAAGCGAGGAATTGTTGACCGACGATCAGCGCTTTAACGAGGCGGTTTTGATCGGGCTTCGTTTGATGGACGGGTTGCACTGGCTGGTTTTGGAGGAGGCCCATGGTCCACAGCGGGTACAGCGGTTACGCCAACAAATTTCGAAAATGCCGGAGCAATGGTTTGAGGCTTTGAAGTTGGAAGATAGAGAAGCCCCTCTTCGGCTTAGTTTAGCAGGTAGGGCTCTCGCAGATTTCATTGCTGTGGAATTGTTTGCAGAGGCCTAATTACAGCGTGTTATTAATTCGATGATGATGAAATTGACAGCTTCAAATTCAGGAACAGGCGAGGCTTGGGATCTGAATTCCCCTTGGGATCTTTCGATTCCCCTGCATCACGGAATGGGAAATCCTCGGGCGTTTTCGATGGATTATCCTGTTTTTGAGCCCTTTCGAGCAGGTTCTTTTGTTGGCGATGTGGCCCAAGGCTCTCCTTGCAACGTCATAGGTATGCAAATAAGCCCGCATGGTAACGGTACGCATACGGAATGTGTCGGCCATATCGGGTACAATGAGAGGGGTCAGCCAGGCCATGGACCGGAAACATGCCTCAAAGTCCATACGGCCTTGGCTCAATTTTGGTTTCCAGTTCAATTGGTTTCCGTGACCCCTGTCCTCAAAGCGAATGATCCATCCCAACCTTGGATTACCCGCAGCGAATTGTCCGAGCTTCTTCTTCATAACAACAGCAATGCCATCGAAGGCTTGGTGGTTCGAACTTTACCGAATGAATTCTCCAAATTGATCAAGGATTATTCAGAAACTTCTCCCGTGGCTTTCGAGCCGGAAGCCTTGGCGTACCTTGCTTCGTTGGGTATCCTGCATTTGTTGACGGATTTGCCATCAGTGGACCCGGAGCATGACCAAGGACAATTGCTTGCTCACAAAGCGTTTTGGTGCGTGGATACGGCGATTCGAATTTCAGCAACGATCACGGAACTCATTTACGTTCCCTCGAATATTCCGGATGGAAACTATTTGTTAAATCTGATGTTACCTAATATTGCCTTGGACGCGGCCCCTTCCCGGCCAATTCTTTATCCCACCACGGCCGTTCATTCCTCCTAGATCGTCATATCTCACCCAAGGCAGTAAAATCCCTCCGAGAAAAATAATTACCCGAAACTAACTCGTTAAACGATAATAGGTTGCCTTTGATTTTCTATTAAAATATTGTTCAAGAGCGTACGGACGCCTTTGACTTTCGAGGCACCGTACAGACTCAGGTGAATTCTTTTGCTTCGCATGACCCCTTGAGGAGTTTGGCGCAAGATCACCAGTACCCAGAGTAATCCTCCGCTCACAGGCCATAATTCAAAAGAAACCATCTGCGATGCGGGTAATTCGAGGTAGAATTTTCCGGAATCGTCCTTGTCCGTTGATATCAAGATTCGTTGTCCATCGGATTCAACGGCGGTATAGCTTGGTTTGATCACGGCCCAAAGAAGGATGATCAAGACAAATGAACCGAGCAGGGCTCCGTAAACATAAACTGAATCGGATTTGACAAAAAACATGGGAGCGGCGCCAGCCCCTACGATGAGGAAGGCCAATGCTCGAAACCAGAACAGAGCCTTCAAATTATGAATGCTCTGAATTCGATTAGCATTGCCCGGCTGCATGCAATTCTTGTTGGATGATGGGGTCGATCAAATCCATGTTATCATATGCTCCTTGAGGGAGCGTTGCATGGATACGGTCAATGATTCGATCCATAAGCGCTTGTTGCACCTGACCGTTTCGGTAGGCCTGCTGGTACGGCGTCAGGGGCTCGAAGGTGACTTGGGTGTACAGGGGAGTCCATTGCCCGGAAAATTGCTCCTGCATTCGGGCTTCTAATTTTTTCTGAAAGACAAAGCGTGGGTCTGCTACTTTATCCCGCATTTCGATGAAATTGTCCAAGGCCAATTGAGCGATGGCATCGCCATCGGGTTTGCGGGTGGTGGCGAAGGTCTCCAGGACATTGGCCCAGGCGTCTTGATCGCTTTCGGGATGCAGGCCAGCTTGATCCACCAATTCCATGAGTATCCTGACATCTTCCAAACCGCAGTTCAATCCCTGCCCGTAGAAGGGCACAATGGCATGAGCCGCATCACCCAGGATGCAAGTGGGGCCGTAATTCCATGGGGAGCAACGCACGGTAACCAACGATGAGGTGGCATTCTTGCGGAAATCATCGAGCAAGGTGGGCATCAACGGTACCGCGTCTTGGAAATCACGTTCAAAAAAACGCAAGACCTCTTGGTCACTGCGCAGGTCTTGCAGGCCTTCGTGCACACCGCGTTCCGGATCTGCCTCGTAGGGCTGAAAGAGGGTGCAGGTGAAACTGCGGTCAGGGTTGGGCAGGGCAATCATCATGTATTGTCCTCGTGGCCAAATATGGAGCCCATCCGGGTCCATGGCGAATTCGCCCGCTGAAGTGGGGGGGATGTGCAGCTCTTTGTATCCGTGGGGTAGATAGGATTGGCTGTAATCAAAGCGATCCGTTTTCTGCAGGGCATAACGCAGGGCAGAATAGGCGCCGTCCGTCCCTAACAATACATGATACGGAACATTTCGTACCTCTCCATGCTGTTCCAACTGTAGGTGTTGAGAAGCAAGCAGGACATCCGTGCAACGCGATTCAAAATGAATTTGAACCCCTTGCGATTCAGCCAAATCCATGAGTTTGTAGTTCAAACCGGCACGGGATACGGAATAAATTGCTTGACCGTTTTTGCCGTAAGCTTGGAACTGAACTCGGCCTTGTCGGTCATGCACCAAACGACCAGGCATGGGGAGGCCCACGGATTGTATCTCGGTCTCGAGACCAGCAGCAGCCAAGGCGAGGAATCCTCGGTTGCTCAAGGCAAGGTTAATGGAGCGACCACCGTATGCTCCCTCTTGTCTGCTGTCTGGCCGGCGCTCATGGATGATGGGCTCAAAGCCGCGCTGCTTCAGGAGTATGGCTGCAAGACAACCTACGGGGCCTGCGCCAAGAAGATGAACGGGGGACATGGGTATTTTGGTCAAAATTAAGGCAGGAGTACCTACCAAGGAATGGAACGCCGCATTCGGTAGGTGATCATCGTTCCGAGACAACCCAATCCACCCTGGATGTTGGTGGGGATCACCACAGGCTCGCCAAAGGGGTTGTCTTCACTCAGCCCTTGCTGGCCTATGGCTTGCAGGTATTGGAACAAGGGCTGATTAATTCGTTGGATCGCCACTTCGAGTTGGGCATTCCCTAGCCCTGTGGTGTCATAGGGTACGTAAAAATTGAAGCGATCTTGCCATTCGTAAACCCCGTTATTCGAGGTGTTCACGGATACCAATTGGTTAGGATATCCGGTCAAATCCGCGTTGTTCCAAAAAAAATCATTTTGCGCCATACCAATAATGCGGTAATTGATCCTGAAATGGGCAGGTTCAGAACCCGAGGTGTTCTCGTTCATTGAGCGCCAGCGGACCTTCACTTGAAGGTTACGGGACCATTCATTTGGTGACGTGACCAAAATCTGTACGCTGGTATCCGCAATTTCGCTTACGGGGATTGATGCAGAGGCGTTGACGGTTCGCCCATCTTTGCTGGAAACGGTCAGGCGGTAGTCATAACCTTTTTGAACAAAGGATTGACCGGCAATTTGGGTAGGGGCCGCATAATACAGATTATTTCCTTCGTTTGGGGATCCTAAGGATTTGATGCTGAAGTTTTTGAGGGTGTCACCTGCCTGTGGGCCTTGTCCTGTCCGTTTCCGAAACAAATGCACCAGAGCGTCCTTCAAGACCGAGTCCTCCGGTTCGGAACTACCGAACAAAGGTGCGGATTGCGCAAGGTGCAGGTACAGGCTATCCTGCTGCAGAAGGCTGTTGGACTCCACAACGAGGTTGCATCCCACGACCAATTTGGAGGGCAGTTCCAAGTCCAGGGTGTCCAAGATTTGAGGTCTACACGAAACCGTCAGCAGGAGGAAACTTAACTGGAGAATGATGAGGCGAAGGTTCAACATTTGCAAAATTTAAAACGCCAGGAAACAGATGGAATCATGTAAGCAAAGAGAGAGTATTGCACCAATCGGCTACGACCGCTATCAAAGTCCTGTACCACTTGAATAAACCAAGGATTGGCCCTGCTAAGGAGATTGTACACGGAGTATTCGGTGACCCTTTCGCCGCAACGTGTTTTGCGGGTTACTTGAACGCTCAGGTCAACACGTTGGTAGCTACGCAATCGGTAATTGTTCTGGGTGCCGTAATCCGTTGAATTCCAGACCGGTCCGAACCATGGGTCAATGCTTTCGTAACCGGGAATGCCCACGATGGGGGCGTTGAAGGAACCTTGGGGCAGGGTCACGGCATTGCCGGTACCGTACACAAAAACCGCAGAGCCTTTGATGCCTTTCTTGGTGGTGGAATGCGGTCGTATTTCAAAGAAATTGACCCAACTCAAATCATGCCTGCGGTCGTAACGTGCCGGAAAGGGTAGGCCCCCGTTCAGTTCCGGGAAGCGCATATCGGTTTTGCTTAGGGTATAGCCCAGCCACCCGTTCCAGCGTCCGCTATGCTTCTGGATCAAAAGCTCCAGCCCGTAAGACTCCATGGCCCCGGTAACGACCTGGTCCTGCCATCGTACTTTCAGAACATTTTGTTCATCCACCAGTTCCTCCGGGTCAATGAGCAGAAAACTCGCCCCAGGGCGGTAAGCAATGTTTCCGTTGGAGCGCTTGAAATAGGTTTCCACCGACACGGTCCAAGGACGGCGAGGAAGGTCCAGGGTATAGCCTAAGGCGGCCTGCCTCGAAAACTGGGGCCCTATTTCTTGATTGGCCGGGACCCATAAGTCCGTGGGCAAGCCGGTGCCCGAATTGGACAAGAGATGCAGGTATTGGTTCATTTCGGAGTAGGCGGCCTTGATGGACTGGTTCGAACGAAGCAGGTAACGGGCGGCTATCCGTGGTTCGGGTCGGGCATAGGTTTGGGTGCCCGCCTGGAATGTCGAGAAACGAAGCCCCGGGTGCAGCAACCATCGTTCACTCACCGACCATTCATCTTCCACAAAGAATCCGCTTTCGAGCGAATACTCCCTGGCCACCCTTTCCAGGGTGAATTCCGGGGCAAAAGAATTCTTGAACACAAAGGCAGTAGGAATGAAGGTGTGCCGCAGACTTTGCAATCCTGCCTTGATCTTGTGTTGTGGTGTTGGAAGCCAATCCAGGTCAGCCTTGATGCCGATGTCCTTGATGGTAGAATTGTAGCGCAGGTCAAAGGTCTCGTTGTCAAAATCCGAGGATAATCGGATGGCAAAGGTATAATCGCTGAGTATCAGGCTTGTGTTAAGAAAAGCCATGGGGCTGATTTGATGATTCCAGCGAAGGGTGCCGGTTTTGTTACCCCATCCCAGCGATGCGTTGGAACGTTCACCCGCCCCCCCCGCAATGGTATTCGCATAAAATTTGTCTTGACCCAGGTAGGG
>Ga0194127_10001829_pt1 | contig 30242 bp, 35 predicted proteins | sample TA2KigC100mmetaG_FD_148624 | JGI IMG/M metagenome (GOLD analysis project Ga0194127, IMG submission 148624) | Freshwater microbial communities from Lake Tanganyika, Tanzania - TA2015036 Kigoma Deep Cast 100m | ecosystem: Environmental > Aquatic > Freshwater > Lake | place: Tanzania: Lake...
CCACCAGTTCATGGTCGATGCCGACCTCCCCAAATTCGTTGACCAGCACGGCGCTGCGCAGCCCCTGCTGGTTGCAGAGGATGTGGTTGAGCAGGGTGGTCTTGCCGGCGCCGAGGAAGCCGGTGAGAACGGTCACAGGTACTGGACTGGGAAGTGGCTCGAGCGGACGGACCATGACCATGAAGCCAATGAGAACGGTTCTCATTCTGGCTCGTCAGGTGCTCCTGCGTGCGGGTCTGGTTCAGCGGTGGCCAGCGGCTGGCTCAGCCTGATGCAAGGCGCAGGGCATCCACCGCGAGCCCATGGCGTGCGCGCCCACGCAGCCCAGTTCGCGCGCTTTGGCGAGCGCCTCGGCCTTGCTGCTGTAGGCCATCAGCCGCTCCTGGGGCGGCGCGCTGCTGTGGTGCAGGTGGTGGTTGCCCGGCCCTGGGGAGACGGTCCAGATGCCCATGGCATTCAGGCCGGCCACCACCACGCCCATGCCCACCACGCAGGCGTTCACCACGCCCATGCCAACAACGCCCAGGCTGAGCACGCCCATCGGCACCACCCCGATGCTGACCACTCCCATGGGCACCACGCCGATGGAGATGATGCCCAGTGGGGCGATCCCAACGGCCACCAGTTTGGGTGCGTCTCCGCAGTTGCTCATCGCCAGGTCAGTGGTGCTTGGCGCCAGAGCCGCTGGTCTGGCTGTGGCTGGCGCAGGGTATCCACTGCTGGCCCATCGGATGGGCGCCGGTGCAGTTGAAGTGTTGTTTGGCTGCCGCTTCGGTTTCGGCTTTGGTGGCATACAAGGCCGGCACGGCGCTGGGGTTGGCCAGGGCGACGGGCCCCAGCAGCACCAGGGCTGCAACTGCGCCAAGGAGCCCCACACCTTGTTGGGGTGGCTGTCGTAGTGATGCTGCTGGCATGGCCCTGCTCACGGAGCCAGGAACCTAGTCCAACTGCACGGTCTTTCCGTGCAGCATCGCCTCGCCCATGGCGGGACTCTCAGTCCTCTGAAGGCTCCGCAAACCAGCTGGGCATGGCTTCGTAAGTCGCGGCATTCTTCTCGTTTTCGCGGGCTTCGACCTTGAAGCAGCAGCTGCGGCCGCCATCGCGCTCGTGCAGCAGCGCGTTGGCCCACTGCCAGACCAGCGCGGCACTGGATTCCATGCCGACGTTGTCCATGACGCGCAGGTCGAGGGCCCCCTGCTCATGCAAGGCGCGCCAGGTCGGCAGCAGCGGGTCGTCGGCACTGGCCAGAAAGGTGTGATCGAACTGCCCGATCAGTTGGGCTTCCAGCTCCTTGAGGCTGGAGAAATCGACCACAAAGCCGCAGCCATCGAGCGCGCGGGCGACAAACCAGCAGGTGAAGCTGCGGCTGTAGCCATGCACAAACCGGCAGTGGCCGGCGTGCTGCCACTGGCGATGGGTGCAGGGGTACCCGCTGAAGGTTTTGGAGCAGCTGTAGGCGGCGGTCATGGCCGGTCGCGGGCACTGGAGCGCAGGCAGGCCCCTGCGACAAGATCAGGGCATCCGCACGAAGGCGAATGACTCCATCATTTCAGGTGCCAGGTGCCGGCGCCGCCCAGCGGTTGCTGGCGGTGCTGCGCTTCAACGACGCCGGCCTGATCCCGGCGGTGGCCCAGGACTGGCTCGATGGGGCCGTGCTCATGGTTGCCTGGATGAACCGTGAGGCGATTGAACGCACCTTCGCCACCGGCGAAGTGCACTACTGGAGCCGCTCGCGCGCCGAGCTCTGGCACAAGGGCGCCACCAGCGGCCACACCCAGACCCTGCGCGGCTTGCGCTACGACTGCGATGCCGACGTGCTGTTGCTCACGATCGAGCAGCGCGGCGATGTGGCCTGCCACACCGGCGCCCGCAGCTGCTTCTACGAAGAGGGCCCTGATCCCACTGCGGGCGGTGCCAATGCAGCAGCGCCACCGGCCGATGTCTGCACCGAGCTGATGCGGGTGATCGAGGGCCGCCGCGACAACCCAGAGCCCGGTAGTTACACCAACAAGTTGCTCGAGGGAGGCGACAACCGCATCCTCAAGAAGATCGGCGAGGAGAGTGCCGAATTCGTGATGGCCTGCAAGGACGGCGATGCCGCAGGCATCGCCGGCGAGGCGGCCGACATCGTGTTTCACCTGCAGGTGGCCCTGGCCCTTCACGGCGTCAGTTGGCGCGAGGTGCAGCAGGTGCTGGCCGCCCGCCGCGGGGCACCCCGGCGGGACTGAGCTGGTGGCTCAGCCCTGGGCGGCGGTGCTCAGCATCGCCAGGGCCGTCCACACCACAAAGCCGGTCAGCACAAAGCCACCGGTCGCCACAAAACCAGCGCCAGGCGTTCTGCACGGCAGGGGTGGGTTGGCCTGCCAACCAGGCGGGCTGGGGCCAGCCGCCGCTGGGGGCCCAGGCGGTGCCGCGGCCGGCAGGTGCACGGCGCGCCATCGCCTCGCGCCAGTAGGCGTCGTAGCGCGGGGCCTGCTGGTTGAAGGGCATGGTGCCGGTGGCCTGACCCGCCAGCACCCGCGAGCGTTGGTAGGGAACCAGGTCTTCACCAAAGGCTTCGAGGTATTCGGGCGAATCGAGCAGGGCGTCAACAAAGCCGGGCAGTCCCCGTTGGGCGATCACGATCGACCAGGCGATGCGCTCGCCATCTCCATGCACCGGCCGGCCCAGCACCCGCCCCACCACCTGCTCCACCATGCGGTAGTTGCTGTTGCAGCGGTAGAAGTCGTGCCGAAATTTTTCGGACTTGAGCAGCCCCCGCACAAAGTCGCGGGTGCTGATCTGACTGGAGCGCAGTTGCGACTCGAGCACCGCATCGCGGTCCACCTTGAAGGCGTGAAAAAAGATCTGGCGGTAGGCCTGCTCGATCAGCTCATCGGCGCTGGCGCGCTCGCGCTGCAGGGCAAACCGGCCGTTCTGACGGGTGGTCTCCTCGCTGCCCTCCAGGAAGCTGCTGACGCGGGCGTTGTTGGTCAGCGGTCTGGTGGCGAGGAGCGGCAGGGCCATGGGGCAGCAGGGGGAAACGGGCGGAAGTAATGCCGCCCGCCTGGCGCTATGGGTGGCTTGCGGCCAAAGCCTCAAGCAACTTCACAGCTCGCAATGGATCGCAATCTGTCCAGCGGCTCGCTGGCCTCCTAGCCTGAACGCATGGGTGAAACGATTCTCGAAGTCAGCCACCTGAGCGTCCGTCGCAGCGGCCAGAGCGCTGTGGAGGACGTCAGCTTTGCGTTGGCGGCTGAGACCGACACCGCCCTGGTCGGTCCCAACGGCGCCGGCAAGAGCACCCTGGTGCAGGCTCTGCTGGGGCTCATTCCCCGGCAGGGGGGGTAGGTGCGGTTGCTGGGCCATGCCCTGGGCCCCCGCGGCGAGCTGCCCCTGGCGGTGCGGGATCAGATCGCCTACCTGCCCCAGCTGTTTGCCCCGCGCGGCCGGCTCCCGCTCAGTGTGGCCGAATTCGTGGCCCTCGGTTTCGGCCACGGCCGGCGGTTGCAGCAGCGCGCCGCCGCGGACCGCGCCCTGGAGCTCTGCGGCTGCGCCGATCTGCAGCGGCGTCTGCTCAGCGAACTCTCGGCGGGCCAGCTCAAACGGGTGCTGCTCGCCTTCTGTGTGGTGCGGCCCCGGCGGCTGCTGCTGCTCGATGAGGCCCAGGCCGGCCTCGATGCCCAGGCCGCCGAACAGTTTCACGGCCTGCTGTTTGATCTGCGCCGCGCCCAGGGCTGGACGGTGCTGCAGGTCTCCCATGACCTGGAGATGGTGCGCCGCAGCTGCGATCGGGTGCTCTGCCTCAATCGCACGCTGCGCTGTGAGGGCGCGCCGGACCACGCCCTCAGCCCGGCCCAGCTGGAGCGTCTCTACGGCCGCGGCTATGTGCCCTACCACCACCATCACCACCAGGCTCAGCTGCCGCTTCAGCCCCAGCCATGACCACCGAGGCCGGATCCCTGCTGGTGCTGCTGGGCCTGCCGTTCATGCAGCGGGCGCTGTTGGCCGGTCTGCTCAGCGGCGCGGTCGGTGGTCTGCTGGGCAGTGTGGCGGTGCTGCGTCAGCTGTCGTTCTTCAGCGATGCCCTGGGCCACTCGGCCCTGCTGGGGCTCACCCTGGGCGTGGTGCTGGGGCTGGACCCCACCCTGGTCTTGATCCCCTTTGCGGTGCTGTTCGCCCTGGTGGTCAGCACCCTGGTGCAGCGCAGCCGCCTGCCGGCTGATGCCCTGCTCAACATCATCTATTCGTCGTCGCTGGCGGTGGCGGTGGTGGTGCTGAGCCGCTTTCCGCGTTATGCCGGCAGCCTTCAGACCCTTCTCTTTGGCGACATCCTTGGCGTCAGCAGTCGTGATCTGCTGCTGCTGGCCGTGCTGCTGGTGGTGGTCGCCGTTGTGCTGGGGTTCAACCTGCGTGCTCAGATTCTGCTGAGCCTCGATGAACCCCTGGCGCGCTCGCGCGGTGTGGCCGCCGACGTCCAGCGGCTGCTGTTCGTGATCCTGCTCGCCATGGTGGTGGCCCTGGCGATCAAGGCGGTAGGGGTGCTGTTGATCAGCGCCTTCGTGGTGATCCCAGCCAGTGCCGCACGCCTGCTGAGCCGCAGCTTCAACAGCTATCTGCTGTTGTCGAGCTGCCTGGGAGCCGGCGGTGCGGTGCTGGGTCTGGTGGCCTCGGCGGCGTTCAATCTGCCGTCGGGGCCATCGGTTGTGATCGTGCAGCTGCTGAGCTTTCTGACGGCTCTGGCGATCAGCGCCTCTCAGCGCATGAACAGCAGCTCCTGGTAGGTGGGTAGCGGCCAGAGGTCGTCATCCACCAGGGTCTCGAGGGCATCGGCGGCATGGCGCACGGCGCCCATCAGCGGCAGCAGCGCGTGGGCGCTGTGCTGCATCTGGGTGGTCAGTGAGCCCTCGTGATCGCCCTGCAGGCCAGCGGCCAGTTCGCCGCAGGTCCGCTGCAAGGCCGTGGTGTGCTGCGCCACCTCGGTGGCCAGGCTGCGATCGGGCGCCAGGCCCAGCTCCTGCTGGTCGCGCAGCGAGCGCGCCAGGCGCTCCAGGTAGGCCTGGGCTGCCGGCATGATCTGGGTGCGGGCGATGCGCAGTGCCAGCTTGGCCTCCACTTCGATCGCCAGCAGGTACTGCTCGGCGTAGACCTCAAAGCGGCTTTCCAGCTCCACCGGGGTGAGCACCCCTTGGCGCGAGAACAGCGCTTCGATCTCGGGGCGCTGCAGCACCGGCAGCGCGTCGGCCGTGGTGCGCAGGTTCTCCAGGCCGCGCTCCTCGACAGCGATGCGGTGCCATTCGCTCGAATAGCCGTCGCCACCGAACACCACAGCGCCGTGCGCATCCATGGTGCGCTTGAGCACCGCAAAGGCGGCTTCTTCAAGCGATGCGCCCGACTGCAGCTGGGTTTCGAGCTGGTCGGCGATCCAGGCGATCGAGTCGGCCAGCATCGTGTTGAGCACCACAAGCGGACCCGCGACCGACTGGCCCGAGCCCACAGCCCGGAACTCAAAGCGGTTGCCGGTGAACGCAAACGGTGAGGTGCGGTTGCGATCGCCGGGGTCCTTGGCGAGCTCGGGCAGGGTGTCGATGCCCAGCGACATCAAGGCCTTACCGGCTGAGCCGCTCAGCTGACCGCTCTTGATCTGGTTGAACACATCCTCGAGCTGGCTGCCCAGATAGACCGAGATGATCGCCGGCGGTGCTTCGTTGGCCCCCAAGCGGTGGTCGTTGCTGGCGGTGGCGATGGCGGCACGCATCAGCGGGCCATAGGTGTGCACGCCGCGGATCACCGCGCCGCAGAACAGTAGGAACTGCAGGTTTTGGTGCGGCGTGTCACCGGGATCCAGCAGGTTGCCCTGGGTGGCATTGCCGATCGACCAGTTGACGTGCTTACCGCTGCCGTTGACACCGGCAAACGGCTTTTCGTGCAGCAGGCAGGTGAAACCGTGCTTTTTGGCCGTGCTCTTGAGCACGGTCATGATCAGCTGCTGGTGGTCGGTGGCGACCTTGGCCGCCTCATGGAAGGGGGCGATTTCGAATTGGCCCGGCGCCACTTCGTTGTGGCGGGTCTTGGCTGGAATGCCCAGCTTGTAGAGCTGGCGCTCCACGTCCTGCATGAACACCTGCACACGCTCTGGAATCGCGCCGAAGTAGTGGTCGTCAAACTGCTGGCCCTTGGCCGGCGGGGCGCCGAACAGGGTGCGGCCCGCCAGCTGCAGATCCGAACGCAGGGCGGTGAAGGCGGCATCGACCAGGAAGTACTCCTGCTCGGCGCCGCAGCTCGAGTTGACCGGGGCGATGTCGGTTTCAACCAGCAGCTTCAGCAGCCGCTGGGCCTGGGCGTTCATGGCCGCGTTCGAGCGCAGCAGGGGCGTTTTCTTGTCGAGCGCCTCGCCGGTCCAGCTCACGAACACCGTCGGGATGCACAGGGTGAGGCCGTTGGGCGTCTCCATCAGGTACGCCGGGCTGGTCACATCCCAGGCGGTGTAACCGCGTGCTTCAAACGTGGAGCGGATGCCGCCGTTGGGAAACGAGGAGCCATCGGGCTCGCCCTGCACCAGCAGCTTGCCGGTGAACTCGCTGATCACCGTGCCATCGCTCTGGGGCGCGATGAAGCCGTCGTGCTTCTAGGCGGTGAGGTTGGTGAGGGGGTAAAAGACGTGGGCGTAGTAGAGGGCGCCGCGGGCGGTGGCCCAGTCCTTCATCGCCTGGGCCACGGTGTCGGCCACAGACAGATCAAGCTTGCTGCCCTCGCGGATCGAGCGTTGGATCGATTTGAACACGGCCTTGGGCAGGGCCGATTTCATGCGCTCCAGGGTGAACACATCACTAGCCCAGAGCTCTTCGAGGGCCTGGGCTGGCGCCGTCTCCACCGCCGAGCGCCCAAGAATGTGCTGATAGGCCTTCAGGCGTGCCGTGGTGGGCATGGCGGATTGGCAAGGACTACCTCGAGGAAACGTAGTCGCCGTGCCCAGCAGCGGTCATGGTTGTTGCCGATGCCCTGATTGAGGCGGCTCAAGGGGTTGCAGGCGGCTGTTGCGGTGCTCGCAGTCTGTTGCCCTGCTCCAGCAGCCACTGCAGCGTGGCCCGATCCCGCGGGCTCAGGTTGAGCATCGGCACCGGGCCCGGCACGGCTGCCATGGCGTCGCCCGGGTGCTCGCTGTGCCCCCACAGTCCAAAGGCGTGGCCCAACTCATGCAGGGCCGTGGCCTGCAGAGCCCCTGCAGCGCGCCCGGGGGTCAGCAGCACATCAACCCGGGGTTCGGCCTGGGCTCCGGCTCCGCGATCGACCACGAGCAACTGCAAAATGGCGCGCCCATTGCTGGCCCGCGTGCGCCCGTCTGCGAGCCGCTGCAGCGGCGGTTGCCGCCGCCAGACCCGCACCTGGGCCTGATCTGCTGTGTCCACCAGGGTGATGCTCAGCAGCTCGCGCCAGGGTTCAAGGCCCGCATGCACGGCGCTCAGCCAGCGCTGCTCACGGTCGGCGGCGGCGCTGCCGGCAGGTTCGCGCGGGGGTTCGATCCACACGCACCACTGCTGCCGCACCGGCCAACCGGCCGGGGTGGGGCGCAGCTGATGGCGGTAATCGCGGCCTGAGGGGTCACTGGCAGGGGGGGCTGCTGCCGCTGCGGCAGCAGGCAGGCTCAGGGGTGCACTGCTCTGCAATGGCGCGCAAGGCGAAGCTTCGGCCTTCGCGCCTGCGAGCCACAGCGCACTGGTCAGGGCCAGGGCCTGTGCCAGGCGCTCCCGCCAGCCGGCCGGTCCCATCGGCTCAGGCCGCCGGCAGTCCAACCCCCCGCGCCATCAAGGTGGCCATCAGCGGGATGGCGGCAAAGCCGGCCAGCTCGATGTTGAGGATCCAGGCCAGGCGGTTGGCCAGCGCTTCGCTGACCTGGGGCAGCTCGCCTTTGCGCAGTGGAATGGCCCAGAGGATGTAGGTGATCGTTGGGTACAGCGACAGTGCGCCAACGCTCAGGTACAGACCAACCTTCCACCAGAACAGAGGGTTTTCGGTGTAGAAGGCGCTGTCCTGGCCGAAATACAGCACCCGCAGAATGCCGCTCACCAGCAAGGCCAGCGCCGCCATGCCATACACCACATCGGTGATCACCATCAAGGTGGCCTCCTGCTTGTTGGGGTTGGGCTTGATCAGGCGGCGCTCGAGCACCAGGGCGCCAAAGCAGAGCATGAAGCTCAGGTAGTGCACATAGGCCACGCCAGCCCGTTGCAACACGTCAGGGGCGATGGCGGCAAGCGTGGTCATGGACGCAGCTGAAAGCAGAGTTGGGGCTGACCGTAGCTCGCACGCGATCGGAGCCGTCGAACGTGGCGATTCGCAATCGCAAAGCAAACCTGTAGTTGGGTAGCAATTGTGAAAGTTGGAAGCTTTTCAGTTGGTTTTTTATTGGCCGAAAATTGCCCTTAGGTTCAATTCAGTTTGCAGCCTCACCATGGCTAGCTCATTGAGCGCCTATCTCGGTGAGATCGGTCGCCATCAATTGCTCTCCCCTGAGCAGGAACTCACCCTGGGCCGCAAGGTGCAGGCCATGGTTGCTCTGCACGAGCGCTGTGCCACCGCCGGCGGGCAAGGACCTGCCTGCGAGTACAACGAACTCGAGCGCCGCACCCTGCGGCTCGGCGAGCGTGCCAAGAATCACATGATCACCGCCAACCTGCGCTTGGTTGTGAATCTGGCCAAGCGCTATCAGGGCAAAGGGCTTGATCTTCTCGATCTCATCCAGGAGGGCACCCTGGGCCTCACCCGTGCGGTCGAAAAGTATGACCCCACCCGCGGCCATCGCTTCAGCACTTATGCCTACTGGTGGATCAGGCAGGGTTTGAATCGTGCCCTGTCCACCCAGAGCCGCACGATTCGGATCCCCGTCAATGTCAACGAGAAGCTCACCAAGATCCGTGCCGCCAAGGCCCGTTATCTGCAGAGCCATGGTGTGCTGCCCAATGCTGCAGCCCTGGCCCATCAGCTGCGCCTGAGCAAGGACGAAGTCGAAGAATTGCTCGCTTGTGAGCTGCGCAGTGTCACCGTGTCGTTGCAGGGCGTGGTGAAGTCCAAATCCGATCCATCGGAGCTGGTCGATGTGCTGCCTTCGGCCGAATTACCGCCGCTGGAGCGCGCCGAAATTGCCGAACGCATCACAGCGGTGTGGTCGCTGCTCGAGCGCGCCTGTCTGACGCCCAAGGAACGCACTGTGATCATGTTGCGCTTCGGGCTCGATGGCAGCCACGAATGGCGCACCCTGGCCGAGGTGGCTCGTCAGCTCGGCTGCAGCCGCGAATACTGCCGCCAGGTGGTGCAGCGGGCTCTGCGCAAGCTGCGCCGCGCCGGCCTTGAGAGTGGTCTGGTCGAGTGCGATTGAGCGCCTAGCCTGCGGGCTGCTCGCGAGTGCGATGGCAGCTTCACGGTCATGACCACCCTGACCCCGCAGCAGCTCGATGACCTGCAGTCCTTTCTCAAGGACTGGCTGCGGCATGCGGGCCGCACCCAGGCTGATCTGCGCCGCTCACTGCGGGCGGCTTCGGTGCGCATGCCGGTGCTGGTCGATGCCCTGCACCGCACCTACAGCCGCGGTGGACTCAGCGATCTGGTGGCCCAGCTCTGTGCCATCGAGGCCCAGTGGCACGGCGAAGACCAGGCCGCCGTGCTGGGCCAGCTCGGTGCGGGGGCCGATCAACAGCTGCCCCCTGCGCTGAGCGGTTCGCTCGAGCAGCTGGATCTGCTGCTGCAGGACATTCGCAATGAGCAGCAGCACGAGCCGTCGCACTAAACAATCGCCAACAGGTTTGGCCCCAATTGCGATGGCGCTCGCCATAGTGTGACCACCTGCATGAACGGATCGATGCTGCGCTCCTGTCTGGTTGCGCCCCTGGCCCTTGGCTCTGTGCTGGCAGTGGTTGCTTTCGCTGTTGAGCCCGCCGCGGCTCAGGTGCAGCAGTACATGCTCGGCCCAGGCAGCTCGGTCGGCAGTCAGACCAAGGTGGAGCCCAAGAATTGCGTCACCGATCCGGTCACCGGGGCGATCACCTGCGACACCAAGCTGGTCAACCCGCCTGGTGATACCCCGGCCAAGCCCAGCTACACCCCCTTCAGCAACTGAGTGCTCTAGGGCTGATGCTGTTTGACGACAAGCGCTATCTCGGCCTGATCGACGGCTCGGAGCGTCTGCTCGCCAAGGTGCTTGGCGGCGTGCTCCTGGTGGTCATGGTCGTGGCCACGGTCCAGTTGGTGAGCCAGGTCTTCTGGGCCTTGCTCAATCCCCAGACCACCTGGATCAGCGACAAGTTGATCAAGGTTCTCGGTGATCTGCTCAACCTGTTGATCGCCCTTGAGGTGCTGCAGAACATCACCTCCTATCTGCGCCGCCATGTGGTGCAGATCGAGCTGGTGCTGATCACGGCGATGACGGCTGTGGCACGAAAGGTGATCGTTCTGCCACCGGGTTCAGAGAACAAACCCCAGCTGCTGGCCGGCCTTGGGGTGGCGGTGCTGGCTTTGGCGGCCGCCTATTGGTTGGTGCGCAACGTCAACCGGCCCCGTCTGCGCCCCAGAACAGAGCGAGCCAGATCGTTCCAGGATCAGGATCCGTAGCCACCACCCGGTGCTTCTGTCCGGCGGTAATGAACAGCTGATCACCGCGGCTCAGGCTGCGGGGCGTTGGCTCGCCGTCTAGATGCAGCAAGGCGCTGCCCTGCAGCAGCAGCACCCACTCGTGCTCATGCTGCTCGTACCAGAACCCATCAGGACTGGCGGCAGCATGCGAGTGAATGCGTTCCAGCCGCAGTTGCTGGGTTTCAAGCAGCACGCTGGTGTGCTCTTCGCCCGGGGGCGGCAGCGGGCCGCTCAGCAGATTGTCCTCGCTGGCAGGGGCCGCATCACCCTCGCCCCAGCGGCGCCCGATCGCAAAGCCATGCCGCTGTGCCAGCTCCACCACCTGGAGGTGGCTGCTGCAGGCGGCCAGGGCCTGCCGCAGCGCAGGATCGCGCTCACTGAGGGCCACAAAGCCATTGAGCGCCTGCACCTTGGCCAAAAACTGCTGCAGCTGCGCTTCGGCCATCGGAGGGGGGTCAGGTGCTGGGGCAGGGCTCAAGAGTTTTGATCATGCGCCAGCGGGTAAAGCGCTCAGCGGCAAACAGCACCGTTTCTTCGGCCTCAATCTGCCAGCCATGGCGCAGCAAGAGGGGCCGCGACAACTGGCTGGCTTCGGTGCGCAGCGCCGCCACCCCCTGAGCTTGGGCATGGGCACTGAGCGCGGCCAGAAGGGCGCTGGCGCGGCCCTGGCGGCTCCACGGCGCGTCGCAGTAGAGCAGCGCCAGGCGATCGCCCGGATCCAGCACGCCAAAGGCGGCCAGGCGCCCATCGTCCTGGGCCACCGGGCTCACCAAGGTGGTGCCGCGGTCGATGGCCGCAGCCACCGCCTCCTGTTGCTGCGCATAGGCGCTCCAGGCCTGCACCTGCTGGGGGCTGTAATAGGCCGCGCACTGACTGCGCACGGCGTTGGCGTAGAGCGCAAGCAGCGCGGGTAGATCACCGCAGTGGTAGGGCCTTAGCGGGGGCTCAGCGCAGCTGCCGGAGCCGGTCATGGCTGGCTCGGCTCGCGCGCCGGCAGATCCAGCCGTTGCCCGCTGGCTTGCACCAGCGCGTCAAAATCTGCAGGGGTGCAGCTGAACACAAGGATCTGCAGGCCGCGATCGATGCCGCGCTGCAGCATCCGCAGCACCCCTTCGCGGCGCTGCGGATCGGAGTTGCTGAAGGCGTCGTCAAAAATCAGCGGCAGGCAGTTGTCGTAGGCCGTCTGCAGCACCTCGGCCAGGGCCAGCCGCAGGCCGCCGGCCAGTTGCTCGCGCATGCCGCCGCTGAGCTGGCTGAAGCCAAAGCTCTGGTTGCCCTGCTGCAGTTGCAGCGCGCCAAAGCCCTCCTGCGGGTCGTAGTCCATCAGGGCCGAACCGCTGCTGGGCAGCTCCAGAGCCTCCAGATAGCCCTGCAGCGCGCTCTGCAGCGGCAGGCAGTAACGGCTGCCAAGCTCCTGCTGGGCGCCGCGAAACAGCTGCAGCAACAGCTGCAACGCGGCGGTGCGCTGCTCGAGCCGCTGGCGCTCGGCCGCTGCGAGCTCCCAGGCGGCCTGCAGCTGCTCGAGCGCCGCCACCGGATCGCTGGCCCCCAGGCTGCGGCAGAACTGCTCCTGCTGGCCGCGGCGCGTCAGCAGGATGTCTTTCTCGCTCTCGAGTTGCTGCAACCGGGTTTCGGCTGTGCTGCTGCCCTCTGCGCTCTGGCCCAGGTGCTGCTTGAGCGCATCGATGCGGCCTTCGCTGGCCTCGAGCCTCAGGCGCAGCTCGTGCTCGCATCGCGCCAGCTCAGCGGCATCACCGTGCAGCTGCTGCAGCCGCTGCAGCTGAGCCGCTGCAGCGGCCAGGGCGCCGTTGAGCCGGCCAATCTCGCTTTGGCGTTGGCTGTGGTGCTGGTTCAGACCGTCAAGCTCGCGCTGCAAGGCGCGCCGTTGCTCAAGGCTCTGCTGCAGTTGGCCTGCAAGCTGCAGGTTCTGCTGTTTGAGCGTGTCCTGGTTGGCATCGAGTGCGGCCAGATCGTTCAGGGGCGCTGGGTCCGCGTCGAGGCCGGCCAGGGCCTCGAGCAGCCGCTGGCGCCGCGGCGGCAGTTCGGCCAACTGGGCCTCGAGCTTGGCCCAGGGAATCGTCTGGGCGGTCTTGCGCAGGTTGGCCAGTTCGCTCTCGAGCGCGAGCCGCTGTTGCGCGACAGCCTCGGCTGCATCGCTGCTGCTGAATGCCAAGCGGCTCTGCAGCTCGGCCAGCTGGGTTTCGGCCTGCTCGCGCTGCTGGCGTGCCGCATCACTGGCCTGGCCGCTGGCGGGGCTGAGCTGCAGCCTGGTGCCGCTGCCGATCTGCAGCAGGGCAGGCTGCTCGATCGTGAGCTCTTCGCCTTCGCGCACGGGCTGATCGTCGAGCGTCACGCTCTGGTCACGGCTCAGCAGGCTCAGGCGCGTGGCCATGCCCTGGCAGCGGGCCTGGGCCTGGGCCAGCGCCTGCTCGTACTGGCGCAGTTGCCGCACCTGCTCCGGGGTGATCACAGGCAGCTCCTGCAGCTGCTGCTTGATCGCACCGGCCTGCTGCTGCAGGGTCTCGAACTGCTGCTTGTGCTCGCGCAGTTGGTCCTGTTGTCGCTCCAGCGTTGCCAGGTCCCGCTGGATGGCCACCACCTCCTGCTGCCGCGCCAGCTGCTGCTGCTGTTGCTCAAGCTGGCTGTGCTGCTGCTGCAACTGCGTCAGGGCCTCGCTGTGCTGGTGCTGCAGCGTTTGATCGTGGCTGGCCTGCTGCTGCAGAGCGGCCAGCTGCTGGCCGTCAGCCTGCTGCTGCGCCAGCAGGGCGTGCAGTTGCTGCTGGGCGCTCTGCAGCTGGGCCAACTGCTGCTGCAGTGGTTTGGCCTCAGCGGTGAGCAGCTGCAGCTGGCTCGCTCGTTGGTGCTCCTGGAGCAGGGCTGGCCGCTCCTGCTCGTCGATGCTCAGGAGCCGCGCGCCGATCTGGCGCAGCTCCTCCATGGCCGCCTCCAGCTCAGCCAGCCGCAGTTCGGCCTGGCTGAGGGCGCTGCGGGCTTCGCTGTCGCGCTGCTGTGCCGCCGCCAATGCTGAGCCGGCCCGCACCTTGCCGGTGCTGGTGAGCTGCAGATCGAGCTGCTGCTGCAACTGTTGCTGCACCTGCCGGTCCAGGGGTGATTCGAGCGCTGCCGCCGTTGCCCCCGCCGCAGCGGGGCCGCTGCGTTGCTGCAGTTGCTGCACCAGCTGCGCCAGGTCGTAGGCCTCGCCACCGCCAGAGAGGGGATCATCCCCTGCCTCGCCCTGCCGTACCCACAGGTGGGCCCAGCGCAAGGGCAGCTGGGCAATGCGGCGCCCCTCGACCGGGCCGCTCACCTGCAGCAGCTCGGCCAGCTTGGTTTCGGCCGTTGGCCCCAGCAGGGTCGGGCCGTTCTCGGGGCTGAGCTGGCAGGTGCCACCGCTGCCGGCAAAGCGTTTGCGCAGCAGCCAGATGCTGCCCGCCGCCGCAAAGCGCAGCTCCACCTCGGGCAAGCCGCCATGGGTGAGTGAGCGCAGCTCTTCAATGCCGCGCCCGGTGGCGGTGGCTTTGAGAAACAGGGCCTTGTGCAGCGCATCGACCACCGTGCTCTTGCCGGTTTCATTGGCACCGGCGATCAAGCTGAAGCCGCGCGCAAAGCGCAGCTCCAGCAGCCGGTGCTGCCGCACCCGCTCCAGCCGCGCACTGATCAGTTGCATGGGCCCATGGTGCTGCGGTGCAGCTCAAGCAGGGCTTCGCTCAGCAGGGCCCGCTGCTCGCTCTGGTCTGCGTCCTGCAGCTGCTGTTGCAGTTGCCGCACCACCGCCGCCACCAGCGGCGCCTCGCGCAACTGACCCAGCGCCTGCAGCTCGGCCGCCTCGGGGCTGATGCCCACCGTGCCGCGGCGCTTGAGCCGCAGCAGCTGGGCCTCAAAGCGCTGCAGCAGGGCTTCGAGTTGTTGCTGGGCGCCGATGCTGAGCGTGCCCTCCAGCTCAAGCAGCAGCAGGTCAAGGCCCACCCGGCCCGAGAGCATTTGATCGAGCTGGCGCTCGAGCTGCTGCAGATCGGTGTCACTGCTCAAGGCCATCTGCAGTGCATGCCAGCCGGCGGTCCCTGTGCTGTGGGGGCGCACCAGTGGCAGGGCGTCGCGCTGCAGGGCCACCTCGAGCACCAAGCCGCTCTGGTAATCGGCGCTGCGGGCAAACCGGTCGGGCTCGGGGGTGCCGCTGTACCAGGCCTTGGCCTGCACCTGTTTGCAGCCATGCCAGTCGCCCAGGGCCACGTAGTCAACCTGCTCGAGCCATGCAGCCTTGAGGTTGATCAGGTTGACGGGGCCTGAGGGATTCTCGTCATCAAGGTCACTGGCGCCAAAGCCGTTCACGCCGCCATGGGCCAGCACCAGGCGCGGCTTGTCGCCGGGCAGGCTGGCCCAGTCGAGCTGGCCTAGCCAAGCGCAGGGGTCCAGGTTGTCGTGGCGTTGCTTGAGGCCGCAGGGCAAGACCACAAGCTCCTCAAGCTCGTAGGGCGTGGGCTCCTGCAGCACCACCAGCTGCGGTGCTCGCCGGCGCCGCTCGGCTTCCAACACAGGGCTCTGCCAAATGCTGCCGGCCCCGCCGTGGTCATGGTTGCCGGGCACCACCAGCGTCGGGCAGGCGATCGTGCCAATGGCGGCGCACACCGCGCTGACCTCGCTGGCCGCGGGTGTCGGTGAATCAAACAGATCACCGGCGACCACCACGGCACTGGCAGCTGTGTTTGTGGCCAGTTCAGCGATGCGGCTGATCGCATCCAGGCGCAGTTGGCGCAGACGGCTGCGTTTGTCGGGATCCATGACGCGGCCGTAGGGCTTGCCGATCTGCCAGTCGGCGGTGTGCAGCACCGTGACCTGTGACTGGCTCCCAGACGGCACCGATCGCCCCCACCGACAGCATGCTGAGGCCTGTCTAGCGCCTGTGGCCCCAGACTGGAGCTCAGCGATGGGGGCTGTGATGCTTGCGTTGTGCCGACGGTTGCTGCAGCTACTGGCCTTGGTGCTGGTGGTGGCTTTGGTTCTTTGGCCCCAGCCCGCCCTGGCGGGTGCCGATGGCGGCGTGCTGTTCGAGAACCACTGCGCCGGTTGCCATGTCAATGGCGGCAACATCATTCGCCGCGGCAAAACCCTCAAGCTGGCAGCCCTCGAGCGCCAGGGCCTCGACAGCCCCGAAGCGATCGCCCGGGTGGCTGCGGCCGGCATCGGCCAGATGAGCGGCTATGGAGCTGTGCTGGGTGAAGGGGGCGCCGAGGCGGTGGCGGCCTACGTGTGGGCCCAGGCCCAGGCCGGTTGGCCCCGCAGTTAGAAGGCCTGGGTCCAGGGGTGGATCTCGACGCTGGTCCAGATCCCCTCGCGCCAGTAGACGTCTGCCTTCACCATGGCTTCAACGGCGTCTGCGCTGTCGCCTTCAAAAATGCCGAACACCCGGCTCAGATCGGTGGTCGGTCCCAGGGTGATCAAGCTGCCCGCGTCCTTGAGTTGCTGCAGCCGCGCCAGATGCTCGTCGCGAAAGGGGGCGCGCTTGGTCAACACGTCGTCGCAGTAGGTGCCCCACAGCACGAAGCGGCTTGCCATGCCAGCGTCTGTCAATGCGCAGTGATCCTCCCAGATCTGGGCCGCCAGCGGCGCAGCGGCTCGAGCAGGTGCTTCAGCCGGTGATCCCCGAGATCAGCACCCTGGTGCGCGCCACGCCCGGTTGCCTGTCATTGGCCCAGGGCATGGTCCGCTGGGGGCCGCCCGCCGCGGTGGCAGAGGCGGTGGCCGCGGCGCTCTGCCAGGGCGCAGCCGAGCCGTTCGATCTGCATCGCTACGGCCCGATGGTTGGCGATCCGCCCTTGCTCGAGGCGATTGCAGCCGACTTGCGTGATCCTGAGCGCGGCGGCGGGGTGCTCGATCTGGATGGCGGCCAGCTGTTGGTCACCGCCGGCAGCAACATGGCCTTCAACGCCATTGCCCAGGTGATCACCGATCCCGGTGACCAGGTGCTTGTGCCGCTGCCCTATTACTTCAACCACGTCATGGCCGTGCAGCTGGCCGGCGGCGTGGCGGTGCCTGTGGATGCGGGCCTGGTGCTCGATCCTCAGCGGCTGGCGGCTGCGATCACCCCGCGCACCAGGGCGATCGTGACCGTGTCGCCGGGCAACCCCAGCGGCGTCGTGCAGCCGCAGGCGGTGCTGGAGGCGATCAACCGGCTCTGCGCCCAGCGGGGGCTGGTTCACCTGCACGACGAGGCCTATGAGCACTTTGTGCATGGCCCCGAGGCGCACTGGAGTCCTGGTTCATTGCCCGGCGCCGCGGCCCACACCGTCAGCCTGTTCTCGCTGTCCAAGGCCTATGGCATGGCGGGCTGGCGGGTGGGCTATGCGGTGGTGCCTGAGCAGCTCATGGCGGGGGTAGCGCAGGTGCAGGACACGGTGCTGATCGCTCCGCCGCGGCTCACCCAGGTGGCGGCGGTTGCGGCTTTGGCCGCTGGCCCCAGCTGGTGCCGCCCCCATGTGGCAGGCGTGGCGGCGTTGCAGCAGCAGCTGATCGCCGCGGTCGCTGCCGCCCGCAGCGCTGGCCTGCCGGTCAGGCTTCTGGCTGAGCCTGATGGTGCCTTCTATGGCCTGCTGGCACTGGAGCACGAGGTGTCCGCCCACCTGGCGCGACGCGGTGTCACGGCGCGCGAGCTGATGCGGCGCCTGGCGCTTGAGCACCGTGTTGCGGTGGTCAGTGGCGATGCCTTTGGTCTGGGCGGCCACGCGCTGCGGCTCAGCACCGGCATGCTCGCTGGTCCTGAGCTCACGGAAGCGCTGCGGCGCCTGTTGACAGGTCTTGAAGCGATCCTGTCGCAGGCCTGATCGCGGCGCTGCTTGACAGTGCGGTGAGGTTGATCACGATTGGCACAAGCCGTCTTGAACGCGTGAGCCTCAAGTCCAAAGCTCTGGCGGTGGGCGGTGTGGCCCTGGTTGTGCTGGCCGTGGTGCTGGGGTTGCGCTGGTTGCTCGCCCATCTGGCCTACGAGCAGCAGCTGGCCCAGTGCCAGGCCCTGCGCACCCAGCTCAGCCAGGCCAAGACCCGCCTCGATGCCACCACACGTGACATGCGCCAGGCCCGGCTCAATGCCGAGCAGTCGAAGTTGCTGCGCAGCACCGATCCGGCTGCGTACATCAACTATTCAGAAAAAGTGGCGACCAAGGTCGATGCCGTCGCTGACGCCGGCGAGCAGCTGGTCAACCTCAGCAGCGACTATCAGGCGGCCCGTTGTCTCGATGTGGTGCGCTGAGCCAGGCAGCGGGGGCTGGGTGTGCTCGCACCCCTTTGCACAACTGACCATGGTCATGACCATGGTCAACGGCACAAGGCCGTTGGCAGAACTCCAAGCTCCATTGCACAAACCCATCCCCTGGCAGAAGCCCAATCTCTTCGCTGGGCCAGAGCGGCCGAGCGTCGTGACCAGGGGAGTCAGCGGGTTTTCTTTGGGAAACGGCAGGCGGGCATCGGACTGATCCAGCCTGCGCCGCTCACGCGGCCAACACCAGCAGGCGGTTGTTGGCGGGCATCGCTACATCGGCAAGGGGGCTCAGGCCCTGGTGATGGGCCAGATCGACGATCCAGTCGGCGTCGCGCACTCCCATGGCGGCATCGAGGCTGCGCAGATGGGCATCAAAGGCCGCGTTGCTGGGGGCGCTGTGGCAGCCGCCATCGCTGAAGGGGCCGTAGAGCAGCAGCAGCCCGCCGGGGCGCAGCACGGCAGCTGCGCCGGCGACCAGCCTGGGCACCGCCGCAGCCGGCATGATGTGGGCCGTGTTGGCGGTGAAGACCGCGTCAAACGGGCCTGCCGGCCAGTCATCAGTGGTCACATCGAGGCTGATGGCATCAGCCAGAGCACTGCCGGCTGCCAGCTGGGTGCGGCCCTCCTGCGCGATACGCGCCTGCAGAGCTTCGAGGCTCTCGGGCCGTTCGCTGGGGTGCCACTGCAGCTGGCTGAGCCGGCGGGTCAGGTGTACCGCGTGCTGGCCGCTGCCTGAACCCACTTCGAGCACGCGCGCAGGCCGCTGCAGCCAGCGCTCCAGCTCCATGGCAATGGGTTCTTTGTTGCGCTCGCAGGCTTCTGAAAACAGCACGGCTTCTGGCGTGGCGTTGTTGCCTAGGCGCGCTCTAGGGCTGATCAAGCCCCTGGCGCAGGGTGGCGCAAAACTGCCCGGCGGCAGCGCCGACCGGTTCGCCGGCCCCGTGGGCCTCGGCCATCACCTTGACCAGGGCGCTGCCGACGATGGCCCCATCGGCGCCCCAGTCGCGCACGCGGCGGGCCTGCTCAGGGCCTGAAATGCCGAAACCAACGGCCACAGGCGTGCCGCCCTGGGCCTTGAGCTGTTGCACCAGCGGACCCACCCGCTCCTGCAGATTGGTGCGCACACCGGTCACCCCGGTCACGCTGACCAGATAGGTGAAGCCGCGGCTGGCGGCATGGATGCGGGCCATACGCTCGGCCGGGGTGGTCGGCGCCACCAGCAGCACCAGGTCAAGACCCTGGGCGCTGGCGATCGCCGAGAGCTTCTCGGCTTCTTCGAGCGGCAGGTCGGGTACCACTAGCCCGGCGGCGCCGGCGGCGGCGGCATCGGCGCAGAAGGCCTCCATGCCCCGGTTGAGTAGGGGGTTGCTGTAGGTGAACAGAACCACAGGGATGTTTAGTTGGCCTTTGAGGCCAGCCAGCATCGTCAGCACCTTGGCGGGGGTGGTGCCTGCAGCCAGGCCGCGGCTGGCGGCGGCCTGAATCACCGGCCCATCGGCCAGGGGGTCGCTGTAGGGGATGCCCAGTTCGATCAGGTCGGCGCCATTGGCCTGCAGCGCCAGCAGAGCGGATGCGGTGGCCTCAAGGTCGGGGTCACCCGCCATCAAAAACGGCATCAGGGCACAGCGCCGCTGCTGCCGCAGGGCCTCAAAACGCTGCTGAATCGCCGTCACGCCTGCTGCTCGGATGCCTCTGAGCCTATGGGTTCGGCAGTTCCGGTTTCAGCCAGCAGAGCGGCCTGCTCTTCAGGGCTGAGGGATTCAAAGCGACGCATCAGCTCGGCATCGGTGAAGGCGTCGTAGGCCTGGCGGTAGTCGCGGCGTTGCTGCATGTAGGTCATGCCGCCGGTGAGCGCCCGAAACAGATAACTGCCAGTCCACACCAGCACCACCAGCATCAACACCGCCGAGGCGGCGATGCCGGCTGAAAAACCCTCAAAGCCGGTGGCGGCAAAGACGCCGTAGCCAGCAGCTCCCAGACCCAGCACGGCCAGGCCGATCAGCAGGGCCTGTCCCTTGGTCATGCCTGTGGGGGTCATACCTGCGGGCCCTGACCGGCCATGCGCAGGTTGATGAAGGGGGCAAACAGGATCAGGCCCGGAAAGAACAGAAACACCAGGCCGTACACGCCAAAGCGTTCGAACTTGCCCATGGTGGTCCAGCGCTTGATCATCCAGACGTAGAGCGCCAGTGGCACAGCGACCAGGTAGGCACCGCCAAGCGCGGCATACAGCCCCACCACCAAAAGGGTGTCGATAGGCAGGTTGCTGAGAAAACCCGGCACTGGATCGAGGCGTCAAGCAGACCGAATCTAGGATCGCCCCGCGGGGGCATGGCGAAACCGGTAGACGCAGCAGACTTAAAATCTGCAGGCCGCAAGGCTGTGGGGGTTCAAGTCCCCCTGCCCCCATGGGTCATGGCTGATTCTCAGCTTGAGCAGGAGCTCGAGCAGGCCCGCCGCCACGGACGCTGGCTGGCCGACGATGAACGCGAAGCCCTGGCTCTGGCCCAGCGCCAACAGGCCGAAGCCGCTCTGGCCCAGCGCCACAGGCGCCGCAAGTTGCTGCTGTTGACGGGGTTCTGTGTGCTGATCCCGCCGCTGTGGCCCCTGGCGCTGGCTTTGGTGCTGTATCTGCTGTTTCCGCGCACCACCCAACGCTTTGGTCTGATCGCCGGTGTGCTGGTGCTGCTGGGTGCAAGCTTGCTGGCCGTGCTGCTGCTCAGCGTTGCTGTTGCGGTGTTGCTGGCCCTGTTCTGAGGGGGTTCTTCAGCAGTGACTTGATGCTGAAGCCCGCCAGCTCCCAGCCCTTGACCAGCTTGTAGATCACCGGCACCACCAGCAGGCTCAGGGCCGTTGAGGCCAGCAGCCCGCTGAACACCACCGTGCCGATGCTCAGCTGACTGCCCGAGCCAAAGCCGCTGGCCACCAGCAACGGCATGAACCCCGCCAGCGATGAGATCGCCGTCAACAGGATTGGCCTGAGGCGCGCCGTCGCGGCGCCCTGAATGGCGTCCTCAAGGCTCAGGCCGGCCGCCAGGCGCTGGTTGGCGAATTCGACGATCAGGATGCCGTTCTTGGCGGCCAGGCTGACCAGCACCAAAAGCCCCATCTGCCCATAGACGTCGAGGGGCATGCCGCGCAGGGCCAGGCCGGCGGCGGCGCCCAGCAGGGCCAGCGGCACCGTGACGCCAATGATCAACGGGTCAATGAAATTCTCGTAGAGGGCTGAGAGCACCAGCAGCATCACCACCACGCCCAGGGCAAAGACGCGCACGTTGCTGCCGCCGGCGCGCGATTCCTCGCGCGCCAGGCCCGCCCACTCAAGCGCCGTGCTGCTGCCCTGTTGCTGCTGCACCCGCTCGAGAAGCGTCATGGCCTGACCACTGCTGACACCCGGCTTGGGCAGGGCACGCACGCTGATCGAGCGCACCAGCCGGGTGTGGTTGATGCTGGTGGGGCCGCTGCTCTGCTCGAGCCGAATCAGCTGCTGCAGCGGAATCAGCTGTCCGTCGCGGTTGCGCACCATGAGGCTGAGCACGTCGCGGGCATCGCGGCGGCGGTCCCCGTCGAGCTGCACGATCACCTTGCGAACCTGCTCGCTTTCAAAGCTGTCGTTGACGTAATCGCTGCCGAAGCTCGCCCCCAGCGTGTCGACCGCGGCGGCCAGATCGACCCCCAGGGAGGCCATCTGCAGGCGATCGGGCACCAGCTCCAGTTGCGGGGCGCCGGCCGAAAAACGGGTCGACACCCGCTCAAACGAGCCCGTGGCCCTGGCGGCGCCAATGAAATCCTGCACCTGCTGCTCAAAGGCGGTGAGGCTCAGCTGGCCGTTGCTGACATCGAGCAACTCCAGCTCGAGCCCCCCTTCGCTGCTGAAGCCGCGCACACTTGGGGGCTCACTGAGCTGGACCACGGCCTGACGCACCTTGCGGCGCAGGGTTGAGTTGAGGCGTTCAGCCACGGCACCGGTGCTCTGCTGGCCGCCCCGGCGCTGCTCGATCGGCGCGAGCCGCAGAAAGAACAACCCTTTGTTGGGACTGCTGTCGCCAAAGGAGCGACCGGCGTAAAAGTTGGCCCGGGTGATCAGTGGTTCGCTGGCCACCACCTGACGCACCTGATCAAGCACCGCCTGGGTCTGCTGTAACCCTTGGCCGTCTGGCAGGATCACCACCCCGCGCAGCTGGCCGGTGTCCTCCTGCGGAATGAAGCTTTTGGGCAGCACCGCCAGAGCCAACGCGGTGATCACGATGCCGGCGAGCAGCAGAGCGACCACCTGCTTGGCGTGGCGCATCACCCGCTCAAGCAGCCGTCCGTAGGGCTGCTCGAGGCTCTCGAGCCAGCGCCTGGGGGGATCGATCCAGCGCAGCAGCCAGGGCGGTTCGGCACGCTCGGGCCGCACCACGCGGCTGGCCAGCATCGGTGTGAAGCTGAGGGCGTTGAAGGTCGACAGCACGATCGCGGCGCTGATCGTGATCGCGATCGGGGCGTAGAGCCGCCCGGCGCTGCCTTCCAGGCTCAACACCGGCACGAACACCACAATCAGCACCAGCGAGGTGGCCACCACGGCACTGCCCAGCTCGGCCATCGCTTCGCGGGCAGCCTGCAGAGGTTTGGTCCCGGCCTCGATGCGGCGGCCGATGTCCTCACTCACCACGATGGCGTCATCGACCACCAGCCCAGAGGCCAGCACCATGCCAAAGAGGGTCAAGGTGTTGAGCGACTGGCCGCTGACAAACAGCACACCCAACGAGCCGATCAGCGCAACCGGTACGGCGGCGGCGGCCACCAGCGCCAGGCGACTGTTGCCCAGGCCCAGCAGCAGCACCACAAACACCAGCAGCACCGCATCACGCAGGCTGCCGGTGGTGTTGGCGATGCTGCCCTTGACGTAGTCGGCCTCATCGACGATGAGCTGCATGTCGATGCCAGGCGGAAAGCGTGGCTCCAGCTCCCTGAGGGCGGCATTGACGGCCTCGCTCACGGCGATGGCGTTGCTGCCATCGCGTTGGTTGATGATCAACGCCACCACCGGATCGCCTTTGAGGTTGGTGGCAATCGCGTCGTAGCTCTCGTTGCCCAGCTCAACCCGGCCGACATCGCGCAGCAGCGTGATGCCACCGGTTTTGCTGTCACGGGCGACCACCAGTTGCTCAAACTCGGCTGGGCTGCGCAAGCGGCCCTCCATGCGCAGCGGCAGCGTCAGCTCCTGACCGGGGGGGCTGGGGGCCGCCCCGCTCTGGCCCAGGGCCGCCAGCACGTTCTGCTGCTGCAGTGCGGTGCGCACATCGCCGATGGTGAGTCCGCGCTCCTCGAGCTTCCAGGGATCAAGCCAGAGCCGAAAGGCAAGACTGTTGCCCCCCGAGAGGCTGACGCTGCCGACGCCGGGCACACGCTGGATGCGATCGCGGATCACCTGGTCGACCCAGCCGCCCAGAAAGGTGTCGCTGTAGGTGCGCCGATCAGCGCTGAAGCTCAGCACCATCAGCAGATCGTCACTGCTGCGCCGCACCTGCACCCCCTGGCGCGCCACGCTGGCCGGCAGCAGGCGGCTCACCACCGCCACTTCATTCTGGGTGTTGATCTGGTTGAGCTCAGGGTTGCCCCCGGCAAAGCTCAGGCTGATCGAGCTGCCATTGGCCGAGCTGGTGGAGCGAATGCTCTCGAGCCGCTCGAGGCCATTGAGCTGCTTTTCAAGAACCGCGGTGACTCCCTGCTCCACCACTTCGGGGCTGGCGCCGGGGTAGTTGGCGCGCACGCTGACGCGACCGGGGGCGATCGGCGGCAGGTTCTCGACTTGCAGCGCAGGCAGCGCCACCAGGCCGCCAAGCAGCACCAACAGGCTGCACACCAAGGTGAGAACCGGCCGTTTGAGAAACGGATCGGAGATCGAGCGCAGGCGTTGGCGTTGTCGCTCCAGGGTTGGCGTCAGTCAGGGTTGAGACCGGGCAGCAGGGTGGCCACCTGGGCGTGATCGAGTCTGCCTGCCTGCTGCAGCACCTGGGTGATGCGGGTGATGTCGAGCACAGCATGGGTCCTGTAGCCAGCGGCAGCCAGGCGCTCTTTGGCCTGGCGGTCATGGTCGCCGCCGTGGTCGAGAAACACCACCACATCGCGCACCTCCAGGCCCGAGCTCTCGAGCTTGCTGATCCCCTCGAGCACACTGCCGCCGGTGATCAGGATGTCATCGACCACGACCACCACATCACCGGTGTCGAAGTCCCCTTCGATCAGGCGGCGGGCGCCGTGGGCCTTGACCTCCTTGCGGGGATAGATCAGCGGTTTGTGCAACTGCAGCGACAGGCCTGTGGCGGTGGGCAGCGAGCCATAGGGAATGCCTGCGATACGGTCAAAGTCGAGCTCCTTGAGCAGCTCGGCGTAGCCATGCAGCACCCGGTGAAACAGGTTGGGATCGGAGATGATCTGGCGCAGGTCGACGTAGTAGTTGAACACCGCTCCACTGGCCTGCACGTACTCACCGAACAGCAGGCAGCCGATGTCAAAGAGATCGACAATCAAGGGCGCCAGCGGATCGCCCGATTCGGGCAGCCACAACGCGCAGCTGGGTTCGCCGCTGCTCTGCCGTTGTGCTTGCAGAGCATCACGGCTCTGGTTGATCTGCTGACGCAGCGCATCGGCCCGCTCGGCCAGATCGTCTTCGACCAACAGGTTTTGCGGTAAGGGCAGCAGCAGGCCATCGCCCGCCTCGCTGAGCCCTGCCGCGAGCAGCGGCACCAGTTGATCTTCTTCGGCCCAAAGGCTGCGCAAGAGCAAAAAGCGCTGCGGTGCCTGCCGCCGCACAGCGGCCAGCACAGCAGGGTCGCTGGTGCCCACCTCGAGCAGCAGCTGCTCGGGGGTGGCCCACAACTGGCTTTCTTTGACGATGTGCAGAAACAACGGCGCCTGCTCATCGGGGTAGTGCTGCAGCACCCGTGCCGCCTGGTTGGAGCTGTGGCAGGTCACCACCACGCCTTTGTCTGGGTAGAGCAGAAATGGGGCGGCCATGTCCCATCCCGCCAGGGGCGAGAGGGTCACGCCGTCGGCACCCAGCTCCTTGAACAGGTAGTGCGCCAGGGCCGATGCGCTGTTGAGATCACCGTGCTTGGCATCGATGATCAGCGGCACATCGGTTGGCACCAGGTCCCGCACCTCGGCCAGCAGCTCCAGCCCGATTGGCCCGAGGGCCTGGTAAAAACCAAGGCTCGGTTTGAAGGCGCACACATGGGGTGTGGTGGCCTCCACCACGGCCTTGATCCAGTGGCGCGCCTGGCTCAGAAAGGAGCGTCCCGCCAGTCCCCGCGCCGCTGCCCAGCTCGCCAGCAGCTCTGGGTTGGGGTCGAGCCCGGTCACCAGCAGGCTCTGGTGGCGGCTGATGGCTTCGGTCAGCTGAAGGAAGAAGGCCATCGGGAGCCCCGGGGCTGCAGAGGATGCCCGCCCGTTGTGTTACGCCGCCAGGTGCCCTTGCTGTGGCTGTCTGCAACAGCTCGTTGTGAATCCCGGCTTGGCTCTTTGGCCGCTGCGGCCGCTCGAGACGTTTCGGCCGTTGCTTGCACGGATGACCATGGTCATGACCATGGTCAGCTGCAGGAGGCATCAGCCGCTGGCCTGGCCGGGGGCTCAGCCAACAAGTTTCCAGCCCAGGGTTTCGCCGGCATGGAACGGCACCAGTTCGGTGGTGTGGTCGCCGCTGACGGCGCCATCGAGGCGATCGGGAACCAGCGTGTCCACCCGCTCCAGGGTGATGGTGCCGCTGTTGAGCGGCAGCCCGTAGAAGCGGGGTCCGTGTTCGCTGGCAAAGGCTTCGAGCCGATCGAGGGCGCTCTCGGCATCAAACACCGCTGCATAGCTCTCGAGCGCGACAGGCGCGTTGTAGATGCCGGCGCAGCCGCAGGCGCTTTCTTTGGCGTGGCGCTCGTGGGGGGCTGAATCGGTGCCCAGAAAAAACTTCGGGTTGCCACTGGTGGCGGCGGCGCGCAAGGCGATGCGGTGCAGTTCCCGCTTGGCCACCGGCAGGCAGTAGAAGTCGGGCCGCAAACCGCCCGCAAACATGGCATTGCGGTTGATGTGCAGGTGGTGCGGCGTGATCGTGGCCGCCAGGTTGGCGGGCCCTGAGCGCACAAAGTCGGCCGCATCGCTGGTGGTGATGTGCTCGAGCACCACCTTGAGCCCCGGGTGGCGCGCCAGCAGCGGCGCCAGCACCCGCTCAATGAACACTGCCTCGCGGTCAAAGATGTCGATGTCACTGTCGGTCACCTCACCGTGAATCAGCAGGGGCATGCCGATCCGCTCGAGGGTCTCCAGCACAGGGGTGATGGCAGCCAGATCGCGCACACCCGCATCCGAGTTGGTGGTGGCTCCGGCTGGGTACAGCTTCACGGCGGTGAGCACCCCTTCGGCGTGGCCTGCTGCCAGGTCCGCCGGGTCGATGGTTTCGGTGAGGTAGGCCGTCATCAGGGGGGTGAAGCCCGCGGCCAGGGCGTCGCCGCCAGTTGTGCGAACGGCGGCTTGGATGCGTTCGCGGTAGGCCCGTGCCATGGCCGTGGTGGTCACCGGCGGCCGCAGGTTGGGCATCACAATGGCGCGGGCAAACTGCCGCGCCGTGGCGGCTGCCACCGCCTGCAGCATCGCCCCGTCGCGCAGGTGCACATGCCAGTCGTCGGGCCGGCGAATCGTCAGCTGCTGCACGGCGAGCTCAGGTGCTGTGCTCCAGCATCGCGCGGCCCAGCTCAAGCTCGATCCAATCGTTTTGCCGTAGGCGTTTGAGGCAGGCCTGGCCGAGCTTGCCCAAGCCGCAAATCACAATGGCTGGCTGGGACTTGCCTGGGTCCATCGCCAGCTGGCTGACCCTTTCATGCTCCAGAACACGTTGAGGTGATCTTGAGGCCGTTTTGTTGTCGCTTTAACCCGCCCTGGCCACCTTGATGGAAGCCCTTCGCGATCGAGCCGCGATGACCACCACCCAGCCGCCCCGCTTCGAGCATGGTTCGGCGATTCCGCTTCCGGCCAGTTATGGCGACAGGCAGCGCACCGGCCTGACAGCCGATGACTTGTTCGAAGGCATGGCTGAGCACTTGTTTTTCTCGCTCGGGCGCAGCGCGGTGGATGCCAGTCCCCATGACCTCTACATGGCACTCAGCTACACGGTGCGCGACCGGCTGATGACGCGCCATCTGGCCTCCAAGGACCTGCTGCGCTACCAGCAGCCCAAGGCGGTGGCCTATCTGTCAGCCGAGTTTTTGATCGGTCCCCAGCTTGCGAACAACCTGTTGATGCTTGGCCTGCAAAGCGAGGCGGCTGAGGCGTTGGCTCGCTTCGGCATCAGCGATCCCGAGCAGGTGTTTGCGGTTGAAGAGGAGCCTGGCTTGGGGAATGGCGGCCTGGGCCGGCTGGCGGCCTGTTATTGCGAGTCGTTGTCTTCGCTCGAGATCCCTGCCACTGGCTACGGCATTCGCTACGAGTTCGGCATTTTTGATCAGCTGATCAAAGGCGGCTGGCAGGTCGAGATCACCGACAAATGGCTCAAGGGCGGCTGGCCCTGGGAGGTGGTGCAGCCCACCAAAACCCAGAACGTCGGTTTCGGCGGCCGCACCGAGGTCTGGCATGACGAGCAAGGGCACTACCGGGTGCGTTGGATCCCGTCGGAGCTGGTGGTGGGCTTCCCCCACGATGTGCCCGTGGCGGGGTATCGCGTCAACAGTTGCGGGCGCCTGCGGCTGTGGCGCGCCGAAGCCGCCGAATCGTTTGATTTTCACGCCTTCAACAGCGGCGACTATCACGGTGCGGTTGAAGCCAAGGTTGGTTCTGAGACCCTCTCGAAGGTGCTCTATCCCAACGACGGCACCGCTGGCGGCCGGCGGTTGCGGTTGATGCAGCAGCACTTTTTTGTGAGCTGCTCGCTGCAAGACATGCTCGCCAACCTCAGGCGCCGCGGCATCGCCATCACCGACTTCTCCAAACACTGGGCGGTGCAGCTCAACGACACCCATCCGGCGATCGCGGTGGCTGAGTTGATGCGCCTGCTGATCGACGAGCACGGCCTTGTGTGGGATCAGGCCTGGGCGATCACCTCAGCTTCGCTGGCCTACACCAACCACACCCTGTTGCCCGAGGCGCTCGAACAATGGGGGCTCGAGCTGTTCGGCTCACTGTTGCCGCGCCATCTCGAGCTCATCCTCGAGATCAATGAACGCTTTTTGCAGCAGGTGCGCTTGAGGCACCCAGGTAACGAGCAGATTCTGCGGCGCGTGTCGATCATCGATGAATCGGGATCCAAAGCCGTGCGCATGGCGCATCTGGCGGTGGTGGGGTCGCACCACGTCAATGGGGTGGCGGCGTTGCATAGCGAGCTGCTCAAGAGCGGCCTGTTCCCCGATTTCGCAGCGCTCTGGCCTGAGAAGTTCACCAATGTGACCAATGGCGTCACCCCCAGGCGTTGGCTGGCCCTGGCCAATCCACCGTTGCATGAGCTGCTGTGCGCCGCCGTGGGCCCCAATTGGCCGGTGCAGATCGGCGCGCTCAGGCGTCTCGAAGACCTTGGCGATGACAGCCAGTTTCTGGAGCGCTGGGCCGCCTGCAAGCTGGCCGGTAAACGGCGACTGGCAGCCTTGATCGATCAGCGCAACAGCCTGCTGGTCGATCCCACCAGCCTGTTTGATGTGCAGGTCAAGCGCATTCATGAGTACAAGCGACAGCACCTCAATGCCCTTGGCCTGATTGCCCGCTATCTGCGCATCAAGAGCGGCGATACGGCAGATCTGTCCCCGCGCACGGTGATCTTCGGCGGCAAGGCTGCGCCGGGCTATGCCATGGCCAAGCTGATCATTCGCTTCATCAATGGCATCGCTGATGTCGTCAACAGCGACCCCGATACCAAGGGCCTGCTCAAGGTGGTCTTTCTGGCCGATTTCAACGTGCAGCTCGGCGAGCGGATCTACCCGGCGGCTGATCTCTCTGAGCAGATTTCCACAGCCGGCCTTGAAGCGTCAGGCACCGGCAACATGAAATTTGCCATGAACGGTGCGCCCACGATTGGCACCCTCGATGGTGCCAACGTTGAAATTCTTGAGCAGGTGGGTGCTGAGAACTTCTTTTTGTTTGGCCGCACCACCGAGCAGATCGCGCAGCTGCACCAAGACGGCTACCGCCCCTGGGAGTGGGTGGCCAGCAGTCCCCTGCTGCAAGAGGTGTTTGCCCTGGTTGAATCAGGGCACTTCAGCGGCGGCGACAGCGAGCTGTTCAAGCCCCTGGTGCAGAACCTGGTGGGCAGCGATCCCTTTGCGGTGATCGCCGATTTTGCGGCCTATCTCGAGGCTCAGCAGTGGGTGGATGCGGCGTGGCAGCAGCGCAGCACCTGGCAGCGCATGAGCCTGCTCAACACAGCCCGCAGCGGGTTCTTTTCATCGGATCGCGCCGTGGCCGAGTACGCCGAGCGCATCTGGCAGGCCCAGCCGGTGCGGGTTGAGATGAGTTGCCCGATCTGAAGCCGCCACCCTGCGCGATCCCAAGCCGAAGCTGCTGAGCCGCACCTTTGCCCACCGCGCCAACCTGCGCACGATTCGTGGTCAGATCTGGCCGCTGCGCCACCAGATCAGGGTGCTGCTGCGCCAGCGCCAGAAGCTGCTCGGACCTGAAGCCCTTGGCGGTTTTCAGGAGATGGCCGAACTGGTCGAATTGCTCTTTGAGCACATCGAGCTGCTGCGCGGCCAGTGCGATGCGATCACCCAGGCCTATGCCGCCAGCGTGGGCAACCGCATGAACCAGGTGATGAAGACGCTGACGATCTTGACCAGCATCTTTGCGCCGCTGACGTTCATCGCCGGTATCTATGGCATGAACTTCGACAACATGCCTGAGCTGCACTGGCGCTATGGCTACGCCTACTCGCTCGTCTTGATGGCCTTGATTGCGTTGATCCAGGCGTGGTGGCTGCGGCGCAGGGGCTGGTTCCAGGACTGGACCCTGCCGCGCTGAGCGGCGCACAACCTCTCCTTAACCGCCAGTCTGCTGCAGCGATCCCAGGATTTTGAGGTTCCCCTTCGCTGCCATGAAACCCGTCCTGTTGGCTGCCGCATCGGTTGCGGCGTTGAGCTTGCCTCTGGCCGCAGGCACGGGTCAGGCGCAGGTGCAGCCCCAGGTGGTGCGCATGGGCGGATCGAGCACGGTGTTTCCGATCACCCAGCAGGCGATCAAGGCGTTTCAACAGCGCGGCCGCAGCCAGGGGGTGCGCCTTGAACTGAGCGAAACCGGTACCTCCGGTGGCTTTCGCCAGTTCTGCTCAGGCCAGCTCGCCATCGCCAACGCCTCGCGGCCCATTAACCGCAAAGAGCTCGCCCTGTGTGCCAAAAACGGTGTGCGATTTGTGGAGTTGCCGATCGCCTTTGACGCGCTC
>Ga0194127_10001830_pt1 | contig 30232 bp, 31 predicted proteins | sample TA2KigC100mmetaG_FD_148624 | JGI IMG/M metagenome (GOLD analysis project Ga0194127, IMG submission 148624) | Freshwater microbial communities from Lake Tanganyika, Tanzania - TA2015036 Kigoma Deep Cast 100m | ecosystem: Environmental > Aquatic > Freshwater > Lake | place: Tanzania: Lake...
GGGGAGATCATCTTCACATCACTGTTCTGCTTCAATTCGGACATCCGCGCTCATTCCCCAGCGCAGTCGCTGAGGCTGCTCATCGAAGGCAATTGTCACAGTGTACACGACATCGCCGCCAATGGTTTCCGAGATTCGGGCAATGTCCATCACGCGTCCGGGGAATTCCTGATCGAGCGCCTCCACATAGATGGTTGCAGTCTGACCGATCCTCACTGCAGGGATATCCTTCTCGCTCAGGTCTGTGGTTTCCACCTGGTATGCCGAGAGATCCCCCATGATCACGACGACCTGACCGGGATTGGCATATTCCGCCGGTGAGATATCCACCTTGGCCACCGTTCCATCGAACGGAGCCCGCAATACAGCCTGATCCAAATGTGCTTGAGCAATTTCCACGCCCGCCTGCGCGCGGTCGATGTTCGCCTGGGCGGCATCGAGTCGTTCCTGCGAGGCTCCCACCTCAATGGTGCGCCGCAGGTATTTGAGCGTGGTGGATTGCGTGACGACGTTGGCTTCCGCCTCTGCGACACGCGCTTCCAGGACGGTCGTATCCAACTCGACCAGCGGCTGCCCGGCGGTTACTTCATCGCCTGCCAGCACTTCAACAGATTTGACGATCCCGCCACTGGGAAAGCTTAATTCAATGGATCGAACTGGAAGCACCACTCCTGCCGCGGTGACGCTCCCGCCCCCGGATTGTGAATCCGTGGCAGTATCGATCGAAACAGTGGGGATCACAGCCGGAGAGGCTGGAGTACCGCACGAGGACGAACCCAGTAAGATCATCCCCATCCAAATCCATGGAATCCTTTTCATCTCGTCCAGTCTCCTGAGCCCTAAGCCTTCTCGCCCGTGTCCTTGACCACCAAGCCATCCTGCAAGGTGACCACCCTCTTGGCATATTGGATCACGCGTGGATCGTGCGTAGCAAAGATAAAAGTGGTGCCGGTTTCCTTGTTGAGTCTTTCCATGATTTCCATGACCTGCTTGCCATTTTCCGTATCCAGGTTCGCGGTGGGTTCGTCCGCCAAAACCAGGGTGGGTTTGGGCGCCAGAGCCCTGGCAACCGCCACGCGTTGCTGCTCGCCGCCGCTAAGTTGATCCGGGCGGTTGTTTGCGCGATCTGTGAGATCCACAGCTTTGAGCAACTCCAGCACACGCGCATGACGTGCACTCGGGGAATGTCCGTTCAGCAATAAGGGCATCTCGACATTTTCACTGGCGGTCAGCGTCGGGATCAGCGCAAAGAACTGGAAGATGAATCCGATCGTCCCGCGCCGCATGTCAGCACGCTGATTGCGGTTGAGTTTGGTGACATCCCTCCCGTTGATAACAACCAGTCCGGAAGTGGGCTGGTCGAGACAGCCGATCATTTGAAGCAGGGTGGTCTTTCCAGACCCGGAGGGTCCGACGAGGGCCGTAAATTCTCCGCTGGCGATGGTCAGGTTGACGCCGCGCAATGCCTGGGTCTCGACTTTCCCCACCCGATACACGCGGGTGACATTTTCGATATTTACGACTTCCATGTTGTTCTCCTATTTTTCCGCGCGCAGGGCTTCGACCGGCGGCATGCGCGAAGCCATGATCGCCGGGTAAAGTCCTGCCAGTATCGTGGCCACGAAGGTCATGATGGTCAGGTTGATCAGGTTTTCCATCGTCAATTTGGCATAGACGGTATCGGTGATGGCAATTCCGCTCAAGCCCATGTTGCCGACATAGAATCCGTTGACATTGAAATACATTGTCCCAAGCACACCGATGATCAGGCCCATGATCACACCGCCAATTGCCAGCAGGGATGACTCCGCAAGGAACAACGCCAAAATGCGGCCGCCCCGCATGCCGATGGCGGAGAGGATGCCAATCTCACGCGTGCGTTCATAGACCGACATGATCAGTGTGTTGATGATGACCGAAACGGAAATGGCCAGGATGATCAAATACAGAAAGCCGATGTAACTCTGCGCCAGATCCTCCCATTCGACGAACAGGGTATTCAAATCCTTCCACGTCTTGACTTGCAGGCTGGAGGACACGCTGAGCGCAGGCGCAACGGTGTCCGTCATCGAAGTCTCATCGAGCAGTACAAAAATCGTGCTGGCGTGATTCTCCGTCCGCGTCAATGCCTGCGCTTTGGCAAGCGGCAGGAAAACGGTCGCGCTGTCGAACCCGTAGGTGTTGGTCGTATAGATGCCCTTCACGGTCAGGATTTGTTCTTGAACATTGCCATCTGCGGTATTGAGTGAGAGTCCGACGTTATCACCAACTTTCAAGTTCAATTTTTCCGCCATGGGTCTGCCGATCAGCACGGCGTCGCGGTCCTCCGGACTGAGGTATTGTCCGCTGATAACCCCTTCGCGGTACGGGTCACTCGCCGGTGACAGCGGATCGATACCCGTGATTTTTGCTCCCGCCGATTGCGTTCCCGACGAGAGGAATCCAGTGGCATATAAACGCGGCGTCGCGGCTTTGACCTGATCGACCGCGGCGATCCTGGTGCTGATTTCCTCCGGATTGGGGACCAGGTCCTCCCACTTGAGACTCGTTTTGTTTTCATCGTACGACGCCGCGCGGATTTGGATATGGCCGCTTTGCAGTCGAATGGCATTTTCCAGCGCGCCGCCCATCTCGCCCTCCACCACGGACGCCAGCAGGATCAACAGTGCGAGTCCGCCGCCCACTGCCAGGGCGGAAAAGAAGGAGCGCCGGCGGTTGCGGCCCAAGTCACGATATGCCATTTTTAGAATTTGCAGCATGACTCACCTCATACAAAATGCAGGGCTTCGGCAGGTTCGCGCCGCCCGGCTTCGGCGGCAGGGATGAGCGCCGCCAGGGCGGAAATGATCACGATCATTGAAACACGCATCGGCAGCATCTCTACACCCCACGTAGGATAGATTCGGCTTTGCACAATCGCCAGATAACTCGCAGCCCCGGACATGTTGCCAAAGTCGAGCCCGACTTTCATCAAGTAGCCGTTGATCCCCAGCCCGAGGACAATTCCCGCTGCGGTGCCGACCAGCCCGATCATCGTCCCTTCGAGGATGAACAGCAGGGAAATCTGGTTTGGCTTGAGACCCATCGCGCCAAGAACCCCAATTTCACGCGTCCGTTCATAGACCGCCATCAAAAGCAGGTTGAGAATGCCCACGCCGGCAATGGCGATGATGATGACGCTGAACACGTTCATCACACCGGTCTTGGTATTGATCGTGGAGGCGAGTTCCGGGTAATTGGCCTGGAACGATTCGATCTCATAACCCGGCAGCGCGGGTTTCATTGCATCGATCACAATACTCTCCTGGCCGAGCCGGTCGATGAAGATTGCCACCTCGGTGGCCCCATTCACTTCGTACAGCGTTTGTGCCTCTCGAAGCGAGATGTAAACGTCCTGCTTCTCCATGTCTGCCAGGCCCAGATCGTAAATACCGACAATCGTCATCGTCCGTTGACGCATCTGCTCGTGCTGGGAACTCCCAACCATCGTAATTCGATCGCCAACAGTCACACCCATCGCATCGGCAAGGCCCTTGCCAATCAACACACTGTCAAGATCATCGCTGGTGAGATTACGACCTTCCTTGACATTCTGCCCGATGATGTTGACTTGGGGTTCCTTTTCAGGTTCCACGCCAATGATGCCCACCGAAAACGCTCCCTCGCGGCTGGTGACCAATCCGCCGGTTTTAATGCGCTGCGTGGCGGCTAACGTCAGCGAATTTTCCTCCGCAGCCTTGACCACCACTTGCGGATCGGCAAGCGGGAACAGCGGATTCGAATTTGCCTCGGCGCGGTAACCTTCGGCATGGACTTGAATGTTGCCGCCCAATACTTTCACGGCGTTGCCGTAGATCGCGTCGGTCCAGCCATTGATCAACCCGTCATACCACATCATCAATGCCAGCGTCATCGACATGGCCAGGACAATGATGACGGTGCGGCGTGTGTGACGCCAGATGTTGCGCCAGGCGAGACGCAGGTATAGTTTCATTCCCAAACTCCTTAAACCTGTTGGCGAGAAAAATCAGGGTAACGTTCGCGCCATTTGGCAACCGCCGCTTGAAACGATTCAACCAGCAGGTCGGACCATTCGATGGATCTCTCCATGCGGACCCGAGCGGAATCCCCGGCTGGCAACGCAGCCAACCCCTGTTCAGCCAGCTTTTTGAACATCATTGCGGATTGAATTCCCACCTGCATGCGCTGTTCCAACGCGGCTTCCGAAAAAATGTATTGAGTAGTGCGGTGATGGAGAGCCGACGTCCTTTCAATCATTCCGCTGCCGGTCAGCGCGCGCATATTGGTCGAAATACTGGCACGGCTGATCTTCAATATCCGTGCAATCTCATCCGCGGAGAGGGGCTCGTGCGCCACCATCAGCAGACCAAGGATCCTCCCGCCGATGCGCGGAATGCCCTGATTCTCAAAGTACATGCCCATGCCTTCAATGAAGCGCGTCAGTTCCGGGCTGAGATTCAGCAATTTATCTCGATGGGAAGGGTCGGCATTTTCCATGAGTTTTTTAGAACCGACCAAGAGTCTATTCCTTTTATTAATTTCAGTCAATACTGAAATTAATAAAAGGGTATGAATATTTGCTGGTTACCGCCTAGACCTCCCCACGATCTAGTCGAGGTTTCCTTCTTAATGAGGCAAACCTTCCGATCCACTTCACCACCAGCCCCGCCCGCCAGAAGGCGACGGCGGCCATACCATGGGCCAAGACTGCAAAGAGGGGCGGCTTTTCCAGCGTGTAGTACATCCAGCACTCGCGGGTGGTGCCCCAGAGTTCGAGAAAGTAACCCAGTCCGGAACCCGCAATGAAGGTCAGCAGGGCAATACGATGGTCCGTCGGAGTAAAGATGAGCAGGAGGCACAACGCGAGCGAGAGCCAGGTGAAGGACTTGTCAAAAGTTGGGGCAACAAAGACCAGCATCAGGATTAGGAATGAGGCGAAGGTCAGCCAGTAGAGAGTCCTGAAATTTATCACGAAGGAATCAAGAGCTGCGAAGAAATTCCCTTTAAATTTCTTGGTGTTCTTGATAGTCAAAAAAGATAACACGCGTGTGATGCGGTCGATCGAAAGCGACGCGATCGGCCAGGCCGGGATGATCCACAGCGGCGGGCGTTCGGCCGTGTAATAGTGCCAGAGATTGGTCTGGGTTCCCCAGGATTCGATCGCCAGGCCGCCACACACTCCGACAAAGACGATCAAAAGATCCGTATTGAGATGTGCACGCACCACGATCGTAGCGGACATGAAAAGAAACACGCCGATCAGCAGCCAGTCCATGTACAGCCACCCCCGACCGTCCCAATCCACAAACGCCAGGTACTCCTCGGCGAGCGGCCACCAAACATAGACAATCAGGAAGATTGTGAGGAAGAATCCTCCAAGCAGGATGGAGGAATCACGCGTCCAGAATTTCGGCCGGATATTTTCCATTTCCACATCAGGCATTATATCGTTGTTATTTCATCAGGATGGATGAAATACAAACCACCTGATCCGAATTCGTCATCCCTCACACATGTTTGATTTTTCGAGGGTATAATGCGTGATTATCGTGCGGGGCGGTTGATCTTTTGAACCCCCGGCGATTTCATCACAAGATTTTCGAAAGGATATGGGAATGGGTCTCTTCAATACAATTCTCGAAAAACTCGGCCTGGCCGGAAAGGAAAAGGAGAAACCGGCCGCTGAAAAGCCCGCGTCGGTTTCCGGAAGTGCCGGCGTGGCTGCCAGGGAAAAGCCCGCCATGGACAAGGGAGAGCGCGATAACCTCGCCAAGCCTGCTCCCAAAGCGATCTCGGAAGTGGACGTGGTCAAGAAACTCGAACAGCTGGGCAAGGATTCAGGCCTGGATTGGAAGGTCTCCATCGTGGACCTGCTCAAACTGCTCAAGATCGACAGCAGCCGCGAAGCGCGCAACGAACTGGCCAAGGAACTCGGCTGCCCGGAGAACCTGATGAGCGATTCGGCCAAGATGAACACCTGGCTGCACAAGGAAGTGCTGCGGAAGATCGCCGCAAACGGCGGGAACATTCCGAAGGAATTGCTCGATTAACGATAGCGAAAATTCATGAACACGGCTCAAGCTCAAACGAGTTATTGCCGGTAAGACGTTTGTTTGCTTCCACCCAAAAACCTCCTCCGCATCCGCGGGGGAGGTTTTTATCAGGGACATGATGCAATTTCAGGCTTTTTCCCGTCAATTGTGGAAGAGCTCCTGTGTGTGAAATGTTAGAATCCTCAAGGATGAGCCGGTGAATCCATGAAGCGCGCGGACGAACTACGAATCCACATCGCCCTGTTCCTGCTTTCAGCCGCCACGTTGACCTTTGAGATCAATCTGACGCGATTGTTCTCCGTTGCGCAGTTCTATCATTTCGCCTTCATGATCGTCAGCATCGCCCTGCTCGGATTCGGCGCCAGCGGGACGGCGCTGGCGATCTTTCCCTCCCTGCTCCTGGCCCAACCCTCACAGCGTCTGACCCAACTGGCCGCGGCGACCGGGATCAGCATGCTGGCCGGCTTCCTGCTGATCAACCACCTGCCCTTCGATTCATTCAGCATCGCCTGGGATTCCAGACAGGTGGTCGTGCTCATTCTGCAATACCTCGCGCTGGCGCTGCCATTTTTCTTCAGCGGGATGGCGCTCGGATTTTTATTGGCCGTTTTTCCACAGGCTGCCGGCAAAACGTACGCAGTCAACCTGCTCGGCTCGGCGGCCGGATGTGCGATCGCGCTGGCGGCTCCTCCCCTGTTGGGCGGGGAGGGATTGGTCACGTTAAGCATTGCCTTGGCGGCGTCCACTGTACTATTTTCTTCCGGGGGCACCCGTTCGTTCAAGCAGTTTCCAATAGTGATTCTAATTCTTTTGTTCGCCCTGGCTTGCACTGATCTGGGATTGCGGATCTCCGGCAGACCCTCCTTTGCGTTCCTTGACCTGCGTCTCTCCCCCTATAAAAGTCTGTCTTATGCCCTGCAACAGCCGGGATCCACCGTGATCCATCGCCGTTGGAATGCCTACTCGCGCGTGGATGTGGTGCGCAGCAGCGGGATTCACTCCCTGCCCGGGCTCAGTTATCGTTATCTCGGCCCGCTGCCGGAAATGGACGGTTTGCTTTGGGATGGGGACGACCTGAATCCGATATTCCAAACATCCCCTGAGCCTTCTGCCATGGATCACCTTACGAGTGCTGTTGTATTCCATTTGCGACCGGGTGCCAATACCCTCGTCCTCCAACCCCGCGGCGGGCTGGACATCTGGACCGCACTTGCGCTTGGCTCAAAGCACGTCACTGCGGTTGAGGTCAATCCCCTGATCGTCGATGCCGTACCTCTCTACGAGGACGCGCGCGTCCAGGTCCAGGTGGAGTCGGATCGCAGCTTTCTGAACCGCTCATCCTCGCAATACGATGTGATCCTCCTGTCGCTTATCTCATCCTATCACCCGGTGAGATCCGGCGCGTACGCCCTCGCCGAGGATTATCGCTATACTGTCGAGGCCTTCCGGAAAATACTGGAACGCCTGACTCCCGATGGGCTGCTGGTCGCCACGCGCTGGCTGCAGGATCCTCCCAGCGAGGACCTGCGCCTGTTCGCGCTCGGGGTCACCGCCCTGGAAGAAAAAGCCATGGATCCACACACCCACATCGTGGCTTTCCGCGGCTACAACACGGCCACTGTCCTGCTAAAAAACGGCGCGTTCACCTTGGATGAAATGTCTTCGATGCGCGCCTTTCTGGCCGCGCGCGCCTTCGATCTGTCGTACGGACCCGGCGTGGAGCTGCAGGAAACCAACCTGTACAACATCCTTCCCGTTTCAAAATACCACGTAGCCTACGAGCAACTGCTGGAAGCGGACCCCCGCGAGGAATTTTTCAAAGACTACGAATACGATGTGCGTCCGCCCACCGATGACCATCCTTTCTTCGGGCATTATTTCAAGTGGGTCCAGGCTCCACGCGTGGTTGCCGAATTTGGGCGCGCCTGGCAGCCTTTTGGCGGTGCCGGCTATTTTGTGATTGCCGCTCTGCTCATCCTGGCATCATTGCTCGCGTCGGTCCTGATCCTGCTGCCGTTATGGTGGAAACGCAGGCGTCGAAACGCGGCCGCATATTTCCCCCTGCGGGATCTCTTCTATTTCGGCCTGCTGGGATTGGCATTCCTGTTCGTGGAAATTCCCCTGGTTCAAAAATTCATCCTTTTCCTCGGAAATCCCGCCTATTCCTTCACCATGGTATTGTTCTCCCTGTTATTCGCCTCCGGAATCGGGAGCCGCATGAGCCGGCGAATTCGATTGCCGCTTTCACTTGGTCTGCTCGTTCTGTTGATCCTGATCACACCGTTAATGCTCCCCCGACTCACAGACTGGGCACTGGGGTGGCCTCTGTCCGCGCGGCTCGGCCTGACTGCGCTCGTCCTTTTCCCGCTTGGTTTCCTGATGGGTATACCCTTTCCGGCAGGCATTCAGCGGATCGGAAGGGGCACAGATGTCGCATGGGTCTGGGCGGTTAATGGCGCGGCGTCCGTGATCGCCTCCATCCTTTCGGCCATGCTGACCTTGAGCTTCGGATTCAATTGGGTGTTCAGGCTTGGCGGGCTGTGCTATGCGGGTGCATGGCTCACGGTGTGGAAGTCGCCTCGACCGCGTGCCGCTCCACGCCGGCACCGGTGAATTCCACAAAGATCACTCCGCCCATGTTATAGGCGGTCAGATCCCCATTCTCCTTCACAAACTTCCACAGGCTTTGATACCACCCCACAGGACCCATGGGGATCACAAGCCGGCCGCCCTCCACCAATTGATCCGCCAGCGGCGCGGGCAGGTGATCCGGCGCGGCGGTGACGATGATGGCATCAAACGGGGCATATTCCGGCCAGCCGTAATACCCATCCCCTTGTTTGATATGAACCTCGGCATAACCCAATGCCTTCAGGCGCGTCGAGGCGGTCTCTGCCAGTTCGGGAACTATCTCGATGCTGTACACATCAACAAATCCGAGTTCAGCCAGGACCGCCGCCTGATAACCGGAACCGGTACCGATCTCCAGCACCTTTTCGCCGGGCTGCAACTCCAGCAGTTCGGTCATCCAGGCCACAATATATGGCTGGGAGATGGTCTGTCCATATCCGATGGGGAGCGGATGATCGTCATACGCCTGATCAAGATAATCCGCCGGAACGAATTCATGGCGCGGTACGCTGCGCATCGCCCGCAGCACATCCTCGTTCGTGATGCCCGCCGCAACAATGGATTTTTCCACCAGTTCGAGCCGCGCCTGGGTGAATGACTCATCGTTGAAGTCCGCGAGGAACGGCGTTTCAGACGGAAGAATTACCTCAGAGGGGACCGGCGTCACCGGCATTTGCGCAGCCTCACAGCCGAGGGAGGCAAAGGTCAGGATGACCGGTATAACCCATGCACATGCAAGTTTCATGTCAGGCCTGCTTGCCGATAATAAATCCTTGTGGATCCACTTCCTCCCGCAGGATGCGCAGTTCCGCCTCCGTGGGTTCGGGCGTAACGGGAAGCGGATCTGCGAACAACATCTTAAAGTCCGTGTTGTCGACCACATCCTGCCGGCTAACGCCCGGGTGAAGGCTTTCCGCCTGCATCCGTTTCGACTGCGGATGAAAACCGATCAGTGCCAGTGTTGTGATCACCTTGTAGGGACCGCCCCCGGCGGGCAGGCCGGCCGCCTCGCGGGCTCCCGGCCCGGTCAAATACCCCGGTGTCGTGAGGAAATCGAGCCTGCGCACGAAGCGCCGCTGGTCGTGCGGGGTGATGACCAGCGTTTTCCAGCACAACGAGGCTAGGTCATTCGCACCGCCGCTGCCCGGCAATCGGACCTTGGGATGCTGAAAGTCGGTACCGATCATGGAGGTGTTGATGTTTCCGTACATATCGATCTGCGCGCCGCCCAGGAATGTGTAATCCACCAGGCCGCGCTGGCAGGATTCCATGATCTCGTCCATGCTGCTGTGCATGATGGCCCCGGTATGGGTATAGGAATCAGCCACAGAAACAGGCAGCTTGATCAGCGTGGGAGCGATGCTGCCCGCCTCGAACATGACGATCAGGTTCGGAGCCGTGGTCTTCTGCGCCAGCATGGCCGCGGCGAGCGGCATGCCGGTTCCGATCACGGCGGTCTTCCCGTCCTCCAGTTGACGGGCTGCCACACAGACCATCAACTCCATCAGGTTGTACCGGGGATTCGCTTCTGACATCCCGCCTCCGCTCAGCGTTTTAATGGTTCCATCTCCCCAAGTTCGCCCATGCGCGTTTCGCCGCCTTTCAACTCCAGATATTCCTGAAAGTCCCGCGTGCCAAAAATATATTTATCCAGAAAGGCCTGCAACCCCGCCTCGTCCTTTTCGACCTCCAGCCATTCCGCCAGATGATCTTCATCGGAATAGTATTCGTACGGCATGTTTCCGGGGTAACTTCCATAGCGCACTTCGCAGACCGCGTCCACCAGCCAGTAGGGGATGGAGGTTCGCGAGGGATTAGCCCGAATCTCCTCGGTGCTGACGATCCGTTCGGTCGTAACGATCAAACGTTTGCACGCCCGAGCCATGTCATGATCGGCGATATCGATCCCATCGACCTGTGAATTCCCGTATTGGTCCGCACGATGAACATGAATGACACCGACATCTGGAAAGAGCGCCGGTATGGCCAGCAGTTTTTGCCCTGTAAAAGGACAGGTCATCTCCTTTGCAGCGCTGTAGCGAAACACATCCGTACCGAGCACAGAACGCGCCGGCAGGAAGGGCAATCCCATGGCGGCAGCCTTGTACCGCCATCCGAGAGTGGCATTGCTCCACTCAGTCATGCGGACCGCCCCGCTCTCAAGATAGCGGCGCGCATTGGGGGAAAGGCCGCGCCGCTCCAGACCCACCACATAGGCGATGTCACAGCGATCGATGCATTTGCCGGCAACCAGGATTTGAAAATCATGTGTGGCCGTATGTCCGGACAATCCCAACCGCGTTTTTCGCTGACGGACGATCTCATGCAGCACCGCGGTCGAGATGCGCACCCCGCCAAACCCGCCGGAGGCAAAATAAGCCCCGTCGTGTACAAATCGACTCACCGCCTCACGAACGGTCATACGCTTGTCGATGAGGGCGCGGGATTTTTGGGCAAAGAAAGCCCGCGCCGCCTCCACATCGGGCGACGAAAACAGTTCACCCTGGGGTACGATGGATTCTCCTGATTCGAGCATGTCACCTCCGTAAGGAGAGTCTTAGCATATTCCAAGGGCTAATCATACACCTTCTCACCCTCTACATTCGCATTGAGGGCATCCGCTTCGACCTCCCGCGCGCCCGGTTCAGACGCAAGCAATTCACGGAAGTACTCGTGCTGGATGACGAGATTCATGATCTCGTTCGTGCCGGTCCAGATGGTCATCAGACGCGCGTCCCGCAGCATCCGCTCGATGGGAAAGACGTTGGTGTAACCGATCCCGCCCAGGATCTGCATGGCATCGTTGACCACAGCCCAGGCGGTCTCCGTGGCGAACTTCTTCGACTCGGAAACCATGCGGCGGATGTAGGGGGAATTCTCCTCCAGATCTATTTCGCGTGCCGTCTGATGGACAAGCGCACGCGCAGCATCCAGGTGAGTCAGGCTCTCCGGGGCCTTGAAACTGACCCCTTCGAAATCGCGGATCCTCTGTCCAAAAGCTTTTCGACGGTCGGCATATCGCGCCGCGATCTCCAGGGCGGCGCGCGCCAGGCCAAGCGCCCCGGCGGCGCTGGTCATGCGTTCGGGGATCATCATCTGGTTGAATACCTCGTACGCGCCGTGCTCCTGACCGATGAGATTCTCCACCGGCACTCTCACGTTTCGGAAAAGGACCCGGCCCGTCCCACCGCCGCGCGTCCCCATCAGTCCATATACATGCTGGACCTCCAGATCCTCTCCCCGCTCGACCAGCAGCGCGCTGATGGCTCTGTGACCGGCCGCCTGTGGATCCGTGCGCGCGTAGACCATAAACAAATCTGCGCCCTCCGCTCCGACGATGAAGCGCTTTTGACCATTCAGAATGTAGTGATCGCCCTCGCGCCTGGCCGTGGCTGTCGCCCCGAAGAAATCCGATCCGCCGCGCGGTTCGGTCAGCGCCTCGGCAACGGTCAGCTTCCCCTCCAGGATCGGTTTTTTTTACCTTTCCTTTTGTTCGCGCGAACAAAAGACATGGATCGCCTCGCCAACGATGGAGGGCAGCGAGAACAGACACGCCAGGCTGGACCCCAGCACACCGATCTCCTCCAATGCCAGCACCTCATGCGACCAGTCCAGCCCGCGGCCTCCCCATTCCTGCGAGAAGCGCAATCCCAGCAGGCGGTGCTTCGCAAGCGCATGGACGTACTCCCGCGGGTAACGCACCTTATCCGCATCCAGATCGAGCAGCAATTGAGGCACGACCTGTTCACGCGCGAAAGCGCGCGCTTCGTCACGCAGGCTGCGCTGCCCCTCCGTCAGAATCGCATCCGACATTTCTTCACCTGCCTTTCCTTCGAACATGATGTATCAACTCCTCCAGATTCCGCCTTTCCGTTTCCGGGGGAGACTCGGCTGCATATCCCAGAGGAAGGATAACCAGCGGTCGATGAGATGGCGGCGTGTGGAGGATTTTTCGGACCTGCCCCTCATCGAACGCGCCCACCCAAACCGAGGACAATCCCAGCGCGGTGGCAGCGAGCATGGCAAACGTACAGGCGATGGTTGCATCCTGGAGGCAATACAAGTCCATTCCCCGCCTGCCATACTTCCCTGCGGACCGTTCCGCGTGTGCAAAAAAGACAAGCACCACCGCAGCCTGGCTGATGAATTCCTGGTCAAGCGCGGCAGCCGCCAGAGCAGTTTTGCCCTCCTCCTCATCTACAACATAGATCTCATACGCCTGCAAATTTCCCGCCGATGGCGCACGCCTGGAGGTCTCCAGAATTTTCTCCAGAGCCCGCGGTTCGATCGGCTGCGGACGGTAGGCGCGTATCGAGCGGCGTTCCTTGATCACTTCGAAGAATTCCATGGGCTTCCTTTCCCGGAAACAAAGCTGGAAGCGCCTGGTGCCAAAACGAACGTGAGTAACCGGCGGACCAGGCGCGGAGCTATCATTTATCCATAAGTTTCATTATAGGCATCCAATCGCATTATTCAAGTGCATTCTTTCCATCTTCGCCGGTGTCCTCCAAGCTGGATCCACCCCTAAACAAACCGCCGTGAGCCAGTCGAAATTGACATTTCCTCCCCCCTCGTCTACACTTTCTTCGAGGTCGCAAAGGGTTTGCGCGCGCGGTCATCGGATAATCCAAACCATGAAACGAACCGATTCGCTGATCATACTCCTGCTGTTTATCTCTTCCCTGGCACTCTATTTGCGCACGCTCGCGCCCGGGTTGCTGTTCGGCGATTCGGCGGAATTCCAGACCATCGCCTACACGCTGGGCATGGGGCATCCGACCGGCTACCCGGTGTATGTCGTCCTCGCCAAAATGGCGACCCTCGTACCCATTGGGGAAATTGCCTATCGAGTAAACCTGTTATCGGCATTTTCGGCGTCGCTCACCGTGTCGCTGTTGTATATGATCATACGCACGCTCGGTCCACGACCGGGCGCGGCGTTTCTCCCTTCCATCACGTGGGCGCTCGTTCCGCTTTTCTGGAAATACGCCTGCATGGCAGAGGTGTACAGCGTATCCATGGCATGCCTCGCCATGATACTTTTTACCGTGCTTGCATGGTCGAAATCAAAAAATACGGTCTGGCTGTTCGCCGCCGGAACGCTCGGCGGCTTAAGCCTGGGTCTTCATGCGATGATTGCGCTTCTTTTCCCCGCGATCCTGCTTTATCTTGGTATCACACCAGCGTCCTCGAAGGAGCGCTGGATGGACAGAGCGAAAGCGATAATGCTCGGTGGAACGGCGGGAATCCTCATCTTCCTAACCCTCTTTCTCCTCCTGGATCAACGGAATTCCCCAGCCGGATACTACAACTCGGTGGTGATTCCCTCCCTGAGCGCCTGGGAAATGAAGCCGGCGGATTTTGATTCTCCCTGGGAACGATTTGCATTTCTCTTCTTTCCCCCTCAATTTCGAGGTCAATTCGGTGCTCTCCCCTTTCCAGATGCGATCAACCGCTTAAAGGATTTCGTCTTTAATAACGCATCCCTGCTTATGTTCGGAACGATTGGGTTCATCTCCTTCCATCAATCCGATCCAAAGAAGCCCGGGCTTATTCATTTACGCTGGTTAATGCTTGCGGCTCTTGTCCTGTACACAGCCTTTGCCGTTTCGTATGACGATTTCAGCTATCCCGTTTACCACCTCCCATCCATCCTGGTCCTGGCCATCCTCGCCGGGCTTGGTCTTCAGAGACTGGGCGATCTTGGGAAACCCCTCGGGGGATCACGATCCGCTGTAATCACCTTCGCAATCGCCCTAATCTATCTCCTCAGCCTTCGTCATCTTTGGGCTGAGGTGCCCCGAGCATGGCAGGATGGGATTCCCCCCGGGCTGCAATACAGGGAGTTGCTCAGTTTTCGTTTCCCCGGAATCAACCGTCTCAACGCGGAAAGAACGGTGAACCACGTCGAAGATAACGCGGTCATCTTCACCGATTGGGACCGGTTATATTCCCTGTATTACGTCTCTCATGTCCTCCAGGGGCGGATATCGCTGGACTTTCATCAAATCAATCCACAAAAAGACCAATATCTGCCTGGCGAATCGATGATCGCCTATATCGATGAGAACCTCGACCACCGTCCGCTGTATTTCACCAGATACCCGGCCTCGCTGGAATCCCGCTACCAGATCATCGCAGTTCGACCGGAGTTGTATCAGGTAAAGAGGAAGTGATTGCCGGCTGCATCTTTCCCCCTGAAGAATTCGATCCAGCTTCATGAAAAATTGACAATTCCACATCCCTCGTCTACACTTCGTCGATATGTTAGCCCGCGTGTTTTCCTGTGCTGTGATCGGCATTGAGGGCGTGATCGTCGAGGTGGAGGTGGATTACACCAACGGCCTGCCCGGAGTGACGATCGTCGGTCTGCCGGATGCGGCGGTGGTGGAAAGTCGCGAGCGCGTGCAGACCGCGATCAAGAATGCAGGCTTGCATTTCCCCCGTCATCGTATCGTGGTCAATCTCGCGCCGGCGTCCGTCCGCAAGGAGGGACCGGCCTACGACCTGCCCATCGCCCTGGGGGTCATCCTGCTCGCGGATTACCTGCCGCACGAAGTCCTCGACAGGACTCTTGTGGTCGGTGAACTTTCACTGGATGGGATCGTGCGTCATACGCGCGGTGTCCTTCCGATGGCAGCAACTGCGCGCAAGGAGGGATACACGCGCATCTTCGTCCCCGAAGTGGATGCGGCGGAAGCGGCGCTCATCCCGGACCTCGAAGTCATCCCTGTCAAATCGCTTGCGGACCTTTACGAGCATCTTTCCGGCCGTCGGAAGATCGAACCCTTTCAATCCGCTCAGAATGAAATTGAGGATCTAATCGTTCCCACCGATTTCAACGAAATCAAGGGCCAGGAACATGTCAAGCGCGCGCTGGAGGTGGCTGCCGCCGGTGGACATAACGTGCTGATGGTCGGTTCGCCCGGCGCCGGAAAGACATTGCTCGCGCGCGCCCTGCCGGGCATTCTGCCTGAAATGAGCATCGACGAATCGCTGGATGTCACGCGCATCTATTCGGTGGCGGACCAACTCCCGGCGGGCACACCGCTCATCCGCCACCGCCCGTTTCGTGCACCGCATCATACGATCAGTCACGCGGGGCTCGTGGGCGGAGGCAATATCCCCAAGCCCGGAGAAATTTCCCTCGCACATCGCGGCGTTTTGTTTTTGGATGAGTTTCCCGAGTTCGGCACGCGCGTGCTCGAAGTGATGCGCCAGCCGATGGAAGACAAGGTTGTCACCATCAGCCGCGCCAAGGGATCGCTGACTTTCTCTGCAAACTTCCAGTTGATCGCAGCGATGAATCCGTGCCCTTGTGGATATTACGGCGACGCTTTGAAACCCTGCACTTGTGCACCGGCCATGGTGACGAAATATCAAAAGCGCATCTCCGGTCCGCTGCTTGACCGCATCGACATCCACATTGAGGTGCCGCGTGTGGATTATGAAAAGTTGAGCGGGGATCGTTTGGGGGAATCCTCAACGAACATTCGCGCACGCATTCAAGCTGCGAGAAACATTCAGCGGAACCGATTCACGAATCCCGATTCCCGAAGCTCCGATATCGTCTGCAATGCGGACATGCGCGTGGCCGAGGTGCGGAGGTTCTGCAAACTGGGGGACGAAGGCCAGAGCCTGATGCGTTCGGCCATGGCGCAGTTGAATCTATCGGCGCGCGGTTATCACCGCATCCTGAAGCTGGCGCGCACGATCGCGGACCTGGCAGGGAGCGAGGAGATCCAGTCCACGCATTTGGCGGAAGCGTTGCAATACCGTCCGAAGTTGATGCTGTGATAACAGAGGGTTTTCTGAAGAGTAACTACGAACCAAGAAGTGCCAAACCCAACCCTTTGAACTGCTGGAAACCCTCATCGAATGTGACCAAGTGCAATTTTGTGGCACAGGCAAAGGCTGCCAGGTATGCGTCCTGCCATAATTTGGGGGAAACGCTTCCACTGGCCGTATACCGGCGAAAGTGCTGTTCCAGGTCGATGGGTTCTGCATAAAAGACAAATCGTTCGTCACTCATCAAGGTATCATAGACTTTCCAGGATTGTTTTAAATTGCACACATCCTCGATCATGACACTTGCATTCGTCAGTAGCCGGAGCAGACCGAGTTGTGTGTTACGACAAATACCCACGGAAAGCGCAGCTTGTTGTTCGAGCCAGGCTAGGGCTGCAGGATGGTGAATATGCCGGTCGTAACAAATGGCCAGCAAACAGTTGACGTCGCAGAGAGCGGCCATCAGACCAGTCCTTCATCTGTGTTTAAAGCCTCGTAGATTTGCTCGTCTGTGAGGCGAGGGGCTTTCTTGGCGGCGCGAATCAGAGGGAAGGCAGCACGTTGTTTTGCGGATGTCTCAGACGGCGTTTGGACCGCGAGTTGCAACCCGCGTACGAACAGGTCGCGCAAGGTTGTTCCATCCATCGCGGCCTTAGCTTTCGCCTGTCGAAAAAGCGGTTCTGGAATTTCGATGGTTGTTTTCATATATTACCTTATTTATATTTTACCATATTTATGGGAGTTGGATAGAAAATATTCCTCGAGTTCGGCACGCGCGTGCTCGAAGTGATGCGCCAGCCGATGGAAGACAAGGTTGTCACCATCAGCCGCGCCAAGGGATCGCTGACTTTCTCTGCAAACTTCCAGCTGATCGCGGCCATGAATCCCTGCCCTTGCGGATATTACGGCGATGCCCAGAAACCCTGCACCTGTTCGGGCCGCGAGCCCGACGGGGCGACACCTGCCCCGAACTTGCGGTTCGGGGGACGGCCTGTGCACCGGCCATGGTGACGAAATATCAAAAGCGGATCTCCGGTCCGCTGCACGATCGCATCGACATCCACACATTGTCCTGCATGTTCTTAGCGGGATTGAGGTGCCGCGTGTGGATTATGAAAAGTTGAGCGGGGATCGTTTGGGGGAATCCTCAACGAACATTCGCGCTCGCATTCAAGCTGCGAGAAACATTCAGCGGAACCGATTCACAAATCCCGATTCCCGCGGCACCGATATCGTTTGTCCCGTGCTGGAACCGGGACCATCGCAATGCGGACATGCGCGTGGCCGAGGTGCAGAGGTTCTGCAAACTGGGAGACGAAGGCACCGCGCTGAGCTTGTCGAAGTGCCAGAGCCTGATGCGTTCGGCCATGGCGCAGTTGAATCTTTCGGCGCGCGGTTATCACCGCATCCTGAAGCTGGCGCGCACGATCGCAGACCTGGCAGGGAGCGAGGAGATCCAATCTGTACATCTGGCAGAGGCTTTACAATACCGCCCCAAAGTCCTTTCTTAGGTTATTGTGGCCAGGTAGTCGGTTCATGGGGATGGACCTGCACTCCAAGTGTCGGAGTGGAATGCCCCGGTAAAACGCCGGGGTGCTGCGCGAATGCAGGCTTGATGCCTGCTCGCCCGAGCGAAGGCACTGCAATTCCGTCCGAAAATCAAAATGGAGTAAAGCACGCAATTGCACCTGATTTGTAAATCAGGTATACTACGGATATGATAAACACCTCGCCATCTAGAAAAGCTACCGAGGTTATTCTCCATGATGCCATACAGCGCGATATCACCACTGCCCGTCGCACCGCTCTCCTTCAAATCCTGTGGAATGAGCGATTCCTCACTCGCGCTCAATTAATCACCAGGGTTGAGTACAGGCTGGGCAGGAATTGTTTTGGAACATCTGCCTGGGAGGATACTTTTTACCGGGACATGCGTGTGGTCAAACAGGCATTTCAAGCCGCTGGTTACATCCTGGAATACAACCGAAGCAAGGAACTTTCCGGATACAATTTGCAGGGACAGCCAGCCTTATCGCCTGAATTCAGGCAAATGGTGAGAGCCAGCGCCGCCGAAGCAGATCAGCGCCAGATTGATATCTATCAGCAATTGTCATCTGCGGCTCGTTTCCGACAAGGCTGCGCCATCAGTGATACAGCCCGGACAGTGGTGGCTTTCCGCATCCAACAAGAAAATCCCGAACTTACTCCGCAGGAAGCCAATCGTATGGCACTTCAGCGAGCCTATTCACCATGAAGGATCAACCGTTGGACATCACCGATTTCCTCAAGTTAATCCTTGAGACCCTTGAATCTACCGGTGTCGAATACTTGATTGGAGGTGCGATTGCAGCATGGGCCTGGGGGGAACCACGGGCTACTCAGGATTTGGATATTGTCATTAATCTCCCCATCAAGGCGGTTGGCAAATTCTCCAAAGAACTTGAGAAAAGAAATATGCTCGTTCCGGCTGACATCATTCTGGATACAATGATGGAAGACCGGGCAGATATCCCATTGACCGCGATCCACATGTACAGCGGTCTTAAAGCGGATCTATATTTGATGCGGGACGGTGACAAACTTCGGCAAAGTGCATTTCAACGTCGCATAAGAATTGACTACGGCCCGCCAATTGGAAAGGTTTTTATACATTCCCCGGAAGACTTGATTCTCTATAAGCTAATGTATTTGGGTTTGAGTGGGCAGCCAAAACACGCTCGTGATATTGGAGCAATTCTTCGTGCGAAGAAAGACCAGCTTGATTATGGGTATATCGAAGAATGGGTTAATCGGTTGGGTCTGAATTCTGTTTGGAAGGAAATGTTGGATAGCATTGCATAGATAAAATGGCGAATGGTAGCTTTATGCGTCTGATAGGATGATGGTCTATAGGAATCGGAAACTAACAGCTCCGAGATACCCATTTCGATTTTGGACGATAATCAACCCAAAGGTTTTTAAAGTGGACCTGCAGCACCACAAAGATCAGCCCTGCGCGGTATATATCTGATATACGTGTATAAGTTCAGAAAATACGCAGGCGGCACGAACAGCGTGATTCGCGAAGGCGCTGCACGCTTCGTCGGCCGAAGTTTATGCTGGGATGAGGTATGGAATTACGGTCTATGGAGATTAGCAGCCAAACCCCCTCGGCCAGGTCAGGACGTGTGCCCCAAAGGGGTAGACCTTAGCCGAGCGAGAAATAGGGAGATCCCTCAGCACAAATAGATGCCATTGTTTACACCATGCACTTGAACAATGCGCCCTGCAGATTGAGGGCGTTTTGTATTGTAATAGACGAAAGAAATCAAGTCGCTTCCCTGCACATGGTTTTATAATCGGTGTATGTCCGCTCCGATCCTGGCAACGAAACTGTACATCCCCCCGCCACGACCCGGCACTGTTTCCCGTCCGCGCCTGATCGAACAATTGAACCAAGGTCTCAGTTCAGGTCACAAGTTGATCCTTGTCTCGGCTTCCGCCGGGTTTGGCAAGACCACCCTAGTCAGCGAATGGGTCGCCTCTCTCAACTCATCCCCTCTCCCTGTGGGAGAGGGGCAAGGGGTGAGGGTTGCCTGGCTATCATTGGATGGAAGCGACAACGACCCTGTACGCTTCATCACCTACCTGATAGAGGCTCTGCAGACCATGAAGACGGGATTTGGAGAAAGCCTATTAGCGGTGCTTCAATCCCGTCAGCCCCCCTCCACTGAAGCGATTCTGACGGCGCTGCTCAATGAAATCTCAACAGCCCTGAACGAGTTTCTTTTTGTCCTGGATGACTACCATGTGATCGATTCCAGGTCGGTTGACGAAATCCTTTCATTTCTCGTCGAGCACCAGCCACCGCAGATGCACCTGGTCATCGCCACGCGCGAGGACCCTTCCCTGCAACTAGCACGCTTGCGTGTCCGCGGTCAATTGACCGAACTGCGCTCTGCAGACTTGCGTTTTACCCCCGCCGAAGCTGCCGAGTTCCTCAACCAGATGATGGGACTGAATCTCTCTGATGCGGATATCACCGCATTGGAAGCTAGAACCGAAGGCTGGATCGCTGGTTTGCAATTGGCCGCACTCTCCATGCAGGGAAGGAAAGACATCGCCGGTTTTATCCAGGCTTTCACTGGCAGCCATCGTTTTGTACTGGATTATCTAATCGAAGAAGTCCTTCAACAACAGCCTGAACATATCCGCAACTTCTTACTGCAAACCGCGCTTCTAGATAAGTTGTGTGTTTCTTTGTGCAATGCAATCACTGAACGGCAAGACGGCAAAGAAATGCTAGATGTTCTGGAACGCACCAACATGTTTCTCATTCCACTGGACGACCAGCGCCAGTGGTATCGCTATCACCATCTTTTCGCTGAGGTTCTGCAAGCGTACTTGCATGAGGAGCAACCCGATCAGGTGTCCATGCTCCATCGGCGGGCGAGTGTTTGGTTTGAGCAGAACGATTTGATCACCGATGCCATCCCCCATGCCTTGGCGGCTAAAGACTTCGAGCGCGCGGCGAACTTGATCGAACGGGTCTGGCTGGCGATGGACCTCAATTACCAACATGTCACATGGTTGGGCTGGGCGAAGGCGTTGCCCGACGATCTGGTCCGCGCTCATCCGGTGATTAGCGTAGGCTATGCTTGGGGATTGTTGGGCACCGGCGAACTGGAGGCCAGCGAGGAGCACTTGCGTGACGCCGAACGTTGGCTGGAACCCACAGATCTGCCGGCAGAAGATTCGGCCAGCAAGATATCTCCAGAAAGAGGCCAAAGGATGATCGTTGTAGACGAAGCGGAATTTCGGTCATTGCCCGCTTCGATCGCCGCTGCCCGCGCCTATCGCGCCCTGGCTTTGGGTGATATATCCGCCACAAAAATGTACGCTCGTCAAGCGCTGACGCATGACACTGAGAATACTTCACCCCATTACACTCAGGCTACCGCACTACTGGGAATAGCCGAATATGCCAGCGGCGACTTGCAGATGGCTGAACAGATACTGCTCAAGTTTCAGGCGATGATGTGGCAGGTCAACGACCTCGCCAGCGCAATTGGCATCAGTTATGTCCTTGCGGATATTAAGCGGGTCCAGGGCCGTCTGCGTGAGGCTGTCAGCGCGTATCAACAGTCACTGCAACTTGCGGCGAGTCGGGGCGCGCCGTTCTTTATCGGAGTGTCCGATCTGCACCGGGGACTCAGTGAAGCGCTCTGCGAGCAAAACGACCTGGAAGCCGCAATACACCACTTGTTAACAGCTCAGCAGATGGGCGAGTTGGGCGCGACAACCGGCTGGCAACAGCGCCTATGCGTTGCTCAGGCGCGCCTGAAAGAATCACAGGGCGACCTGCCTCATGCCCTCGCTTGTTTGGAAGAGGCGGAACGCCAGTACGTCAGGAATCCGATGCCCGATCCTCCTGTCGCGGCATTGAAAGCGCGGATATGGATCAGACAGAGGCGTTTGATCGAAGCTTTTTCCTGGGCGCGCGAACAGAACCTATCCCAGGAGGACGAGTTGAGTTACAGGCGCGAGTTCGAGCATCTCACGCTGGCGCGGGCACTTATCGCTCGTTACAAAGTGGACAAGGTGGATGACCCCCTTCACACAGCCTTGGGATTGATGGAACGCCTCCTGCAAGCCGCAGAAGAAGGCGGACGGAACGGGAGCGTACTCAAAATCCTGATCCTGCAATCGCTCGCTTATCAAGCGCAGGATGATCAGTCGCGCGCCCTCGTCTCGCTGGAACGCGCCCTGACCCTGGCTGAGCCCGAGGGTTATGTCCGCATCTTTGTGGACGAAGGCAAACCAATGGCGGATCTTTTAGGAAGGCTAATCGCTTCGTGTAAAAGTGGAAGACGGAAGACGTATGTCCACAAATTACTGGCTGCCTTTGGAGCAGGTGAGCTTCATCCTTCAGCGCTCATCCTTCAGCCTTTAGTTGAGCCGTTGAGCGAGCGCGAATTAGAAGTGCTCAAACTGCTCCGAAGCGAATTAAGCGGACCCGAAATCGCCGAACAACTGATCGTGTCGCTCAACACCTTGCGCACACACACCAAAAGCATTTTCAACAAATTGGGGGTCAATAACCGCCGGGCTGCCGTCCGCCGCGCCGAGGAACTCGAATTGTATTAGCCGATCCAAAAAATATCCCTTCAGCTCTGGCAGTTTCGTAAGTACCTGCCGGGGCTTTTTTCTTTTCTCAATCACCATATCAATCACATCATGTGGTGATGACGTCTCACCACCTCCAACGGTATCTTGGGGACAGTTCAACCATGAGGCAACAAATGATGGATAAACCGTCTTCAACCTTTCAGCGTTACGAGGTCCGCCTCATGGGATACCTTGACGCTCGCTGGGGGGATCGGTTCGAAGGGTTGACCATTACACTGGAAGAGGACGGCAACACGCTTCTTTCTGGACCTGTGGCGGATCAAGCGGTATTGCATGGACTGCTGAAAAAGATCCGGGATCTCGGCCTGACCTTGCTTTCAGTCAATCAGGTTCCTCTGTCAGTACCTGCGAACATACCGAAAAAGGAGAAACGAATGAATACAACGGCAACCCCAACCAAAAAGATCGACACGAGAGTCCTGCTTTCCACCCTGTGGATTGTGGTCATGATCAACATGCTGAAAGCGGACATCCTTTCGCTGTTCATCCCCGGCGCGGCGGAAGAAGTGGCAAGAACCGCAGCCGGCGCTGGCGCCTCCATTCCCCAATTGATGCTGGTCGGCGCGATCATGGGGCAACTCGGCATTGCCATGATCATCCTATCCCGTGTATTGAATTACGGCATAAATCGCTGGGTCAATATCGTTGTGGGCATCATCACCATTGCATATATCTGGGGCGGAATGGCGTCCTATCCTCACTACATCTTCATCGCAAGCATCGAGACCCTCTGCCTGCTGCTAATCATCTGGAATGCCTCGAACTGGCGCAACGTCGAAGCCTAACCTATTCAGCAAATAAGAAGGAGATAAACATGAGAACCTTGCAGAAATCCGGCGGCGTTGCCGCCCTGATCGGGGCAGCAACAAACCTTCTGGCCATTGTGATGTTTATTACCTTGGGGCCCAAAGGCTTCGGTTCTGACAACCCAGACCAAGTCGTGGCTTTTCTTGCGGGCAACCAGGCGATCCTGCGCCTATGGTATGTAATCATCTATTTGGTCTTCGGCGTGAGTCTGATTTTCCTGTCACTGGCGCTCTATGAGCGATTGAAGGCCGGTTCGCCTGCGCTGTTACAGGCAGTGACCACCTTCGGACTGATTTGGGCCTTCCTGGTCATTGTGATCGGGACACTCTCAATCAACAACTTGAGCACAGTCGTCAAACTCTATGGCGAAAATCCGGCTCAAGCTGCAATGGTCTGGTTGACGTTCAACTCTGTGGAAACCGGTTTGGGCGGAGGCGGCGGATAAACAATGGTTAACGCCTTATGGTTTCTACTGCTAAGTTGGGCAGCCTTGCGGGCACGGGAGCTCCCTAGAATATTGAACTACCTTGGCGTGGCGATCGGTGTAGCAGGCATCCTCTCGGTTGTCCTGGCCTCCCTGGGATTGATGGTTGTTTATGGATTGGGTCTCATCATCTGGCTCGTTTGGCTCGGGATTGTTATGCTGCGCAGGATCCCTGTCTCGGCGGTATAAAACTCATCCATTTCATTCAAAACGGAGAAAAACATGAAAACCCTGCAGAAATCTGGCGGCATCGCCGCTCTATATATGGCAATCAGCCACTTGGTTGGAATCGCTATCTTTCTCGTTGTCCTGGACTATCTCAGCATCACCGACCCGGCTCAAAAGGTCGCCTTGAACATCGAAAAACAGACAATCATCTTTTCAACCAATCTGCTCATGTACGTATTCTTTGGCTTCGCGCTGATCGTCCTGTCGCTGGCGTTGTATGACCGGATGAAGTCTGCCGCGCCTGCGCTTATGCAAGTGGCAACCTCGGTTGGGATCATCTGGGCTGGCTCGCTCATTGCCAGCGGGATGGCTGCAAACGCGGGCCTCGCTACGGTCGTAGCCCTCTACGACAAAGACCCAACCCAAGCCGTGTTGGCTTTTCAGGCAATTGAGTCCATCACCAACGGACTGGGCAACGCCAACGGCGAAATCCTCGGCGGTATGTGGAATCTGCTGGTCAGTCTCGCCGCGTTACGGACAGGTGGGCTTCCCAAGGGGCTGAACATCCTGGGCGTGTCTGTCGGCGCGGCGGGAATCGTCACGATCATCCCTGTGTTGAATGATTTGACCGGCGTTTTTGGTTTAGGTCAGGTCATCTGGTTCGTTTGGCTGGGGATCGTGCTGCTTCGCAGCAATCCGGGCAGAACATCATAAAAAGTCAGATATGCTTGCAGAACGAAGCAAATCAAATAGGAGAAATCGACATGAATTCACCCAAACGTATCGCAAGAATTGCCGGCCTCCTCTACCTGCTCGTCGCCATTTTCGCTGGCTATGCCTTCAGTGTATTCACCCGGTTATATATCGCCGGAGACGCGGATGCTACGGCTGCAAACGTCGTGGCAAATGCGGGGCTTGTCCGTATAGCTGTCGTCGCTGACTTTGTCATGGTGATAGCCTGGGTCTTCCTCGCCCTTACTCTCTATCGCTTGCTCAAGCATGTGCATCAGGGCGCTGCGAGCGCAATGGTGGTACTCGTCGCAATTGGCGCCGGCATCGTCAGCCTCAATGACGTCTTCGTATTCGAGGGTATGCAGGTCGCAACCGATAGTTCTTATGCGGCAGCCCTGGGCGCCGGGGGAGCGAATGCCCTGGTGCTCATGCTGCTCGACACCCAGCGCTATGGTGGTCTCGCCTCGTCGGTCTTCATGGGTCTGTGGCTGGTACCGTTAGGGTATCTCGCCTATAAGTCAGGCGTGTTCCCCAAGGCGCTGGGCGTGGCGCTAATCACAGTATGCGTCTGCTATCACGTGAAACTGCTCGCGGCATTCCTGGCTCCCGACTTGTGGAAAGTAATCCAGGGTTACGTGAGCATTCCGATCTGGGTCTTTGAGCTCTGGATGGTGCTGTACCTGCTCCTGATCGGCGTGAGAACCGTAAAGTCTGATGCGCGCATTCCCGCTGCGGCGTAATGCATCCGGGAGATGAGATCGAAACCTATACAAAATGAAAATGACGAAAGGAAAAATAGAATGAAAGCAATCGTACGCACGGAATATGGAACGCCCGATGTTCTACATCTCACAGAAATGGAAAAGCCCGCGCCAAAGGACAATGAAATTCTGGTCAGGGTGTATGCAACCTCTGTCAACTTTGGAGATTTGTTGGCGCGAAATTTCAAGGCAGTCTCCCCGCGCAAATTCAACATGCCGTTCTTCTTATGGCTCCCTGCGAAGATCGCTTTTGGTCTTGGCAAACCAATTATCACCATTCTGGGCAGTGAACTGGCTGGGGAGGTCGAAGCGGTCGGTAGGGATGTAACGAAGTTCAAAACGGGCGACCAGGTCTTTGCGTATCTTGGCATGAACATGGGAGCCAATGCTGAGTATGTCTGCATCCCCGAGTCTGGGTCTGTCGCGCTCAAACCGTCCAAACTCAGTTATGAGGAGGCAGCCACCCTGCCATATGGCGCAATCATGGCAACCAGCCTGCTTGGGAAGGCAAAACTCCAGCCCGGACAGAAAGTCCTCATCAACGGCGCTTCGGGCGGAATCGGCTCGATGGCGGTCCAACTCGCCAAACATTTCGGCGCGGAAGTGACGGGCGTGTGCGGCACGCCAAGATTGGAGTTCGTCAAATCCCTCGGCGCGGACAAGGTCATTGATTACACCAGGGAAGACTTCACCCATAACGGCGAGACCTACGACCTGATCTTCGACATCCTCGGCAGGAGTTCTTTTTCGAGGGTCAAGCGCTCGCTCAAGCCAAACGGAATTTATCTGTTAGCCAGTTTCAAGATGAAGGCTCTTCTCGATATGCTGTGGACTTCATTCACGGGCAGCAAACAAAAGGTCATTTGTGCCTTTGCAAATGAGGCGCCCGAAAGCCTGGCCTTCGTCAAAAAGCTGGTCGAAGAAGGAAAGGTAAAAGCCATCGTCGATAAATCCTTTCCAATGGAGCAGGCGGCTGAGGCGCACCGGTATGTGGAGGAGGGTCGAAAGCAGGGGAACGTAGTCATTGCAATTGGTGGATAAATCTAGGGGCGGGGTCATCCTGCCCTTCGGCATTGACAGGTGAAACATGAAATCAGAAAAGATGTGGAATCAGTTGGCAAAGAGTTGGGATAAGCCAGGCGTAAGCCTTGGAGAAAATGATCTCAAAATTATCGAAATGACGAAAAAATATCTTAATCCCAGCAGTGTCGTTCTGGACTATGGATGCGCGACAGGGTCAATCGCTCTTGAAATCGCCAGCATGGCAAAAGATGTCCACGGGATTGACATTTCCTCGAACATGATCGAGATTGCCCAAAGAAAAGCCAATAAACGTGGGATGGAAAACATAACTTTCACGAAGGCGGCGATATTCGATGAAAGCCTCGGGAAGGAATCGTTCGATCTAATTCTGTCTCTGAGCATATTGCATTTGGTGGAGGACCCCACGCAGGCGGTGGACAGGATCAAGCAGTTGTTGAAACCTGGGGGCATCTTCATCTCCGCGACACCGTGTTTGGGAGAGAAGACATTCCTCAGCGTGTTGATGAATATCCCCATATTCGTTTTATCCAAACTGGGATTGGTTCCCTCGATTGGTTTTTTCAGCGCTTCTGGTTTGACGACGGCGATTATGAGCGCGGGCTTTCAAATTGTCGAACAGGAAGATTTGTTTGTCCGCCCGCTAAGGATGTGTTTCATCGTAGCAAGGAAGGCTTGGAAGGATGATGCGTTCGTGCCGCATCACAGCATTTGACATGGGTCAAGTCACGCGAAACCAAAGAAAAGTAGATTTCAATCAGAAAATAGGAAGAAATGAAAATAATCATCACATTCACAATAATATTGATGGCGCTGACAGCCTGTGCGGCGCTTCCGACTCAGCCGGTGCCCGAACCTACTCCGACAGATACGCCTCTGGCTGAGGCAGGTATGGCAAATCCTGCTTCGGTGTATTGCACGCAGCAAGGGAACAAACACGAAATTCGCACCGCGAATGATGGCAGTCCAAGCGGAATATGTATTTTCCCGGACGGCAGCACCTGTGACGAGTGGGTTTATTTCAAGGGAGAGTGTGCTCCCGCAGGAAGTGGTGGTAGCACAGGAGAAAACGCCTCAGGCGGTATGATGTCATCAGGTATTTCGGAAGAAATAACTGACTGGTGGGGCTTCATCAAGAGTACGCCGCCGGGCTCGCAATATGACGATTATTTCGAGCAGGAGGACATGGGGCAGATCATCACCTTCGGCATCGATTCGCTGGACCCGGAAGTCAAATCCCAGATCGAGGCGCTGCGCGACAGCGGCAAGATCATTCATCTTTATGGGACGTTGGTCAGTAATGTGCCTGATTACAACGGCTCGCAGATCCTGGTGGACCGCATCGAGACGGACGAAAATAACCCGGGCAGTTACATGCCTCCCGGTGCTACAGAAGAAGTAGCCGACTGGTGGGGCGTCATCAAGAGCGCAGAGCCCGGCGCACAGTTTGACGACTACTACGAGCGGCAGGACCTGGGGCAGACAGTCTATTTGGGAATCGACTCGATGGACCCGGTGATCAAGTCCCAGATCGAAGCGTTACGCGACAGCGGCAAGATTGTTCATCTCTACGGAACTTTGGTCAGCAATGTGCCTGATTACAAAGGCTCACAGATACTTGTGGATCGAATCGAGGTTGAAGAGTGAGTATCCCAGGAATGGATCTTGCGACGAATTCACTCGTTAAGATTTTGGTGATGATTGGCAGCAGCGTTTCCATTGGATTTGGGATATGGCATTTCTTCGTCCCCAGAGCATGGAATTGGTATTCGTACATCGATACCAGGGCGACCGAGTTAATAGCCGCTGTCCGGGCGATCAATGCATTCTTTTCTTTGTCCCTGGTCTTGTTTGGTATCGTGAACATACTGTTCGTTTATGGAGACAAGTCAAACAGATATTCGATCATCGTGATGCTCGCGGCGACATGCGTATTGTGGCTCACCCGGGTGGCATTTCAAGTGATTTACCCACAGGGTTCGTTGTACCCTAGTCTCCAATACGGGATGTTGGCAACCTTTGTGATCATTACTCTGTATTACCTGATCTCATTACTGATCGTCCAGTTCCAAAAATTCCCTGTTTAGGCCTTGTTATCCCAGGAAGATTTCACCACGGGGTGGTCAAGGAAACGCGAGAGGTACGCCGTATGGAAAACAATCTGCTGTCCAGCGGCGCACTTGGAGCATTCTTCTTCGCGACTGCCGCCACTCTGGTATCTGACATTCACAGAATTTATCGGCGCGCGCCCATCATCGCATCCCTTCGACAGGCTCACAGCGTCCCGATGCTCTTGCGGGAGGGCCAGCCTGAAACTGGTACGCACGATTGGCGACCTGGCGGAAGCGAAGAGGGTCAATCCACATACCGGTCAGAAAGGCCGCAGTTTCGCCTCAAGCTGATGACGGGGCTAGGATCGAGGCACCAAATTAGCTGGTCACCAAGCAATAGGGGCATAAATATTTCTGCTCTCCGATGTCATTCAAACTGCAACGGCAGGACGGATCCTGGGATGCTCCAGAACCTCGTGTTTCGCAGCAACCATCTCCGCCAAAATGGAAAGCGCAATCTCCTCCGGACTCACCGCTCCCAAATGCATCCCGATGGGCGCGCGTAGACGGGCAAGTTGTTCATCCGTCACGCCGAGTTCCCGTAGATTCGCGAATCGCCGGCCAAGGTTTGTTCGGGAACCGAGCACACCCACATAGCGGGTCGGGTTTGTGAGTGCAACTTTCAACGCGGGGTTATCCAATTTTTCATCGTGGCTGATCACCACGATGTACGTGCTCTCATCGAGCTGCAGCTTCTCCAGCGCAGCGGAAGGCCAATCGGTGACAAGCTCGTGCGCATGCGGAAAACGCTCTTGCGTGGCAAAAGCCTTGCGCGGGTCGATCACAATCGTATAATAGCCGAGCGTTTTTGCAAGCTTCACGAGCGGGATGGCGATGTGCACCGCGCCGATGACGATCATCCTGGATGGCGGAGGCAAGATGTCCACAAATACATCCACCGCGCCAAAACTCCTGCAGCCTGATTCCTGTGACCTCATCTGCTCCAACGCCCAGCGGACCACCTCCGCTTCCATTCTTTCCTCCCCCAGGCTTCCAAGGATATGCCCATCCGGCCGGATGAGCATTTTCCCGCCCGCCCTCTCGCCGGTAAGGATCGTCGCCACTGCCGCCAATTGATTTTCTTCCAGGCAGGTCTTCACGGTCGGGTACAACGCGCGCCATTGTGGCGAATCCAGAGACTCAACGAACACATCCAATGAGCCGCCGCAACTCAGCCCGACCTCCCATGGAGTCTCCTCGCTTGTCACGCCATAATGCAGGAGTTTCGGTTCGCCGTGCTTGAGGACGACCTGTGCCTCTTCATATACTACCCCCTCGATACAGCCCCCAGTTACCGAACCAGCGATTTCAGGTTCCATCCTGGTTCCGGCGGGAGGTTCGCCGATCGTCATGGCCATCTTGGCACCCAACGGCCGAAGTACCACTCCATCCTTTCGAACATTGGTTGCCAATGCAACTGGCTTGCCTTGCTTGCGCCAGGTTTCAATTTCCTCTAACACTTCTTTT
>Ga0194127_10001831_pt1 | contig 30215 bp, 29 predicted proteins | sample TA2KigC100mmetaG_FD_148624 | JGI IMG/M metagenome (GOLD analysis project Ga0194127, IMG submission 148624) | Freshwater microbial communities from Lake Tanganyika, Tanzania - TA2015036 Kigoma Deep Cast 100m | ecosystem: Environmental > Aquatic > Freshwater > Lake | place: Tanzania: Lake...
GATATCTCTATGCAAGTTGCCCAATCTGATATCTCAGTTTTAATCACTGGCGAGAGTGGTGTAGGCAAAGAAATTTTTGCCCAGGCAATCCATGGTTTCAGTAAGAGATCGTCGAGGGATTTAGTTAGCGTCAATTGCGGTGCTATTCCAGAAGGACTTCTTGAGAGCGAATTATTCGGACACAAGAAAGGTTCTTTTACCGGAGCTATTGATGACAGAAAAGGATACTTCGAAATTGCTGACGGCGGAACTCTTTTCTTGGATGAAATCGCCGAAATGGCATTAACTACTCAAGTCAAACTTCTTCGTGTTCTTGAAACAAAAGAGTTTATGAGAATCGGCGGTGAAACGGTAACAAAAGTTGATGTGCGAATAATCGCTGCAACAAATAAAGACCTTCAAAAAGAAGTTGATTCAAAAAGATTTCGAAACGATCTCTTTTTTAGATTGAAAGCTGTTACTCTCAATATTCCTCCATTGAGAGCAAGAAGAGGCGATATAATTGAATTGGTAAATAATTTTGTTTCTGTCTACTCCTCTACAAACAAAATGCCGACTCCAAAGATTACATCAGAAGCAATGGAATTATTAATTAATTACAATTGGCCTGGAAATATCCGTGAACTTAAAAATGTAATCGAATCGGCAATTGCATTAAATCGAAATGGAATACTAGATTTAGATTCTTTTACTCATCTTCTCTCATTTTCCAGTAAGGAAGATTCTCTTCGAAATCTTCCAATCCATATCAATCGTTCTGCGGAGGATTTAGACAGAGAAATGATTTACCGGGCATTAATAGATATTAAAAAAGATCTAATTGATTTAAAACAGATTGCATTAAGAAACGAACAAGATATAAAAGTTTATGATACATCAATTTCTGACGATGAGCCGCTTCCACTTGAAGAATTAGAGAAACGTGCAATCTCAAACGCTCTCAATACAACAAAGCACAATAGAAGAAAAGCAGCAAAGTTATTGAATATAAGCGAACGCACTCTTTACAGAAAAATTAAAGAATACGGTCTATAAAAATCATGAGAAAAAAATCTTTATTAGCATCACTTCTGTTTTTATTCTCAATTCTCAATTTATCTGCCCTCTTTTGGGCGGATTCTCCATTTTTGATTACATCTTGCAGTTATTCTTTTTCAGGAGCTTCAGTTCCTCCGCATCTTAAAACAATTTCTATTCCAATTTTTTCGGATCGGAGCGGCTCAGGTGAATTTGATTTGAGCGAAAAATTAACCAAAGATTTAATTCAAAAATTTATTGACGATAACACTCTTCAAGTTAGTGATAAATTAAAATCAGATTCTATATTAGAGGGAACAGTAGCATCATTAAGCGACGCTCCGGCTGTTGTCTCGGGTGGAGAGAATATAACTTCAAGAAGAATTACTTTAACTGTAAAAGTTGTTTATAAAGACTTAATTAAAAAAATAACAGTATTTGATAGAACCTTTTCAAATTATGGTGACTACCCCGTTGGTGGTGATATCTCAACCGTAAGAAGAGCAGCTATCGATTCTGCTATTGAGAAGTTGACTGAAGATATTTTGCTTGGTGTTGTATCAAATTGGTGATTGATTTTTCTTGACTTAACGAGTTTGAAAATCGATATTCATTTTTGAACTTTTGATTATAAAATATGTTGTTCATTTTTCAGAAATTTGATAGACAAATAGGGTAATAAAATGGCATTTGATGAAATAGTACTTTTCGCATACATAATTTCACTTACTATTCTTCTCTTCTTCGGAAGTCATGGATTTGTAATGATCTACTTCCATCAGAAATACAGAAGAATTCACCCTCGCCCAAAGGATGAACATACAGATGATATCGTCACAATCCAGCTTCCGCTTTATAATGAAATGTATGTTGTGGAAAGACTAATCGATGCTGTATGTGAAATCGAATACCCAAAAGACAAGTTAGAGATCCAAGTTCTTGATGATTCTACCGATCAAACTGTTGAAGTAACTGCAAAGAAAGTTTTGGAGAAACAAGCAGAAGGTTTTGATATCCAGCATATCAGAAGAACAAATCGATCTGGGTTTAAAGCTGGTGCGTTGAAAGAAGGTCTTAAAACTGCAAAAGGAAAATTTGTAGCTATCTTCGATGCCGATTTTATTCCGAAGAGTGATTTTTTAATCAACACTTTGAAATACTTCACAAGCGACAAAGTTGGGATGGTTCAAACACGTTGGGAACATTTAAATGAAGATTACTCTCTTCTTACCAAAATTCAAGCATTGGCTCTCGACGGACATTTTGTAATTGAACAAACAGTTAGAAACAAAGCCGGGCTCTTTATTAATTTCAACGGAACCGGAGGAGTCTGGCGAAAAGATTGTATTGAAGATGCCGGCAATTGGCACGCCGATACTTTAACTGAAGATTTAGATCTTAGTTATCGTGCGCAGTTAAAAGGATGGAAATTTGTTTTCTTAAGAGATTTTACAACTCCGGCTGAACTTCCTTCTGAAATGAATGCTCTTAAAGCCCAGCAATTCAGATGGACTAAAGGAGCTATTGAGACGGCAAAAAAAATTCTCCCTCTTGTATGGCGTTCAAAAATACCAATGAGATTAAAAATCTACTCAACCTTCCACTTAACTAATAATATTGTTTTTCCATTCATACTCTTAGCCGGAATTCTAAATGTTCCTTTAATCTTTATCAAGAATGCCGGTCCTTATTGGAACTTCTTCAACTTCATGGCAATTTTTGTTATCGCATTCATAAGCTCATTTCTATTCTATATGTTTTCGCAAAAAGATGTTTATCCGGATTGGCGAAAAAAGATCGCTCTCTTCCCTCTCTTTATGGCTGGAAGTATGGGTTTTGCTTTAAATAATACACGTGCTGTTATTGAAGGATTGATGAGCAGAAAAAGTGAGTTTGTTCGAACGCCTAAATTTAAAGTTGTTGACAAGAAAGATACGATGACTAAAAACATCTATTTTAAAAGTACCAAAATTCAGACATCAACTTACATTGAACTGATTTTAGCAATTTACTGCTTGATTGGAGTTATTGCTTCAATTTATTTTATGGAAATTGCAGCGCTCCCTTTTCAATTGATGTTCTTCATTGGATTTGCAAGTGTTTCTCTTTTATCATTTAGGCAAGCTTTCTTAACTAGACAGCAAAGTTAAGTGGAACCTCAGTTAATAGAACGCCAAATTGATAAATTCAAACTCATATATGAATTTAATAATTCATCACCTCTATTTACTCGGATTGCCAATTCATTAATCAAACAAGGTAATTATACTGAAGCTCTAAAAATTTTAAATAATGGCTTAGAGAAAAATCCAAATTATCCAACAGCTCATTTTATTTTGGCAATTGCTCTTGCTTATTCGGGAAAAGAAAATGAAGCAATCGAAGAAGTAAGAAAAGGTTCCGAATTAATCCGTTCAGATTCAACACTTGATATTTATTTAAATAGAGTAAAAGAAATAATTAACGAACGGAATTTATTGAAAGAATCCCGTAGACCTTCGCTTCTTGAAAAACCTGAGAAGCCAAAAGATAATTTTGAAGATGGCTTGGAAAACCTTGCATTGAAACTCACTAATGCAAAAATTATCTATAATCCCGAGGATAAAGAATTATCTGGAATTGAAATCTCAGAATTTCAGGGTTCTAAAATTGCTTCTGAAACTCTTGCAAAAATTTATATTGCGCAAGGCGATTTCAAAGAAGCTATAACGGTTTATCACGAGCTTGCTAAAAAAAATCCAGATAGAGCCGATGAGTTTGCTCAGAAAATATCTGAGTTGCAAAAAATCAGCGATGATGAATCGGGAATCCAATTCAACGAAATAGATGAAAAGATTTAACACTTCAAATAAACTTCCATTAAAATTCTATCAGCGCAATGTTCATAAAGTTGCAAAAGAACTGCTCGGAAAAATCTTTGTAAGAAAATTCAACTGCGAATACTTATCCGGGCGGATTGTTGAGATTGAAGCTTATGATGGTAAAATTGATATGGCCGCTCACTCTTACAATGGTAAAACAAAACGCAATGAAGTAATGTTTAAAGGCGGTGGAACTCTCTATGTTTACTTTACTTATGGAATGTATTTCTGTGCAAATGTAGTTACGGGATACCCAGAAGATGGATGTGCAATTTTGATTCGTGGAATTGAACCAATCGCCGGAATTGAATCAATGAGCAAAGCAAGATTTAATAAACTTGAACTATCGGACTCGGAACAAAAAAAATTAACAAACGGACCAGGTAAAATCTGTCAAGCATTTTATATTGACAAAAGCGATAATGGCACTTCGTTATTAAGCGATACAATTTTTATTCTTGATTCAAAAAACTATGATAAAAATGAGATTATGACCTCCAGAAGAATAGGAATTAAAAAATCGGTAGATTTGCCATGGAGGTATTTCTTAAAAAATAATCAGTACGTATCAAATTTAAAATTGCCAAATAAAAAATGATATCGCCAAAAAATATTTTAATAATCCGTACAGATAGAATCGGCGATGTTGTTCTTACCCTTCCATTAGCATCAATACTAAAAAAACACTTTCCAAATTCAATAATTACTTTTCTCTTACGAGAATACACTAAGCCTTTAGCCGTTAATAATAAACTGATTGATGAAATTATCACTATCGACGGGGATTTCAGTAATCTAACTTATCTTGAAAAAATTAAGAGATTGAAAAAAAAATTCGATTTGGCAATTATTGCTTTTCCAACCTTTTCAATTGCTGCACTGCTTTTCTTTTCTGGAATAAAAATTAGAATCGGGAGCGGATACCGCTGGTATTCTTTTCTGTTTAACTACAAAGTTTTTGAGCATAGGAAAGATGTTAAGTTTCATGAACTTGAGTACAACATCCATTTACTGAAAGCCATCGGTATAAATGAAGTGATAACTCCTTCTAATGTCGACTTCTCTTTACACTCTTCCGCAAAAAGTAGACAGCAAATTCAATCCGAGTTAGAAAAACATAGAGTTAGTCTTAACAAAAAAATAATAATTATTCACCCAGGAAGCGGTGGAAGCTCAATCGATTTACCAATTAACTCAATGAAAAAACTTATTGAGAAACTGGCATATGATTTGGATATTGAAATTTTGATAACCGGAAACGATAAGGACGAGGAACTTTGTAAGATGTTAGTTGTTAATGAAAAAACAAAAAATTTTGCTGGTAAATTTAACTTAGAAAATATGATTGCACTGATTGAAAAGTCAGAATTGCTAATTGCAAATTCAACCGGACCGATTCATATAGCAGCGGCATTGAACAAACATGTAATCGGTTTTTATCCGAAGGTTTTAGTTTGTTCTGAGAAACGCTGGGGTCCGTACACAGAAAAGAAAAAAGTTTTCGTTCCTCAAATAGATTGTAATAATTGCACCATTGAACAATGCGAAAGGTTAAACTGCATGGCTACAATTGATGTTGATGAAGTTTATAAAACAGTTGTTTCTTTTCTTGATAATAGCGAGTTGGAGAAAAAATGAATCTCTTAAACATTTTTAAAAAACATAGATTTTTTAACAAATCAAATTTGTTGTTCTTACTCATGATCTTACTCAAGCTCTCGAGTCAATCCATTGCACAAAAAAGTGAATTTAGAAAAGTTGATAATAAATCATTTGCCGTTGGTGAGAAACTGACCTTCGATGTTAAATATGGTTTTGTTACGGCTGGAGTTGCTGAATTTTCAATACCAAAAAGTTCCAGGTTAGCCGGAAGAGAAACCTATAATGTTATATTCAAAGTAAATTCGGTTCCTACATTTGATGCATTTTACAAAGTAAGAGATCGGTACGAAACTTTTATTGATGTTGAAGGAATTTTCCCTTGGAGGTTTGAACAGCATATCAGAGAAGGCAGTTACTCAAGAGATTTTTCTGCATTCTTCGATCAAAGAAAAAATAAAGCCAAAACATCGGAAGGCACTTACAACATTCCACAAAATGTAAATGATATAGTCTCAGCATTTTATTTAGCCCGTACATTTGATTATTCTAAAATGAAAGCCGGGGATAAAATCCAGCTTCAGAATTTTTATAAAGATAAAGTCTATCCGCTTGATATTGTTTTTCACGGAAAAGAAAAAATTACTGTGACCGCCGGAACATTTGACTGCATCATTTTAGAACCAATTGCAAAAGAAGGCGGATTATTTAAAAGCGAAGGAACTTTAGTATTGTGGCTTACTGACGATGAAATCAAAATGCCGGTAAAAGTAAAAACAAAAGTAATTATTGGATCAATCGATGCAGAGTTAACTGCTTATTCCGGTTTAAACGGAAAACTCACCTCAAAAAAGGCAAATTAAATTCTTCTATTAAAAAACCTAATTTGCATAACAGAGTTCAATAGAATAAATTGAACAAAGCATTCAAAAATTTTTCATGTAATGAATGAAAACCTAGATAATCTGCCCGATCAACCCTCGGATAATAATTCAGAGGAAATGATTTCGAACATGAATCCAATTACTGCCGCATTTCTTGGATTAGCTGGAGTGTTTGTTCTTTATCAATTTGGCGGGGCACTTCTTACTCTTGCCATCTTTGGATTGAATTTTGAGAAAGCAGATGTAAATTTAATTAGACTATTAACTATTGGCGGACAGATTTTATTTATTCTCTTTCCAGCATTGATGTTATCAAAATCAATTTATCGAAATGTTTCAACAGCTCTTAGAATAAAACTCCCAAAAGCAAAAGAACTTTTATTATTTATTATCGGATTGATAATTCTAACTCCTTTGCTGCAGAGTTTTTTATATATCCAAAATTACTTTATAAATGTCTTTACCGGTTATAGTTCATTTTTAAAATCCATTAAGGATTTGGTAGATCAACTCGATAAACTTGTACAATCCGCATATGGTGATCTGCTAACATCAAATTCACTTTTCGAATCATCGTTTATTATTTTTGTTGTGGCAGTAATTCCAGCATTATGCGAAGAGACATTTTTCCGCGGATTTGTTCAAAAAAGTTTTGAGCAAAAGTATAAACCAATTGCTAGCGCTTTAATTACTGCTCTTTTTTTCGGCATCTATCATTTCAATCCTTACGGTTTATTTGCATTGATTGCTCTTGGCACTTACTTTGGATTTGCAGCTTATACTAGCAAATCTATTATAGTGCCTATGACTCTCCACTTTTTAAACAATTTGTTTGCCGTAGTTCTATTTCTTGTTTTGGGTGATGAAGAATTAATCAGCTCAAATATTGCTCCAACCGGAAATGTAATTAATCACTTTATAATGTTCTTTGTTTTGTTGATTATTTTTACTGCTTTTATTATTTATCTGAAAAAGGCACTTGTAATTATCAATAAACCAAAGGAGACTTTATGATCTGTCCAAAATGTGAGTATGAATATATTGATGGAATCTCAATTTGCGCTGACTGCAAAAGTAAATTAATCCCAGTTGAAGAATTCGAGGGGCACTTAATTCATCCTTCAGATTGGGTAATAATCTTTACTTGTGATGAAGTTTATGAAGCAGAAATGCTTAAAACCAATCTTGAAAGTGCTGATATTGAAACTCTAATTCTATCGCAGAAAGATAGAAGTTATCCGCTCGTTGGAAACTTATCAGTTATAAAAATTCTAGTCAAAAAAACTGACAAAGATGATGCAGCTTCAATTTTAAAAGATATTAAAGAGAGAGAAGTTTCCGGAGATTCTGATGACTAAATTTGGAAATCTTGCTACTAGAGTTGTTGTCGCACTTTTTGGCATTCCACTGATGATATTATTGTGCATTGTTGGAAAAATTCCATTTTTAATTTTTGCATTAATAATTGGAGTTGTTTCATTTTTTGAATTTTCAAAAATTATCAGCAAAAGAAAATTTCATCCCAATTTATTTATTGGCACTGCATCTGTAGTTCTAATGATATTAAATTCATATCTCTATTTTGTTGAAACTCACATACTAATTCTCATAATAATTCCAATAATATTACTCTCTGAATTATTACGAAGAGGTGAATCTTCAACTGCAAACCTTGGCACAACTTTACTCGGAATTTTTTACATCGGATTATTTTCTGCTGCTTTAGTAGAACTACGAGAGTTTTACAGCGACTCACATTTTCAGTATGACAATGGCGGATATATTATTCTATCTATGTTTGCTTCAATCTGGATTTGTGATTCTGCTGCATACTTTATTGGATCAGCTTATGGCCGGCATAAAGTACTTCCTCGCGTAAGCCCAAATAAAAGTTGGGAAGGTGCAGTTGCCGGATTTGTTTTTTCTATAATCACAATGGTGGTAGCCTTCGAACTTATTTTAGATTTTCTATCTTTAAAAGATGCAATATTAATTGGAATTATAGTTGGTTTATTCGGTCAAGCTGGCGATTTTGTTGAAAGCCAGATCAAAAGAGATGCTAATGTTAAAGATTCATCCTCGTTAATTCCCGGACATGGTGGAATCTTTGATCGGTTTGATTCAATTTTATTCTCAGCCCCAATTGTTTATCTTTATCTATATTTTTTAAATAGCTAAAAAGTTAAATCCCCTCTGCAATTTATCTTAATCATCTTTATTCCTATTTTTGATCAAGTCAAACAAATGAGTTTTTACTATGAAAAGAATACTAACAATTATTTTATTTCTCTCCATCACTTTTTCAGTTCACAATGCCCAATCAACTAATAGCGAACAAAGTGATGTTTTAAAATCACTGAAAAGGGGCAGTGAAAGTCTGAACCACAGATTAGATCGTTTAGAAAAATTAATTGATGATGTTTTATGGTTTCAAAGAGTGGGTGATGTTGCATTTGTTGATAAAGTTTTTATGACCGGTCCTCCTCCTGTAAAAGAAAAAAATCCTACTGGTCAAGGTGCCGGCAATCCATTGAAATTTTGGTCTTATGTTTTTATTCCGAAAGGGATTGATGTCACAAAAAAATATCCTTTAATAGTGTTGCCTCATGGCGGAGTTCATGCAGACTTTACAACGTATTATACACATATTGTGCGAGAATTGATTTATCAAGGATATATAATAGTTGCAGCAGAATACAGAGGAAGTACTGGATATGGTGAAGGTTTTTACAAACGAATTGATTACGGCGGTTTAGAAAATGAAGATGTTAATGTAAGTCGTCAATATATTCTTGATAATTACGATTTTGTTGATGAAGATCGTGTTGGAATAATGGGCTGGAGTCATGGTGGAATGATTACACTCTTTAACATTTTTGATCATCCGGAAAATTATAAAGCAGCATTTGCCGGTGTTCCGGTTAGCGATTTAATTGCACGAATGGGATACAAAGATGATAGTTACAGAGATCTTTATTCTGCTGACTATCACATAGGTAAAACTGCAGATGAAAATGTACATGAATACAGAAAAAGATCTGCTGCATGGCAAGCACATAAACTTAAAACTCCACTACTCATCCATACAAATACCAACGATGAAGATGTTAATGTTTTGGAAGTCGAACATCTTATTAAATCATTAAAAGCAGAAGGGAAAAAATTTGAATACGAAATCTTTAAAGATGTTCCAGGCGGACATTCATTTGATAGAATGGATCATAAAATAGGTAGAGAGATTAGAATTAAGATTTATAAATTCCTTGATAAGTATTTAAATCCTCCGAAAAAAATAACTTCATTAAAGGATATCGAAAAAGCTGCTTATAGATAATTATTTTCTGAATGGGATTTCATTGAAATCCTTTTTATATGAATTATAGGCAGCTATTTGAGAAGTATTCTTTTAAAATCTTCATGATCAGGATATTTCCCCTTGACATTTCAAAAGAAAGTATATACTTTCGGTATAGACTAACAAGGATTGGAGATGGAGACAGCAAAATTATTTACAAATGGAAAAAGCCAGGCCGTACGGTTACCAAAAGCTTATCGGATGAAAGGTAATGAAGTTGGTATTACAAAAATTGGGAATGCAGTTGTTCTTTTTCCATTGAAATCTAAATGGAATGCGTTCGTTGAAAGCATTGATAAATTTACTGATGATTTTTTAAATGAGCGTATTCAACCTGAATTGGATAAGCGAGAAGGTATCTTTTAGTGAAATACTTAGTCGACACTAATATTTGTATCTATATAATTAAAAAAAAACCTGAAGTGGTTATTAAGAGATTTACTAAAATGAAACCGGATTCAATAGGTATTTCCGTTATTACTCTCTCTGAATTACTATACGGCGTTTCAAAAAGTTCAAAACCTGACGAAAATATAATTGCCTTAGAACAATTCATTCTTCCATTATCGGTTGTTAATTTTACAAAAGAAGATGCTATATCATATGGAAAATTAAGAGCAAAATTAGAAATGAATGGAAATCTTATTGGAGCTATGGATATGTTAATTGCTTCTCAAGCACTAAGCAGAGGATTAATATTAGTTACAAATAACGAACGCGAATTTATAAAAATTGAAGGATTATCAATTGAGAATTGGATTTAGTTTTTCTTTTAATTAAACATCATAAATTCTCATTTAATTGTTTATTGATAATAGATTTTATATCCCTTCGTATTTTAATACTCAATTAAAAAATAATGTCATAATTTTTTTATTATTAGAAATTTATAATAGAAGAAAACTATGTCCCAAAAACATAAAATTTCGGTAATTACTTTAGGTTGTTCCAAAAACACGGTTGATTCCGAACGATTGATGAGCCAATTTGAGTTAAATAAGTTTTCTCTTACTGACGATCCTAATAAAGCCGATTCTGTTGTAATAAATACTTGCGGATTTATCGACGCAGCAAAAGAAGAATCTGTAAATACAATTCTCTCAGCAATCGAGCTTAAAAAACAAGGGAAATTTAAAAGGGTAGTAGTTACCGGCTGCCTATCCGAAAGATATATGAACGACTTGAAAAAAGAGATTCCCGAGATTGATTCTATTTTTGGAACTGAAGCCTACGAAGAAATTTTGAAAGATTTTGGCGGAGATTTAAAGTATGAACTATTGGGAGAAAGACACTTAACAACTCCAAAACATTTTGCATACTTAAAAATCTCGGAAGGCTGCGATAATCCTTGCTCATTTTGTGCAATACCTTTAATGAGAGGGATTCACAAATCAAAACCAATCGATGAGTTATTAGGAGAAGTTAAGTCACTTGCAAAAAAAGGTGTTAGAGAACTTAATATAATAGGTCAAGATACGACAGATTATGGTAGGGACATTTACGATAAAAGAAATATTGCCGAACTGCTTAATTTGATTTCACAAGTTGATGGGATCAAATGGATCAGATTGATGTATGCATACCCTTCTCACTTTCCTGAAAATCTAATAACCGAAATTGCAAGCAATCCAAAAATCTGCAAATATATCGATATTCCTTTACAGCATATTTCTGATACAGTTCTTAAATCGATGAGAAGAGGAATTTCCTCTCGTAGAACTAAAGAACTTCTATTTTCATTGAGAGAAAGAATTCCAAATTTAGTTCTTCGGACAACATTCATAGTTGGCTACCCAAACGAAACCGAAAAAGAATTCGAGGAACTTTGTCAATTTGTAAAAGATATAAAGTTCGACAGACTGGGAGTATTTAATTATTCGATCGAAGAAAATACGCCAAGCTATTTATTAGGAGATCCGATTCCTCATGAAGTAAAAGAAGAACGAAATGCAACATTGATGGAAATTCAAAAAGAAATATCGCTTGAGAAAAACCGTTCGCTCATTGGAAGAAAATTAAAAGTAATAATCGATTCATACGAAGAAAAACATTACAAAGGCAGATCTGAAAGAGATGCCCCGGAAGTTGACGGGGAAATTCTTGTTCATTCTACAGATGTGAAATTAAAAATAGGACAGTTTTATAACGTTGAAATTTACGATAGTAATGAGTATGATTTATTCGGAAAAATCTGCCAGTAGAAAGGAGTTTTAAAAATGAAGCGTTTTTTAATATTACTATTACTGATTGGATATGTATCCTATGCACAAGTTGAATATGCTGGAGCCAATGCTATTTCAAATGCTCCGCTCTTTTACATTGATGCTGCAGATTATCTAAGTAAAGTACCAAATAAAACTCGGCTCGATGTTTTTATTGAAGTCCCATATGCAAGTATTCAATTCATTAAAAAGGGTGATGTATTTCAAGCTGGTTATAGTGTAACTTTAACATTTTATGATAAAGAAAAAAAAGGAATTCTATTTGAAAGAATTTGGAAAGAAACCATTAAAGAATCCGAATTTACTAGAACACTTTCACGCACTAATTATAATATTTCTTATAGAAGTTTTGATTTAAACCCCGGAAGTTATTTGGTTCGCTGCATCTTAGAAGATTCTGATTCAAGACGTGCTTCTTCAAAAGAATTTCCAGTAAGGGTTGATGTGATTAAAGATACTCTCGGATTTAGCGACATAATGCTTATCACTGAAATAATCAAAGAAGAATCTGGTGAAAGAATATTACCAAATATTTCAAAAATAGTTACTAATAAAAACAGCTCACTCCCCTTTTATTTTGATATTTATTCAAATAAAGACCGTCAAATTTATATTGAATTCTCTCTTGAAAATTTGAAAAGTAGAAAAGCAATTAAACAATTAAGTCCGCAGACTATTAAAGCCGGAACTAATACGGTCTATTATACTATGGAAAATCTTGATTTCAAATTAGGTGATTATTCTTTGTCTGCATTAATTAAGGATGGCGAATGGAAAGAGATTGGTCGGGTTGAAAAAATATTTAATTCAAAAATTTACGGATTGCCAAATACAATTTTAGATTTGAACAAGGCAATTGAACAGATGATTTATATTGCATCAGTTGAAGAGATGAGTTATTTAAAAGAGTCAGAGCTTTATGAAGATAAATTAAATCGGTTCATAGCATTTTGGGAAAATAAAAAGCCGAACAAAAACTTGGAGGAAAATCCAATCTTATATGAATATTACCGCAGAATTGATTACGCAACCAAGAATTTTAAAGGATTAGGCGAAGGATGGAAAACCGATATGGGAATGATCTATGTAACATTCGGACCTCCTAATCATGTTGATCGCCATCCTTTCGATTCGAATTCTGTTCCTTATGAAATTTGGGAATACTATGATCTGAACCGATCCTTTATCTTTGCTGATCAAACTGGTTTTGGTGATTACCGATTGGTTAATCCGGATTATAGCAGATGGCCTGGATATCGTCCATAAAATTTTAATGTATTAAAAATAATAATCCTAATGGTACTCACAGTTACTCTAAATCCGCTGCTTGAGCATCGAATGATTTTCGATTCAGTTCTCCATGGAAAATCTAATCATTGTAAGAAAGAATTTTTTTTCGCTGGCGGGAAAGGGATTAATGTAAGCCGGCAATTGAATAAATTGGGAATAAAGAATTATACATTCACATTTTTGGGTGGAAATAACGGGAAAATTTTACGCTCGTTGCTGACTAATGAAAAAATTGATTTTGGATTTGTTTCGACTCAATCTGAAACCAGAAGAGCATGTCTTACCTACTCCAAAAATGAAAAAACTCTTTCAACTTACTTTGGGTTAAATAGCAATATTCTCGAAATAGAAGCTGAGGAGTTTAAGTCGAAACTTGACAAGATGATTCGTAATTCTTCAATTGTAGTTTTTTCGGGAAGCTCTCCTTCAAAAATTACTGAGGATATTTTTTCTTATGGAATTTCTTTAGCAAACTTTCTCGATAAAATTTCTATTCTTGATACTTATGGAAGTCATCTTGAAAAATCGATTAACGCTGCACCGACAATTCTTCACATCAACAAACAAGAGATCGAAAACACGTTTGATATTTCTTTAGTAGATGAAAAATCATACTTAGATTATTTGAGCTTTCTATATTCAAAAAAAATAAAGCTAGCATTTATAACAAATGGTAAAAAGGAAACTTACGCTTCAAAGTATGATTATATCTATAAAATAACACCGCCAATTATTGATGAATTAGACAGTACCGGCAGTGGTGATGCATTTACAGCCGGGTTGGTATATGGATTAGAAAAATCTTTGGTATTCGAAGAATTTGTAAAAATTGCAACTGCGCTTGGTTCTAAAAATGCAAATATGATGGAAACGTGCTCAGTTTCTTTTGAACAGATGGAAGAATTAAAAGACACAGTGATCATAGAACCAATTGGGAAAAAAATGAAAATGATTGATGACTCACCTCAATTCCATTAAGTTTTTTTAATATGCAAAGAAAATCACAAGATATTTTTTCATCTATCCGTCTTACGCAACACATTTTTATAATTATAATAATCCTTTTTTCTAATAGAATATTTTCACAGACAATTTCTTCTCTCGATATTATAGGCACAAGTAAATTTTCGCAAAGCATCTACAGAAGCTGGATAAACATTGCGAATGGCTCTATGATTTTCCCAGGTATTCTGGATACAATTGAGTCAAGAACAATTTTTAATTTACGAAACCAGGGTTATTATAATTCAACAACAGTTGCAGAATCTGATACTAATAATTTATCTAAAATAAAAATTACATTAACAATTTTAGAAAATGAGCCGACATACATCCGAAAGGTTGATCTCATAGTCCCTTCGGTTGATTCTACTTACATAGATATTAATATTCCATCCATAAAAGGTGAAATATTCAGCAAGGCTAATGTTGAGCAATGGATTAGCGATTTATTAGATTACTATGAAAATAGCGGATTCCCTTTCGCCTCAGTTAAAATTTCATCCCTCTTTTTTTCCTACGATTCATTGGAGGAGAAAAATCGCGTCGATTTAACTCTTCAGATTGAAAAAAATATTAAAAGTAAAATTGATAAAATTCAGATCGTTGGAAATTATAAAACAAAGAATATCGTAATTACCCGAGCGATAGGCATTAATATTGGTGATTACTATGTACAAGAAAAAATTGATAGAATTACAAGCCGGTTAAACCGACTCCGTTTTTTTGAGCCAATTGCTCCGCCTGAATATTTAATTAATTCGGATAATGAAGGAATCCTTAAAATATCGGTCAAAGAAAAAGAGACCAATAATTTCGATGGGATAATTGGCTTTGTTCCCGGAAGAGATAAAAATGAATCTGGATATTTAACTGGCAGTATTAATATCGGCTTAAGAAATCTCTTTGGAACCGGACGTGCACTCAGTTTCAAATGGTTCCAAGAATCAAGACATTCCCAAGAACTTAATGTTCAATATATGGAACCGTGGCTTTTCAATTTACCTCTCAATATTGATTTCAAATTATTCCAAAGAAAGCAAGATACAACTTATGTCCAAAGAATATTTCAAGGAGAAATTGAATACTTAGTGAGTGAGGATATCTCTGCATCTTTGATTTTCAATACGCAATCAACAATTCCATCAGAACAAAGCAGCAATTTATATACAGTTTTTAATTCTACTTCATTGATGTCTGGTATTAATCTTAAAATAGACACAAGAGACGATCCATATTCTCCAACTAATGGCTTTTACATAATCAATTCTTATAAATACACTAGAAAAAAAATAAATAGTCCCAAAGAAAATATTCTTTCATCTACAAAGACTGATATTAATTTTCAGAGATTAGAATTTGATTTTGGATATTTTGTGGAAATATTTTCGTTGCAAGTAGCCGCAATATCTATTCATGGAAGAGAATTGCGCGGATCTGAATTTGAGCAAAGTGATTTATATCTGTTTGGAGGTTCATCAACTTTAAGAGGTTATCATGAAAAACAATTTTGGGGGAATAGGATTTTATGGTCGAATCTTGAATACAGATATTTAATTTCTAGCCGTTCGTTTTTGTTTGTGTTTTTTGATTCAGGATATTATCTTCGCAATGAAAATACATTAATGAATCTGAAAAAAAATCAAGCATTTAAGTATGGATATGGACTCGGCTTAAATATTGAAACTGCCCTCGGGATTCTTAATGTAAGTTTTGCCCTCGGCAAAGAGGATTCGTTTTCAAGTGGAAAGATTCACTTTGGAATTATTAGTGAGTTTTAAAATTAAATTCACAAAATAGCTCTTGCTGATTAAAAACTGTGAAAACTTATGAATCCTTTTTACATTGAACAAAAAAGAATTGAGTTACATTCACTTCTTCCTCAGCTTTCTGAAAGATCCAAGCTTATTAAAATTTCCGATTTTTATTCAGAATTAATTTTATCTGATGATAGGAATTTAATCAATGCTTATTTGTTCGAATTTTCATTAGAATTTCTTTCAGAATTAAAAAAATTTAACTGCATTGGTCTTCCTCTTCAAATCACTGAAAAGCTTTTAGCACAGATCACAGAAATTTCAATTTATTTCAATGGTCATGAACTAAATCAGGATATCAATAATCAAATTGAAAGAATAGAACAAGAATTAGATACGCTTAGAGAAGTACTATATGGTTCACATTCTTCTTCAATTAAAACAGAAAAAATTTCTTTTCCGGTTTTAGTAAGAACTACAAATGTTGAATCTAACAACACTATCGGTTCATTGGAATCGGTTACGATTGTGATAAAGAAAACAAATGATGAAGATAAATTTATCTTAGTTCCATCAAGCAAAGAGATTAATGAAGATTTTATTGAACAAATAAAAAGATCATTTCTTTTTGCACTAGATTTCTTTGGAAATAATAAAAAGTTTTCAAAGTATCATGAGGTTCTTATATATTTTCAAAATCGAGAGGCGTTTTTTGAAGGGAGCTCTCATGGAGTTTCCTTAGCGATTGGATTTATAGAAGAACTATGCAACCTATATAATCTCAACTTGTGCGTTAGTATTAAAAATAATATAACCTCAACCGGCTTAATAGATATTAGAGGAAAAGTCTTATCTATAAAAGATGAAATAATAATTGCAAAAGTTGAATTAATATTCTTTTCAGCAATCGAATACTTTATAATTCCTAAAGCAAATGAAAGTATGGCTCAGACAAAGTTAGATGAATTAAAAACAATATTTCCAAACCGAAACCTTAAGCTAATCCCTATTGAAAATATTTCAGATATTTTTAATTATCGGAACATCATAGCAATAGATAAAAAATCGATTTTCAATAAAATTTATTTTGCCATTAAGAAAAATTGGATTCTGCTTACAATTATTCTCCTTTTAATATCCATCTTTTATATTAAATGGCATGCTGAACTGGACTCTAATCCAAAATATTTTGAACGAAATGGAAGCTATATCTATATAAAAAGCAACACTGGGAAATTAGTTCACAAATTTTTTTTTCAGTATGAACCTTTTACTCATATGCTAGCTTCATCATTGAATACAATAATCTCAATTGTTGATGTTAATAATGATTATGAAAATGAAATTATTACTGCTGGAACTATCCCTCAAGAAGAAGATGAACCAAATCGAATTGCTTGCAGAGATAAAGATTTGGACATAGTTTGGGAATATGTTTTCACAGATACAATTTCATCTCCTCGTGAGAGGTTAAAGCCTTATTATTCTCATAAAATACTCGACACATGTACAATTAATAATCAAAAGCTTCTTGCTGCTTTTGCTAATAATGTTTCTTCTTATTCGGGTGCCATTTTTTTTCTTGATTATAAAAATGGCATGCGTGTTGGTCCTACTTTTTGGCACCAAGGACACGTAATTGAAGGTAAAATAAAAGATATTGATAACGATTCAAGGAAAGAATTAATCTTTACAGCTTTCAACAATGGACTCGAGAAAATTGTGTTCGGCATTCTTCCATTAGATGATATTCACGGCCAATCTCCTTCGACTGAAAAATATATGTTTAATAATTGGCGAATAGCAAATTTCAAATTTTATTCACTTTTGCCTAACACTGACTATAACCAGAACTTAAATGAAAGGTATATGACTTCTTTACCAGGTTCCCTAAATGATTTTAAACAGAGATCTTTATTTTCAATTGTACTTTACAATAAACTCTATTCGCCATTTGGAGGACTAGAAATATCAATTGACTATAATCTATCTGACATTGATGTTATTGTTGGCTCAGATTTTAGAGTATTAAGAGATACGTTAGTTGTAAATGGAAAATTAAACTATCCTTTAACTGATACGCCGGAATACACTGAGAGTTATAAAAACAAAATCGAATTTTGGGATAGAACAAAATTTATTTTTTACAATGATTGGATAAAATTGAAAACAAGTATGAGTAAAAACTAGTTTATATGGATAATAATTATAGTTCTGAAAAAATTAATAATAATCTTGCCCTTCTTAAGGAGCTTACAAGCTCAAAAGAAGTTGGCAACTACACTTTAAAAAAACTGATATCGATTTCATGTAAATATGCCATTTCTTATTTATGTACTAAATATGCTAAAGATAGAATTAAATTTCTAAATCTCGGTTTTACTTTTGAAGACATAGCGAACGATTCAATAATTCCACTTTTGCTTAAAAACTCAAAGACAAAAGAAATTGGAATTGTTAAATCCTATAAAGATTGGAAAGCGCCAATTAATACTGATGCACAAGCACAATATTTCTTTTATAGAATAATTACAAACCGTGTTGATCAAGAAGTTACAAAAATACTACGTGATGCCGACCCCTTTTTTAGCAAGATACTAAACGCAGTAAATTATGTTATAGAAAAAAATAATTGGCAAAAAATAACTTATTGCGGCTCTGTATACATTGCTAATAAAAACATGGGCACAAATAAAAAATTCATGAACCATGATGAATTTGATGCTATTCCACCAAAATTGTTTTTTGGTAATATGACGAAAGTTATCACAAACATTTTTACACATCTTAAAAATGAACCTGAATTGTACAGTGCTATTCCTTTAAATCAGCTAATAAAAAAAATTAAATTCTCCCATATGAACAGCTTTGTAGATATCCCATCTTCCAGTGGTTTTGATAATGAAGAGAAGTTGGATATCGAGGTGATTACAGCAAATTGCCTTATGATTGTGTTCCAAAGATTGGATGAATTCTATTTTAAGAAAGGGAAAATCACCTTAGACGAGAAAAAAATATTGGCCAAAGTTTTAACTGAATTAGCAAGAGATTTGAAAAATGGAGGACAGTCAAGAGGACTATATCTTTACATGAAAGACCACATTCCTAACTTAACGAATGAAATGTTTTATCAGAAGTACCATCAAATATTAGATTATTTATTTAGACAATTAAAAACTGAGATTGTATCAAATCTAGAAGTGAGAATCTGATTTTCCAAAAGAATTCAGATTTTTTTTACTTATTTTATGAAAGGTTTAGCAGTAACATGAAAAATTTATTTAATATAACTGAAGAGGATTTATTCAATTTTGCCATTAATCCTGAACTTTTACCAAAAGACAAGAGGAATTATATCGAGTCAAATTCGACCTTATTTTCTGCTGAAATTGAATATTTCCACCAATTATTTCTAAATTTTAATAATTGCGAAACGAAGGTATTAGAAACCAAAGTTGAATCAGATTTAATTAACAAGAAAATCATTTCCTTATTTCCAAATAAACTCCCTATTACAAAAAGCCAGCTAAATCTTGTTGCTGCTTCAGTTGTGCTAACAAAACATTTTGATTTTTTTAGTTTTACTGATGAAGACAACCAATTCTTAATAAGAATCAATAGAACCGATGAACAGTCAAAATTATATGTCTTCGCAAAAGAGCAAATAAAAACAAATCTCGTCGTAAAGTTATTCCCTTCCGGAAGATCATACCTTCTTGCTAACGGTGAAAATGAAACAGAAATTGAAAATGAGAAAATGATTGACCAAATTACTGTTGAGAAAACTAAATAGTAATTTAAAATATCTTTGATTTCTGTAAATGAATTCACTTAAGAAACTTGATAACTCTTTCCATTCAAGAAAAATAAAATACATAGCTGGAATTGATGAAGCCGGACGCGGTCCTATTGCCGGTCCAGTAGTCGCCGCAGCAGTAATTTTCGATAAAAAAAAATTCCATCCTAAAATCAATGATTCAAAAAAATTAACTGAAAAACAGAGAAATGATTTATTTTATTGGATAATTGAAAATTCTATTTCATATGGAATTGGTATCGTAGAACAAAATGAAATTGATGAAATAAATATTTTACAAGCTGCCTTGAAATCAATGAAACAAGCTGTGGCTGGTTTATTTCCCCAACCTAATCTTTGTTTGATAGATGGAAATAAATCATTTTTCTCTGAACTTAAAACAAAAACAATAATCAAAGGTGATTCAAAATCATTTTCAATTGCAGCAGCTTCAATTATCGCAAAAGTAACAAGAGATAGAATAATGACGAGTTTGTCTAATCAGTTTAGAGAATATTCTTGGGAAAGCAACAAAGGATATGCTACGCAAGCTCATATCAGTGCTGTGAAAAAATTTGGAGCATCGCCAATTCATCGAAAAACTTTTTTAACTAGAATCATAAGCGTTACAGACCAAGAAAAATTATTTTAAAATGTCATTTAATAAACGAAAGACCGGTAATAAAGGAGAATACTTAGCTTGTTCATATCTTGAAGAAATTGGCTTTGAAATTATTGAAAGAAACTTTCAATTTGGTCACGGCGAAATAGATATAATTGCAAAAGATGAAAAGACACTCGTTTTTATAGAAGTTAAATACAGAAAAAATCTTTCATTCGGTCATCCGGAAACAGCTATTCCACTGCCCAAACAAAAGCAAATTAGAAAAATTGCAGAATCATATTTGTGGAAAAATAATATTTCTGATCATTCATGCAGAATAGATGTAATAGCTATTACTCAACTTAAAGGTCAGGCTCCAATAATAAATCATATAAGAAATGCATTTTGACAAATATTGAATTACTTCAATCTGTTGACTGATTTTAGTATCTTCGAGTACAAAAGAGGGCAAGTTTTCATTTCCGATGAAATTACCAAAAGTTAAATACGGCAGACGACTTTCCTATAAAGAATATCTATTTAACTTTTTTGCGACTATAACCGGACTTACAATTTTCAATATCGAATTTATTAAGCAAGCTTTTATTCCCCCTTATGAAATTGCTGAAGTAAAAAAGCACATGGATGAACTTGGTGTAAAAACTTTTGGAATTGTAAGCGTTACTGGATTTATTATAGGGCTTGTATTAGCAATGCAAAGTCAGCCGGTTCTAGCACGTTTTGGTGCATCAGATTTTTTACCTGGTATGGTTGCACTTTCAGTAGTTAGAGAACTTGGGCCAGTAATTACAGCATTAATTTTTGCTGGTAGAGTTAGTTCCGGAATTGGTGCTGAACTCGGTTCAATGAGAGTAACAGAACAGATCGATGCAATGGAAGTTTCTGCTGTCAATCCATTCAAGTATCTGGTTGTAACTAGAATTATTGCAACAACTATGATTTTACCCATTCTGACAATCTATGTAATCATAATTGCACTTCTCGGCGGCTATCTGGCTGTTATAATTGTTGAAAGCATGAGCTTTGAGTATTACAGATTTGCAGTTATTAATTCGGTAGAGTTCGGAGATTTAATTCCCGGGGTTGCTAAAACATTTGTATTTGGATACATAGTTGGATTAGTTGGATGTTATAAAGGCTTTACTGCAGAAGGCGGAACCGAGGGAGTAGGAAAAGCATCAACATCTTCCGTAGTTATTGCTTCTTTACTTATTTTAATATTTGACATGATATTGGTAAAAATTTCTTTATGGTTATGGCCAACATTAGGGTAGTAGAAATTGAAAATCTTTCAAAGAGGTTTGATTCTTTGATTGTCTTAGAGAATATTTCTCTTTTTGTTTCAAGGGCAGAAAATCTTGTGATATTTGGAAGAAGCGGTCAAGGTAAAAGCGTTCTACTAAAATGTATTATTGGACTTATGCCCCCGGATTCCGGAACAATTTATATAAACGGAAGAAATATATTAGAGCTTTCACTTAATGAACTAAACAAAGTAAGAAAGAATATTGGATTTTTATTTCAAGGCTCTGCTCTTTATGATTCTATGACAGTAAAAGAAAATCTATCATTTCCTTTGAAGAAAATTTTTCCTGATATGAAACAATCAGAAATTGATGAAAAAGTAAAATCTACTCTTGAACTAGTTTCACTTGAAGATGCAATTAATAAAATGCCTTCAGAACTTTCTGGCGGAATGAAAAAAAGAATTGGTCTTGCCCGGTCAATTATCACTGATCCAGAATTAATGCTGTATGATGAACCAACAACCGGACTTGATCCAATTACTACAAAAGAAATTAGTGAGCTTATCATTAATTTGCAGAAAAAACTAAATATGACTTCGATTGTCGTTACACATGACTTGATCTGTGCTGAAATTATTGCAGACCGTGCAATTTTTCTGAAAGACGCTCGAATAGCATATGAGGGAAAAATTAGTGATCTTACTTCATCAAAAGACTTATTCTTGAAAAACTTTTTCAGCAATGAAATTATTCATGCTAAAGAAGAATCAATTAAAGTTTGAGAGGAAAAAATGTTTAAACATTTGGAAGGTGCAAGACTTGGAATTTTTATTTTTTTAGGCACAGTGCTGCTTATCATTTTTATTTTCTTGCTCGGTAATAAAGAAAAATTATTTACCGGCACCATTGAGGTAAAAACTTACTTTAATCAAATTGAAGGATTAAAACCCGGAGCACCAGTTCGGTTAAGTGGATACGACATTGGAAGTGTAAGTACTATTTCTTTGTTCGATGAAAAAACTGGAAATGTTGAAGTAAGAATGCGTATAGATACAGAACTAAAACATTTTATAAGACTTGACAGTCAAGCTGCTATAGAAACAGAAGGATTAGTTGGTAAAAAAATTATTACCATAACAGCCGGCTCTCCCAACTTAGCTGAAATTGAAAATGACGGAATAATTCCTTCTAAAAATCCTCTTAATATCTCTGCCATCGTTGAAGAATCTGAAGCTGTAATTTCATATTTGCGCGAATTAACAAAAGAACTTTCAGAAATAGTTGCAAAAACAAACCGAGGAGAAGGTACTATCGGTAAATTAGTTAATGATGATAGACTCTATAAATCGGCTGTTACTATTACTCAAAATGCAGATAAAAGTCTTCAAACTTTAACACAACGATTGAGCGATATAACTGATATAATTGTTCAAACAAGTCAAAGCATTAGCTCAATTATTGCAAGTGTTGATACCGCTATGATAGACGTAAGAACATTAGTTAATAGAGTTGAAAAAGGTGAAGGGGCGTTGGGTACTTTAATGGCTGATAAAAAAATATCTGATTCACTTAAAGCGATGATTTTTAATTTCTCGAAAATGTCAGAAGAGGCAAGACTTGCTACTTCTTCTCTTGCAGAAAATATGGAAGCATTAAAACACAATTGGTTATTCAAAAGTTATTTTGAAGAGCGCGGTTATTGGAATAAAGCAGAATTCGAAGTTCAAATAGATAATCGGCTTAAGGAATTGAAGGAACAAAACGATGTGTTGGATAAAAAAATAAAAGAACTATTGGAAATGGAATCCAAACTTGAAAAAAAATGAACAACTAATATGAAAAACTTTTTTGTGGACAAAATATGAAAACACAAAAGTATTCAGTAAATCAATACCATATTGATAATATTCTTTCTTTAGTAAGTACCGGTGAAATTGCAATTCCTGAAATTCAACGACCATTTGTTTGGGATGGAAGCAAGGTAAGGGATTTATTAGATTCACTTTACAATGGTTACCCGATTGGGTATTTGATCGCCTGGAAAAATCCAAATGTTCGACTTAAAGATGGAAGAAACTCTGAAGGGAAAAAGGTATTGATTGATGGACAGCAACGAGTTACAGCATTGACTGCTGCAATTCTTGGCTTGCCAATTATAAATAAAGAGTATAAGCGCACAAGAATAATAATTTCATTTCATCCTATAGAGGAAAAATTTGAGGTCTTTAATACTGCGATTGAAAAAGATCATCAATGGTTTCCAGACATATCAAATGTGTTTAAGCCGGAGACAAGTTTATTTAAGGTGGTTCACGAATATTGCAAGAGAAATGATTTTCAAAATGAAGATTTAATTTTTTCGAGACTTGAATTACTCAAAGGAATAAAATCTAAACAAATAGGTTTGATTGAATTAGATCCCGATTTGGATATAGAAACTGTCACGGAAGTTTTTATACGTATAAATTCGCAAGGAGTTGTTCTTAGTCAGGCTGATTTTGCAATGTCAAAAATTGCTTCTGCTGAAGAGTATAATGGCCCAATGATTCGAAAATGCATTGATTATTTTTGCCATATGTCTATAGCTCCCGATTTTTACAATTCTATAACTGAAATTGACAAGGAATTTACAAAGACACAATTTTTTCCCAAAATCGCATGGCTGAAAAATGAAAATGATGACATATATGATCCTGATTATACCGATTTACTTAGAGTTGCTTTTACATCAGAATTTAATAGAGGTCGTCTTTCGGATTTGGTAAGTCTACTATCTGGCCGAAACTTTGAAACGAGATCATTTGAAGATGATATAGCCAAAGAATCATTCTTAAAATTAGAAAAAGGGATTCTAAATTTTATCAACGAGAATAACTTTAAAAGCTTTGTAATGATTATTAGAACTGCGGGTTTTATTTCCTCCTCTTTGATTCGTTCCCAGAATGCTTTAAATGTAGCATACATTATTTATCTTAAACTTCGGTCACTAAAATACAATTCTGCAGAAATTGAAAAATTTGTTCGACGATGGTTTGTTATGTCAATATTAACCGGCAGATATTCAGGTTCACCAGAATCCATTATTGATTTTGATATCAAAAATATTTCATCGAAACCTTTTAAGGAATATTTAGCTAATGTTGAAGCCGGCGAATTGTCAGATGCTTTTTGGGATTTCTCACTTGTACAAAGCTTAGATACTTCGGTTGCAAGTAGTCCATATTTCAATGTTTTTCTAGCTGCTCAAGTAAAATCATTAGATAAAGGATTCTTATCCACCGATATTACGGTTTTTGATATGATAATGAATAAAGGTGATATTCATCATATCTTCCCAAAAGATTATTTAAAAAAATATGGTGCAAAAAGAAGTGACTATAATCAAATTGCTAACTATGTAATGACACAATCTGAAATTAATATTAAAATTGGAAATAAAGCCCCACTTGATTATATGGCAGATATTCACAAACAATGTGAAGGCGGTAAATTAAAATACGGGGGAATTTCTGATAAATTTCAGCTAGAAGAAAATCTAAAACAAAACTGTATTCCAATAAAAATAAGTCAGATGGATTATGCTACATTTGAAGAATTTCTTGTTGAGCGAAGAAAGCTTATGGCGCAAAAAATAAAAGCATATTACCAAAGTCTGTAACAATTTCTTATTTCATCAAAGGCAATAGTAAAGAAGAATGAATCGATTCCAAGGTAAGTTCTACTAATTTACCTTGAAATCGATCCAATACCTCTGCCAAGACTTGCAGTTGGCAGTAAAATCGAACCATAAAAAAATAATTATGGATCGAATCTTAGGCAGATTTCTTATATTTGCCTAAGAAACGATCCAAGACAATATGGAAAAACTAACTAAAATATTTAAAAAGCATAAAGGTTACGCAAGAATGCAAGAAATACGTAACCTCGGAATACATCCAAGAGATATGGCAAAAGCTGTATCGGAAGGGATAATAACAAAGGTTAAACCTGGTCTCTATAAACTTGTTGATTATCCATGGGATGAACATGGAAGTTTTGCTGATGTTTGCAACTCGCATAAAAAAGCAGTTATCTGTCTAACATCCGCTGCAGATTATCACGAGCTGACGACATTTAATCCTTCATACATAACTGCTGCTGTTCCGCATAATACTCCGAACTTTAAACTTGATTATCCGCCTATCCAAGTTTATTTCTTTCCCCACATATATTATGAAACCGGAATAGAAGTGATTGATACAGAAAGCGGACTTATTAAAATTTATAATCAAGAAAAAACTCTTTGTGATCTATTTCGTTACAGAAATAAAATAGGCGATGACATTGTAATCGAATCTATTAGGAATTATCTCAAACAGAAAAAACGCGATATAAATAAACTCGTCTCTTATGCTGATAAGCTAAGCGTTAAAGAAAAAATTCTCCCATTTATTAAAGCCATTGTGGGCTGATGCCTAAAAAAGAAGTAACCAATATTGCCGGTTCGATTAAAGCAAGATTGCTTAATTACTCTCAAAAAAATTCTCTCGAATTCAATTCTGTTCTGCTTCAATACTTACAAGAACGGTTATTATTTAGAATTTCTAAATCTATTTATTCACAGAATTTTATTCTTAAAGGTGCACTACTCTTTCTTGCACACGATATAAGCAGATTAAGACCAACAAAGGATATTGATCTGCTTGGTAAATTTTTAACGAATGAACTTGATTCAATAAAAGAAATTTTCAGAGAAGTATGCTCAATAAAATATGAAGATGGGATTTTATTCGATCCGGTTTCAGTATCGACTGAAAATATTACAGAACAAGACAAGTATCACGGGATAAGAATTTTGCTTATTGCTTATTTGGGCACGGCAAAACAAAAAATCCAGATTGATATTAGTTTTGGCGATATTATTTATCCCGAGCCGTTGGAAATTGTTTACCCAACTCTGCTTGATTTTGAAGCGCCGCGCCTGAAAGTATATTCTCTTGAAACTGCTGTTGCGGAAAAGTTTGAAGCCGCTGTTTCTTTGGGTATAGCCACAAGCAGAATGAAAGATTTTTTCGACATTCATTTCCTTGCTTCAAATCATCAGTTCGATCTTCTTACTTTACATTATGCTGTTACCGAAACTTTTAAGAACCGTCAGACATCAATTGAAAAACGACTCTCGCTTTTTGAAGACGCCTTTAAGAAGGATAAAAATCTGAAATTACTCTGGACTTCTTTCCTAAAGAAAAGATCACTTAAAAGTGAAGAACAATTTTTCGAAGTTGTTGCTAATATTGAAAAATTTATTGAACCCTCTTGCAATGAAGTAAAAGCAACTAAAACATGGAATCCTAAAGATTGGAAGTGGATTTAATACTGACGAAATATTTTACCAATCTTACTTCATCAACTCCAAATGAAATTTCTTTATCTTTTCAACGTAACCTAGTGTTTCTTCATGCCTCCATTTTGGCACTTCAGGCGCAACAACTGTTATGCTTTCCCATGTTGTGTGATCTAAGTTTTTGTCCTTAGCTTTTCCTTGTGCTTTTAATATTGTTCCTCTGCCAGCATTGTAACTTCCGAATGTAAACCTGAATTTTTCATCTTCTGTATCAATATCCTTCCAAGCTTTGTACAATTGTCTGTCATAATAAATGCCGGCTGCAATATTCCAAGTTGGATCATCAATATTTTCTAGAAACGAATTTGTACTTTGAATTTCCGCAAATGTGGAGGGCATTAATTGCATTAAACCTCGAGCCCCGGCAAAACTAACCGCATCAGGATTTAGTCCGCTTTCAGCAATACTCTGTGCTTTAAAGATTTTCCAATCATAACCTATTCCGAAAAACCGCTTGCTGTATTTCTTGAACGTATCATCATATTTTGTAAAATGTTTTTGAGCATTAATCTGAATACAAGCAAACAACAGAATCAATATTAACTTTTTCAATTCAAAGCACCGCCAATAATTAAAGCAATTGAAATAAATAGTGCTGCTATAAAAATTGATACCGCAATATTCCCCTTCTTCAATTCTTCTTCAAAATCAATTTTAGGTGAAAGCTTATCAAAAATCTTATACGATATAAACATTAGTATTACGCCAACAGCCGCATAAAGAAAATTAATTCCAATAATTGTCCATTCCATTGTTCCCTCTAATTCTAATTTTCTGTTAGAAACAATATAATTACGATTAATTCAGTTTTCAACGAGTAAAAATTAGAATTTTGTATCCCAACAATTTTGTATTTTGTTAATTACGATTTTACCGAAAGCTAAATATGGGTAATAACAATAATTCAAAGCCAGATAAGAAAATCATCGTAAAAGGAGCTCGTCAGCATAATCTTAAAAACATCTCCTTCGAAATTCCACGAAATAAATTGATTGTATTCACCGGCGTAAGCGGAAGCGGAAAATCCTCTCTTGTATTCGATACAATTTATGCAGAAGGTCAAAGGCGATATGTTGAAAGTCTATCAGCATATGCACGTCAGTTTCTTGAAAGAATGAACAAACCGGATGTTGATTTTATAAATGGAATTTCGCCAGCAGTTGCAATCGAACAAAAGACTGGTGCACGAAATCCCCGGTCTACCGTTGGCACAAGCACGGAAATTTATGATTACCTCCGTCTTTTATTTGCACGCATCGGAAGAACTTATTGTTTCAATTGTGATAAGGTTGTAAAGAAAGATACTGTTGGTACTGTTACTGAATGGATAGAAGGACAGAATGAAGATGAAAAATATTACCTCGGATTTCCAATTCATTCTCACGAAGGAAGAACCGTTCAAGAAGAATTGGATTTGCTGAAGAAAAAAGGATTTTTCAGAGTAGTTGTCAAAAACCAATTGATCGATTTGAATTCTGATTACAAAACCCCAAAATCAAAATCTGATATTATTGTTGTCCTTGATCGTTTTAAGATTAAAAAAGGAAAAGTTCGCGAAATACTCGCTGAATCAATTGAAACAGCTTTTAAAGAAGGTGAAGGTAAGCTGACCATTATCAATGCCGATACAAATAATCAAAAAACTTTTACCCGTTTTTTTGAATGCTGCGCTATTCGATATGAAGAACCAGAACCAAGATTCTTTTCGTTCAATAATCCATTTGGTGCATGTCCGGTTTGTCAGGGATTTGGAAAAACTATGGGTTACGAAATGGATTTAATTGTTCCAAATCCAAATTTAAGTTTAAGCGAAGGTGCAATTGCTCCTTGGCGAACAGTTAAGTTCAGTAAATACTTGAGAGATTTGATACGAAATAACAATGGACGAATTCCACTTGATATTCCTTTCAAAAATTTATCAACTCAACAGAAGAATTTGATAATTGAAGGATTCAAAGGTTTCTCTGGAATAAATGGATTCTTTGAACACCTCGAAGAAAAAACATATAAGATGCATATTAGAATTCTTCTTAGTAAATACAGAGGATATACAACTTGCAATGCTTGCCGCGGTTCAAGATTACGTAGAGAAGCTCTTCAAGTAAAAATTGACAGTCACTCAATTGCAAATATCGTTGAAATGTCAATTGAAAAAGCTCATCAATTTTTTAAATCATTTAAATTAGCCAGTTACGAAAAAGCAATCGGTGAAAGAATTTATGATGAAATTATAAAGCGTCTTACATTTCTTAACGATGTTGGATTAGGCTATCTCACTCTTGATCGTTTAAGCAGCACATTAAGCGGTGGCGAAACTCAACGGATAAATTTAGCCACTTCTTTAGGTTCTGCATTGATGGGAACTTTATATGTACTCGATGAACCAAGTATTGGACTTCATCCAAGAGACAATAATCGACTAATTAAGATATTAAAGAATCTCCGTGATATTGGAAATACAGTTTTAGTTGTTGAACATGATCCTGAAATGATGCGCGAGTCGGATATGATTATCGATATGGGACCAAAAGCTGGTTTAAACGGCGGAGAAATTGTTGCTCAAGGAAATTATCAAGACATACTTAAAAATGAAGAGTCATTGACTGGAAAATATTTATCTGGAAAACTTGAGATTTCCATACCCGATTACAGAAGCATTAAGAAAGGAGAATCAATAAAAGTTAATGGGGCGCGTGAAAATAATCTAAAAAATATTACTGTAGAATTTCCACTAAAAAAATTTGTTGTTGTTACTGGTGTAAGCGGGTCCGGTAAAAGTACTCTGGTTCATGATATACTTTATGGAGGAATTGTAAAACTACAAGGTGGTAATCCTCAGAAATTGGGGAAGTTTGATACAATCGAAGGGGCAAAATTTATTGATAATATTGAAATAGTTGACCAATCGGCAATTGGAAAATCACCTCGTTCAAATCCTATTAGTTATGTAAAAGGTTATGAAATTATTCGCGAATTATATGCCGCAACTCCTCAAGCGCGTGCAAGAGGTTACAAACCGGGATACTTTTCGTTTAATGTTCCTGGAGGAAGGTGCGAAACTTGTCAGGGCGATGGATTCGTAAAAATCGAAATGCAGTTTCTTGCTGATTTATATCTTGAATGCGATGACTGCAAAGGAACTCGTTTCAAAAAAGAAGTTTTAGAAGTTACGTATAAAGG
>Ga0194127_10001834_pt1 | contig 30168 bp, 18 predicted proteins | sample TA2KigC100mmetaG_FD_148624 | JGI IMG/M metagenome (GOLD analysis project Ga0194127, IMG submission 148624) | Freshwater microbial communities from Lake Tanganyika, Tanzania - TA2015036 Kigoma Deep Cast 100m | ecosystem: Environmental > Aquatic > Freshwater > Lake | place: Tanzania: Lake...
CAGGCTCCACGACCCTCGGCCCCGTTCCGGCCGCCGCGACCATCGTGCCGGCCCATACGCCCGTCGACTTCGCCCTGATGATCGCCCGCAACAGCAACCACCTCGACCTCGCGGTCCGCTTCACCGACCGCGGCTCGTACCGGCCGTCGCAGAATCTGCTCCACGTGGCGGCCACGAACTTCAGCTTCGACAGCGCAGCGTTCCTGATGGCCGACAACCTCGACGCCACCCGGGGCGCGTTTTCGAATGTCGGGATCGAGTTCGGGTCCACCCTGCCGGAAGCCGCGCCGGAGACGGGCGACGACGATGCGGGGCCGATCACCTACCTCGATGCCGTCGAGGGCGCCTCCGGCAACACGTTCAAGACCGGCGGTGCGTCGAACGACACGTCATGGGTGGGTCCGGACAGTTCGAGCAACAACAACACTCAGTGGAACCAACGGCTGGCCGTCGAGGGGAACGACAGTACGCTGTTTCAAGGCGCCGTCACCGCGGGGAACGCGCGTCCACAGCTGACCACCCGGATCGCCGGCCTCGCCGACGGCGCCTACGCCATCTGGGCCTTCTACTGGGACCAGGTCGTGGACGATACCCAGAACTGGATCCTCTCCGCGGGACTCGATCCGGGTTCGCTGACCACCTACAGCTCGCCCGGCGAACCCGTGGTCTCCGGAACGACCAAGGCCGGCGTGACCAATGCCGCCGAGCTGACGTTCAACACCGGCGTGAGCGTGCAGGCCGGGTTCAGCGGAGGGGTTTATCTCCGCAATCTGTTCGGCATCCGTCTCGGGCAGGTCACGGTGTCGAGCGGGGTCCCGGTCCGTGTCTACCTCGACAACAACCTCAATGGAGGCAGCGGCAACCGGGCCTGGTACGACGGCGTCGGCTACCAGCGGACCGGCGCGCCGGCCGACACGAACGCCTACGTCGCCCTGCTCGGTGTGGATTTCAACCGCGACGACGCCCTGGGTTCGCCCAGCCAGTCGGGCTTCCGGATCGTCTCCGGCTCCGCGACCAGCCAGGCCGCCAACGCCGCGTCCTACACCAAGACGATCGGGTCGCACGAGGTGACGGTCTCGCAGCCCGACGGCGAACGCTTCGAGTTCCGCGGCGCCAACACCGACAGCTCGCGCGCCATCCCCGGCGGCGACACCGCGCTTTCGTATCTCGTGTCGGACTTCATCGCCACCCGCAAGGGGGCCATCGACATCCGGATCGCCGGGCTCCCCGCCGGCGACTACCTCTTCCGCTCATGGCATCTCGACCCGTTTACCGGCAGCGCACTCGGATTCGCGCAGGGGACGGCGAACAACGTCCCCAACCTCATCGAGGCCCGGTTCGCCGGGGTGACGCGGGACGCGGTCGAGCCGACGGCCCTGGGAACCGCCGGTCTCGACACCACGTTCATCACCGACAGCCAGATCCCGACCCTCGAGTTCCTCTTCACGCACGACGGCGCCTCGCCGACGACCTTTCAGCTGCGCGCCATCGACTCGAACGGAACGGATCGCTTCCTGCTCCTCAACGGCTTCCAACTCTACCGGGTCAACCCATGAGCCTGCGATTCCTGCTCCCCGTGCTGTGCGCGGCGGCCGCCCAGGCGGCGCCCCCCAACGTCCTGCTCATTGCCGTCGACGACCTGCGGCCCGAACTCGGCTGCTACGGCCAAAGCCACATGGTCACGCCGCACATCGACTCGCTCGCCCGGCAGGGGCGGATCTTCCGCAACCACTACGTCGCCGTCCCCACCTGCGGCGCCTCGCGGTTCGCCCTGATGACCGGCCTGCGGCCGACCGCCTCGAGCGACGACAACTACGCCTTCGAAGTCAACATGCCCGTCAGCCGGCCCGCCGAGCCGGAGAGCTGGGTGGACCTGCTGCGCCGCAACGGCTGGCACACCGTCTCCCTGGGCAAGGTCACGCACGAGCCCGACGGCTACCAGTGGAACTTCCCGTCCACCTACGACATCAACCGCCGCTACGCCACCACTCCGGACATGCGCTTCTCGTGGAACGAGATCCTGTTCGGCCACGACAAGTGGGGCGCGCAGCGCTATCCGCTCTTCGCCTACGCCGACGGATCCGGGCGCGTCAGCGGCGTTTCGCCGGCGTGGGAGATCGGCGTCGACTCGATGGGACGGAGCCTGCCGGACACCGCCTACCCCGACGGACAGATGGCCCGGGCGGCGATCGACAAGCTGCGCGAGTTCGCCGACGACGGCAGGCGCTTCTGCCTCGCGGTCGGCTTCTTCAAACCCCACCTGCCCTTCAACGCGCCCAAGGCCTACTTCGACCTCTACAACCCGACCAACCTGCCGGCCCCGAGCCCGCCGGGCCCGCCCACGGGCGCCAACCCCGCCACCCTCACCAGTTCCGGCGAAATCGACACCTACACCGAGCGGAGCGACCGCGACAAGCTGCGGCACGCCTACTTCGCCTGTGTCTCCTACACCGACGCCCAGATCGGCAAGGTGCTCGCCGAACTCGACGCCCTCGGCCTCGCCGACAACACCGTGGTGATCCTGTGGGGCGACCACGGCTGGCGCCTCAACGACTACGGCACGATGGGCAAACACGTGCTCCTCGAACGCGCGCTCGAATCGCCGCTGATCATCCGCCCCCCGGCCGGCCTCCGGCCGGAGGTCTTCGCCGGCGTGTCCGCGACGGGGGTGGTCGAGACGGTCGACATCTACCCGACGGTCGCCGAGCTGTGCGGTCTCACCCCGCCCGCGTCGATCGTCGGCTCGTCCCTGGTCCCCATGCTGCGCAACCCTTTCGCGCCCGGGAAGAACCATGCCTACTCGCGCTACGGCTCGCTGACCACCGTCCGCACCTCCCGATGGCGGCTGATCGACACCAGCGGCGACTACGACCTCTACGACCTGTCCGCGTTCCGGTACGAACTGGAAGACGTGTCGGCAGGCAACCCCTCGGTCGTCGGCGCCCTCAGCGCCGACCTGGCCGTGCAGGGAACGCGCCCCGGCGTCCGGTACGCCGATTGGACCGGCGGCAACCCGGTCCTCGCCGACCCGTACGCTGATGCGGATGACGATGGCAGCCCCAACATCGTCGAGTATGGGGCGGGAACCAGCGCCGTCGATCCCGGCGACCGCCCGCCCCTGTCTCTATCCATCGAAGACCTGACCGGGCGCGGCTTCACGAACCGCGAGCTGGTGTTCGGCTACCGCGCCGCCGTGGACGCGGACGACTGCGCGCTCCTGCCGTCCACCTCGACCGACCTCGGCACATGGTCCTTCGCGCCCCTCGAGTTTCTCGAAGCGCTTCCGTTGGGCGGCGCCCAGGTCGCGCTGCGCTTCCGCGTACCTGATCCCGCCGCCGCCCCGCGAATACTTCGCTTCGGCGCCACGTTCGAGTAAGACCCGGTCCGCCCTGGGTCCGCCGGAGGCCGCCGGGGCGATCGGGACGTTCACGACGGGCGTCGCGGCCGCTCTTGAGGCCGGATCGCGCCTTGACAGGGGCGCTCGCGGAGGTCCATTCTGCGGTCATGTGCGGTGCCATTCATGGATCTGTCGGCGCGATCCGGGGTTCGGCCTTCGCCCTGCTGGTCGCCGCCTGCTGCGCCGGGCCTGCGCTCAACGCCCGCGCCACGCTCTACTCCATCACCACCGGCTTGGGGCAGGGGGCGGACACGTTCGTCGTCGCCTCCGCGGGCAACACACCGCCCTACGGCCCTCAGGGCTCGGCGGTGAACATCACGCTCAAGAACGGGACGACGGTCGACGCGACGTCGCGCAAGGGGTATCTCCGGTTCGATCTGTCGGCGATCAACCTGGAGATCGTGACCAACGTCACCCTCAGCCTGACGGTCAGCATGAACAACGGCGGTGGAACTCCCGTGGGCCCGCCGCAGAACTTCACCGTGCAGGTGTTCGGGCTGACGAACGGATTCGCCGGGGTGGACGGGAAGTGGGGCACGCCCGACGGCGACCTCCTCGACGACGTGGACATCCACGACGAGTTCTGGCCCGAGAGCGTGATCGACTGGGACAGCGCCCCCGCGAGCGTGACGAACCACGGCCAGAACTTCACGTCCGACGCCGTTCTGCTCGGCTCGTTCCCCGTGACGTCGTCGCAGACGATCGGCGCCCGGGTGACGATGCTGTCCACGGTGGCGTTCGTGAACTTCCTGAACTACGACGACAACGGCGTCGTGACCCTGATGCTGCGCCGCTCGGGCGGGACCGCGGCCGGTTCGCCGAACCTGTCGTTCTACTCGAAGGAGTTCTCGATCGGGGTCGCGACGGACGACCCCGAACTGATGATCCAGACGATCCCCGAGCCCGCGACCGCCACGCTGGTCGGTCTCGCCGCGGTGATCCTCCTTGGCTGCAGGCGGCGCGACGCCTGATCCGGGCTCGCCCTCCACAACCCGCCGCCGCGGGCTGCCGTCCCCGCCCGATCATCAGGCCACGACCTGTTCGGCGTCGCAGTCCCGTCTTCGCCTTTCGGGCGGCGCGGCGGCAGGCAGGTGGGAGGCGAGGCCCGTCACGCCGTAGCAAGCCAAGCGCGAAGGCGGGTGCGGGAGAACGCCAGCAGATCCTGGTTCGAACCTACCGCCACCGGACCTCCCGACGGGTCTTCGGGCTGATCGCTTGCGCCTGCTGCGGGGTCAGGTCTTTGGCTTTCTCCCACCAGGCCCGGTAGATCGCCGACACCTTCGCGACATCGTCGGTTGAATAACCGTCAGCGCCCTCCTCGCCGTGCAGGGTCATCGCTACCAGGGAGGGAAACTTCCCGCCGATGAGAACCCCCTCGATCAGCCAGGCGGCGACGATCCCCTCGGGCACAGGCTCAAGACGGACAACCGATGAATCGATGTTGGTCGGGCAGTACCTCGACAGGTTCTTATTGCCGACGCGCTGCACGAGGTCGGGGATGTCCTCCCAGGTCAGATCGGGAAACGCACGGGGGGATGCATCCTCGCCTGGCCTGCGGCCGAAGAGCCGATCGACCTTGGACGGGGACGTGGTCCGGGCCTTCGGCACGGCCTTGTCCGGGCCCTGCACGCGCGCCTCTTGCTTCGTGGGATCGGACAGCCGGCCCAGGAAGAGGATGCTGCCCGTCGCCTGGTCCCGGATGACAAAGAGGAAGGGATGATTCGCTCGGAATACCGGATATCGCCGCGCGCTCCTGGGGATCATCTCGACCGCCGTTGCGCCGGCTGCCTCGGTGCCTTCCTCATTCACGTCCACATAGGCCTTGTGCTTGATCTGCGCAATCCATAGTTCTCCCTTGGGCCAGCCCATGCCGCGGAAGTCAGCCTTGTCTGCATCAAACGCATCCTTGATGCCCAGCGCCTGGCATGGCGGGACCAGGTCATAGCCAGTCTCCAGCTTGAAACGCGGCACAAAGATCTGGGCCTCGCGTTCGGCTTGATGGTCGGCTTCCGCAAGCCACAGGGCCAGCGTTTCAGCCGTCAGCGACTTCTCCAGCGCGGCCAGTCCGTCCGCAGCCTTCGGCAGGATGATGACCATGGACAGCGTCTTGCCGAGGTACGGCATGACGAGCGCCTGGAATCCGTCCTTCTCCAGCAGTTTGAATTCGCCCTTCTGATACATGAGAGGCACGGTGACTTCCTTGCCGGTCGCCAGCCGGAACGGCGCGTCTTGTGTCGCCTTGCGTTGGAACCGGCTGGCCCAGGTTCCTTTGAAGTAGATGGCGTTCAGGAGCACGCAGACCGAATTGGGCGAGAGCTCCTCCAGGATCTTCTCGATCTTGCCTTCGGTCTTCGCTTTCACCCAGCCGTTGATCTTGTCCACTCCGCCGGCGAAGAGCTCCGCGTCGAAGTTGTCGCGCAGGACCGCCGTGAAGTCATTGCGCACATTGCCGCCGGTCAGACAGAGGCCGTTCGCGATGTTCAGTGTGTGGCCTCCATGGCGGGCACCGGCTTGAACCGCCGCGTTGAGGCTCTTGAAGGCGGCCGGCAGCTGATCCGGGGTTGCGGTGAACTCCAGCGCCTTGGCCATTTCGGCGGCCGTGTTTTCCCGCGCCCCCGCATAGGTCATGCCCATGGCAGACGAGATGCTGTAGGGCGAGAAGAAGACGTTTCCTTCCGCCGGCGCAAGCCTGCCGTACAGACTCAAGGCAAACGCGGAGTTTTCACGTGCCAGGGCCTTGAGATCCGATTCCGCCCCTCCGGCAGGGGCGTTGCCAAGCATGGCAATCCCCATGAGGGCGAGTGCCGCCGACTTGATCGTCCTCGTCATCATCGTCTTCTCCTCTCGCACAACGCAGCAAATCACCTGGGCCGGGAATACCGGCGACAGGTTGGGTTTGCCTGTTCTGCGTTCTTGTCTTGGTCTCCGGTCAGGATGGAACGCACAGCGCCCTGAGATACTTCCATACGCCTTTCCGCTGAAACGTCTCCAAACCCTGAAGCATGCAGGATCATCTCACCCTTCTTTCGATTGGCCCCAACACTACCACGGTCCCCGTTCCCGTTTGTCAATGAGTTGTCAAAGAGATGAAGCAATACCAGTGCCGGGTGACGCGGCCGGCCAGGTCGAGCCCCGGGACGCGGTGGGCCATCGGATCGCGCTGGTGGCCGAAGAACAACCAGCCGTCGGGGCCGGCTTCTTGAGTTCGGGTTGGATCGCTGGCAGGTTCGCGGTTAGTTCTTCTGCGCGCACCGGCCCTCGGGTAGTTCGGCCAGCGCGGCCTTGAGGGTCTTCAATTCGGCGGGGGTGGCGGCGCACAACGGCGCCCGCGGCGCGCCCGCCGGCCGGCCCATCAGGCCGCACGCGGCCTTGACCCATTGCGTGTACTTGCCGCCGCCTTCCACCAGGCTCAACAGCGGAAGCATCTGGAAGTAGAGCTCCCGGGCGGCGGCGAAATCGCGCTTTTGAATCACCAACCGATACAACTCGACGTGCGATTTGGGCACGACGTTGGCCACGCCGCCCACCCAGCCGGCTACGCCCAAGGCCAGGCTTTCATAAGCCACCGTGTCGCCGCCGCAGAAGACGCGCAGTCGATCGCCACAGCGGCGGAGCAGCGTGCTGATGCGGCCGATCTCGCCGGTGCTTTCCTTGACGTAACGGATGCGCGGCATCTCGGTCAGCTCCTCAATGAACTCCGGCGACATGTCCACGCCCGTCCGGCCCGGGTAGTTGTAGAGCATGATGGGAATGCCGATGGCGTCGTTGACCGCCCGGTAGTGTGCACGGAGTTCATCCGGCGTGGGCAGCGAGTAATACGGCGGCGCGAGCATCACCGCATCGCAGCCCAGCGTCTCGGCCTCGCGGCTGAAGGCGACGACGTCCCGGGTGGAACTGGCGTTGGTCCCGGCCACGACCGGCACGCGGCCCGCGGCGGTTTCGAGAGTGGCCTTGATGACATCCGTGCGTTCCCGGGGCGTCAGGGCGTAGAATTCGCCGGTGCTGCCGAGCGGAATAAGCCCGTGGACGCCGGCGTCGATCATGGCCCGGACGTGCCTGGAGTAGGCGTTGAAATCGATTTCCGAGTTCGCCTTCATCGGAGTCACCAGGGCCACGAGGACGCCGTGCAATTTCGTCTTCATCGTTGTTCCTCCGACTGGGTTTGGTCAGGGCCGATGAGATCGCCATCAGGCCAGTTGGATCCAGACGGTCTTCAGCTCGGTGTATTGTTGGTGTGCCCAGATGGACTTGTCCCGGCCGAAGAAACCGGATTGCCTGAAGCCCCCGAACGGCGTGGTGATGTCGCCTTCGGAGAAGCAGTTCACGGAGACGGTGCCGGCGCGGATGGCGCGGGCGGCGCGATGCGCCCGGTTCACGTCCTGCGTGTAGAGCGACGCGGCCAGGCCGTAGTTCGTGTCGTTGGCCAGCGCGAGGGCTTCATCCTCGGTCGAGAATGGGATCACGGAAAGCACCGGGCCGAAGATCTCGTCCCGCGCGATCTTCATCCGGCTGGAGACCTCGTCGAACATGGTCACCTCGACGAAACAACCGCCGGTCTTTTCGAGGATGCGCCGGCCACCCATGACGAGCTTGGCGCCTTCGGCTTTGCCGGCGGCGATGTAGCCCAGCACTTTCTCCAGGTGCGGTTTCTCGATCATCGCGCCGAGTCGGTTTCGCGGGTCGAGCGGATCGCCGACCTTCCACGTCTTGGCAAGCTTCGCCACTCGCTCGACCAGCTCGTCTTTGATCTTCGTGTGGACGATCAGCCGCGAGCCGCAACTGCAGTTCTCGCCCATGTTCCAGAACGCTGCGCCCACGGCGTTGTTCGCAACGTTTTCGAGATCCAACGCGTCCTCGAAGACGACCTGGGGACTCTTGCCGCCGCACTCGAGAATGATGCGCTTGAGGTTGGACTCGGCGGCGTATTTCAGGAAGTAACGGCCCACTTCGGTCGAACCGGTGAACGCCACCATATCCACGTCCATGTGCCGACCGATGGCCTGGCCCGCGGTTTCGCCCAGCCCCGGCACGACGTTGAACACGCCCGCCGGCAGGCCGGCCTCGGCGGCAAGCTCTGCCATCCGAATGGCGCTTAACGAAGTCAGTTCGGCGGGCTTCAGGACGACGCTGTTGCCAGTCGCGAGGGCCGGGCCGAGTTTCCACGCGGCCATCTGCGCCGGGAAATTCCACGGAATCACGCAGCCCACGACGCCGACCGGCTCGCGCACGATCAGCGCGAGATTCTCCGGGCCGGTCGGCGAAACATGGTCGTAAAGTTTGTCGGTTGCCTCGGCGTGCCAGCGAATGCAATGGATCGTGTCAGGGATGTCCATGGTCGCGCAATCGCCGATGGGCTTGCCAGCCTCGAGCGTGTCGAGCAGCGCCAGTTCAAGGGCGTGGGTCTCCAACAAGTCAGCCCACTTCAGGAGCACTCGCTTGCGCTCGCCGGGTTTCAGGCGCGACCACACCCCGCTGTCAAATGCCTTGCGCGCGGCCCTGACCGCCCGATCCACATCGGGTGTGTCGCAGGCCGCGATATCTGCCAGCGGCTTGCCGGTGGCCGGATTCTCGGTGGTGAAAGTCTCTTCGCTTTGAGCGGCTGCGAAGTCGCCGTCAATGAACGCCTTGGTCCGGAACTTGAGTTTCGCTGCCCTCTTCTTGATTTCGGGGTATTCGAGTTTCATGTGTTGGTGTGGTTGTGTTTGACTCGTTTCTGTTCTGACGTCTGCCGCCGCCTGATAGGGAATCGCTGTTTGGGCGGTACGGGCACCCCGCTTCGCCCTGAGGGCTTCGCGGGGCAGGCGTGCCCTTCGGGACCAACCGGAAGCAGTGTCTTCATGGCGGCGAAGCTGCCAGAGAGCTGAAGGGAAGGCAAGAACGACACGTTGGCCCCGCAGTCTGCGGCGGGCAACACCGGACGGCCGGCGGGGGCGCCTCCGAGGGGAGCGTCACTTCGCAGGCGCGACGGGTGTCACGGGGGCGGTGCGATAGGACTCGAACGCGGCTTCGATGCCCGCCGCCGCCGGGTCGCCCGCGAAGACCAGCACCCGGTACCGGAGCGTCATCGTCTCCCCCTTCGCGATGCGCGTCGACTTGCCGTCGGCCGGCCAGAACATCGGGGTGGGCGAGAAGAAGCCGTAGTCGCGCGTGAACCATGGGGACGGGAAGCCGGGATTGGCGGGGTGCTGGAGGATCGCAAGGCCCTCGGTGCGGTCCGCGCCGCGTCGCCCGTGGCAGGCCATCCAGGGCGAGGCCTTGCCGAAGGTGTCCTTCTCGCCGGCATCGCCCTCCGCATTGGCCATCGTGCCCCCGAAGGCCGCGCTGAGGTCGGGATCCATCCGCGCGCTGAAGAAGGAGTGGTTCGTCTTCTCGATCGTCACATCCTCCAGCGCCTCCATCCGTATCTCGACGTCGATCCGGCGGAGGGTCTTCGACGGCGCCGAGATCGTGATGCGACGTGCATCCCGGAACGGCTGCGGGGCGTCGGGGCGGATCCAGTCGCATTCGTCCCGGATGACGATCGCGCCGTCCGCACCCTTCTCGAACGTCGCGCCGCGCGAGGCGATCCGGCCGCGCTCCAGCCCCTCCTGCCAGTAGTTCCCGCCGTTGACCTTGTCGCAGCCGAAGAAGAGGGAGCTGTGGTGCGGGTACTGGCCGTTGCGCATCGAGGTGACGGAGGCGCCGGACGGTCCGTTGACGGGGAAGAGGAACGGGTACTTCTCCTCGGCGGAGAACCGGTAGCTCGTGAAGAAGGCGCCGTCGACGGTCACGTCGATGCGCGAGCCGGTCTGGACGGCGCTCGGGCCCGGAGCCGCCTTCTGCGCCATCGCGCTCCCCGCCGCCAGCATCGCAACGCCCGCAACAACCTGGATCGTCCGTTTCATCGTTCCGCCTCCGGGGCTTGTGTCCGCGTGATCGTGACAAGAGATCGCTTTCCGGGCGGTACGGGCACCCTGCTTCGCCCCGCGGGCTTGGCAGGGCAGGCGCGCCCGTCGGGACCGGCCTGGCGCAGCGTTCTCATGGCGGTGAAGCTGCCAGAGCGCTGAAGGGAAGGTAAGAACGAGACGCTGAGCGACGTTGGCCCGAGCGAGTTGAACGTGCCGGCCTGCGGCCTTGCGCTGCTCCGACTTCGGGATCTCTGCATCGCATCCGCGCCCCGATGCCCTGATAACGAACAGGAAGCAGCCCAACCCCGGCCTCGCCCGCAGGCGGCTGGCGCCCTACGAAGGCTCGGCTTTCCTCATTAGTACGCTCGAGGTCACAACGTGAGGGGATAGGACTCCCCGGCCTTGGTGTCGAATTCCCGGATCTTGTCACCCCAAACGGCACGGCAGGGGAGGCCGGACTTGGAATGGATCACGGCCTTGGTCAGGCGGCCGTCGTCCCAACTGATGTCCACCTCGAATCCGCCCCGTGCGCACAGGCCGGTGACCTTCCCGGTCGGCCACGCCTTGGGCAGGGCGGGCAGCAGATGAATCCTGCCCGTGTGGCTTTGCACGAGCATCTCGCAGTAGCCGGCGGTCGCGCCGAAATTGCCGTCAATCTGGAAGGGCGGATGGGAGTCGAACAGGTTCGGATAGACACCGGCACCGCGCTCGCCGTAGATGGTCTTCGTTTCGCGGACCACGGTCAGCAGATTTCGCAGCATGGTGTAGGCACGATCCCCATCCCACAGGCGAGCCCAGAAATTGATCTTCCACGCACGGCTCCAGCCGGTGCTTTTGTCTCCCCGGGCATTCAAAGAAACGCGGGCGGCTTCGGCCAGTTCCGGCGTGCCGGCGCGGGTGATCTGTCGTCCGGGATACAGGCCGAACAGATGGGAAACGTGGCGGTGATTGTCCTTGGGATCGTCCTTGTCGGCTTCCCATTCCTGCAACTGTCCCCAGCGTCCGATCTTCGGCTTGAGCAGCTTGTCCCGCAGCCCGGCCACGTGGTCGCGGAACTCCTTGTCGTCGCCCAGCACATCAGCGGCTTCAATGGTGTTGGTGAGCAGATCATGGATGATCATCTGATCATAGGTGACGCCCTCCTCGGCCGGGCCGTGCTCGGGCGACCAGCCGTCCGGCGTGACGAGCGTGCCGTCCGGGCGGCGCTTCAAACGGTCGTCCCAGAACTGGCAGACTTCCTTCAGCACCGGATAGGCGGTGGCGCGGAGATACTCCCTGTCACGGCCAAACGCGAAATGCTCCCACAGGTGCTGCGCATACCACGCGCTGCCCGGCGGATTCCATTTCCAGAATGAAACCCCGCACGCGTTGTTCATCGTCTGGACCGTCCAGCCACGGACCTTGCCGTACTTCCGCTGCGTGTTCAGCCGGCTGACTTCGCGGATGCTGTTCACATAGTCAATGAACGGCCGGTGGCACTCGGCGAGATTGGCGGGCTCGGCGGGCCAGTAGTTCATCTCGACGTTGATGTTCGAGTGGTAATCGCCGGCCCAGGCGGGCTCGTTGCTGTCATTCCAAACGCCCTGGAGATTGGCGGGCAACGATCCGGGGCGCGAGCAACTGATCAGCAGGTAGCGCCCGAACTGGCAGAACAGGGCTTCAAGATCCGGATCAACCGACTGGTTGTGCAGGTAGGCTTCAAGCCGGGCCACGGTGGTCTTGGCCAGCAACTCCGGCGGCGTGCTTCCCACGTTCAGCGAGAACCGGCGGAAGAGCGCTTGGTAGTCCTTCCCATGCCGCGCCAGCAGTGCTTTCACACTCTGCTTCGCGGCAGAATCCACCCGCTTCGTGATCGAGGCGTGGGGATGCGCACCGAGCCACTCCCGGGTGTGATCCTGCACGAAGTTCGTGCCCGCGCCGAGAATGAGCGTCACTCTGTCGCATCGATCGAAGGCGATGCCGACCGGGGGGACGGCGATCTCCCACGGGTTGGCCGCGGGGGGCTCATCGCGCCGGATCCCGATGGAGCCCTTGTCGTGCAACACGAGCACCTGGGCCTCGTATTCGAATCCGTTCGCCAGTTTGCCCACGGAGCGGAGCCGGTTGCCCTCGGCGTCGATGCGCGCGCCGTGCATGTCCGCCAGCCGGATGTGGCCCGTGCAGGTGCCGGGCCGGTCGGCCGTGATCTCCATCACGATGACGCCGTCGGGGTGGCTGGCGAAGGCCGTCCGCTCGTAGCGAACCCCGTCGTATTCGTAGGTCACCCGGTGAACCGCGCTGTCGATGTCAAGTTCCCGGCGGTAACGCGTCACGTTGGAGAAATCGTGGCCGAGATGGATGAGGACGTCGCCGAACGCCTGGTAGGCGCCCAGGTCCTGGCCCTCGTCGCCGCGGCCCGCGACGGCCAGGCGGGATCCGGACCAGAGACTGATCTCATTGAACTGGACCCGCTCGACTTCGGTGTCACCCAAGAGCATCGCCCCCATGGGGCCATTGCCGATCGGCAGGGCTTCCGTCATCCATGTCTTCGCCGGTTGATCATACCAAAGGCACAGCCTTCCCGGGACCATCGCCTGGGCCTGAACCTGTCGCGTCAAGGCACCCATCGCAGCCGGCGGTCGAAGGCCGAGCGCGGTCGCGGACAAGGAAGCGCTGAGCAGGAAGTTCCGCCGCGAAATGGCGTTGTCCGGCGTAGCTGCTTGGGTGGTCATGCTTGATCTCATTTCGGAGTGGAGATCCGAAGTTGGTCCGGCAATTCAGATTCCTCTGGGTCGCGTTGCTCCAACTCGACGCGCGGCTTCCGGCCCTTCGATCATAAGTTCACGAACTCCGTTTGCATTTCACCCGTCACGCGCGCGCTGGATGGCTCGACGAATACATTGACCTCCGTCCGCACGCCGAAGTCCGGCAGGTAAAGCGCCGGCTCGACGGAGAAGCAGGTCCACGGAATGATGGGGCGGTCGTCGTGCGTTTCGAGGTTGTCCATGTTCGCGCCCGCGCCATGCACTTCGCGTCCGATGGAGTGGCCGGTCCGGTGCCGGATGAACGGTCCCATTCCGCGCGATTCGATGTAACCGCGCACGGCATCGTCCACCTCGAACCCGTGCACCTTTCGGCCGGCGGCCATCGCCTCGCGGACCAGCCGGATCCCCTCATCCCGTGCGCCGACGACCACCGCGAACGCCTCGCGCATCGGGTCCGGCACTTCCTCGCCACAGAACGCCATCCACGTGATGTCGTAATACACCGCGTCCGGGTCCGCGAGCTTCGCCCACAGGTCCAGCAGCACCAAATCGCCGCGTCGCACCGGTGCGCTGCCCGTGGCCGGCGGCGCGTAGTGCGAATCGGCCGCGTTGGCGTTGATGCCGACGATGGGCGGACAATTCGTGACCAAGCCGTGTTCCGCGAACCGCCGCATTACGAACTGCTGTACGCCGTACTCGTCCAACGACTCTGCGGCGCGCGTGGCGTGCCGGATGTGGTCGAACGCCTCGCGTCGGATCTCGTCCACGCGCCGGCCGGCCTCGAGGTGCATCGCCAACTGGGCGGGCGTCCACTTCGCCTCGAACACCTGGATCAACTCCGCCGCGCTGACCACCGTAACGCCGAGCCCGCGGATCAGCTCGATGGTCCCCGCGTCCACATTGGACACGTACGGCACGGCGCACCGGGGCGAGTATTGCATGGCCACCACGTGCGCGCCGGCCAGCAGCTGCCGCAGCCCGGCCTCCTGCTCCTGCCAGCGCGCGTAGAAGAACTTCGCGCCGGGCAACGCGTCCAGCATGTGCGGCTCCACCCGATGCACCAGCCCGCGCGGTTCACCCCGCGCCGGCACGAAATAGTACCAGCGCCGGCTGACGTGCCCCGGCGCGGTCAGGCCCAACACCCGGTACGCCAGCGGGTCGCGCTCGTGGTGATCGAAGAACAACCAGCCATCAACGCCGAGGGTTTGCAGTTCGTGTTGGATGGACTCCAAGTTCATGACTTACCTGATGAGTAATCGCTTCTCGGGCGGTACGGGCGCCCGGTTTGGCCCTGCGGCCTTCGCAGGGCAGGCGCGCCCGTCCGGACCGGCCGGAAGCGGCGTTCTCATGGCGGTGAAGCTGCCAGAGCACGGAAGGGAAGGCAAGAACGGGAGGCGAAGGGACGCCGGCTCGCACAAGCTGACGTGCCGGTCTGCGGCCCTGCGCTGCCGGACGAAGCCTGGTGGGCGAGGGGGGGGACTTGAACCCCCACGGGTCTCCACTAGATCCCGAATCGCCAAAGCCTGCCGCAATATGCCGAGTTCAGAAGCAATTCGACACCCTGAACCCTCCCGTTGCGACGTGAACGGGGAAAGAAGCGGGGAAACTCCTTCGGCCTTTCCCTGTTCACCCGGCGATGGGCCCGGCGTCCGCGAAACGCGGGCAAAGATGGGCTTGAGACCGGCCGCTGGAGGACGTGAGCTTTCAGCATGAAACACGCTCGAATTGAGATCAACCCGGCGATCATGCTCGGCAAACCGGTGTTTCGCGGTACTCGGATTCCAGTCGAGCTGATTCTGCGCAAGATCGCCGCCAAGGTGCCTGTGGCGGAGATCGTCCGTGATTATCCGCGGTTGACCGAGGAGGATGTCGCGGCGGCACTGAACTACGCCGCCGACGCGGTTTCCACCGATGAGATCATGGAGTTTGCCGAGGCGGCCCGGTGAAGTTCCTGGCCGCACATGCCGCGGCGTTGCCGCTCAGTTTCACCATCGTCGCCGACGCGCGTTCGCCTCCGCCCTTTGCACACAGATCTCGGCCGCGTTGATTAGGCGCACAAGGGCAGGGCGCCTTGTGGCCGTGGCGGCCTGTCCCCGCGCATGCCGGCATCCCGCTCGTCGCGCCCCGATGCCCTGAAAACGAACAGGAAGGCCCCTGGCAGCCCCGCCAGAGGCGCAATCGCCGAACGCGATGGAAGACCGCGGCCCCCTCGAATCGGGCCGGCTGCTGTTGACACCGGGCAGATAGCGCGTGCTTCCAATCCTCGGACGCGGGATCGTCGCGCGGTTCCAAGGCTTGGGCCGCAAACCTTCGCCCGGCAGGCGTTCGGCATCGTGGGTGGCGAGGAAGCGATCAAGGTCCGGCTCCTCTTCGAGCCGCAACTGTCGGTCTACATCACCGAGCGGCAGTGGCACCCCACGCAAGAGTTCCGGACACGACCCGATGGGCGGGTCGAAATGCGGATGGAGACGACGGGCCGCAAGGAACTGGTGAGCTGGGTCCTGTTTCTCGTCCGTCAGTAGTGTGCCTGCACAGTCACGGTGCCGGTGAACCCTTCCAGTCGGATCGTCTCGTTGTTGAAGTCTTTCCAGTCTTTGCGGTTGACGCTGACGGCTTTGAGCGGCGATGTCATGGGATGGCGGAGCCGCAGAAGCACCGACGTGGGCGGATTCTCGACAATGGCATCGATCCTACCGTGCTCCACGTCGGAGACGATCTCGTACGCGATGCTGCCAAAATGGGTCGGCGCGTTCTTCACCGATATCTTCTTGCCCTGTTCGAGCCACGCTCGCGGTGTCGCGCGCGCCAGCCACAGGGAATCCCCGTCTTCCATCACGAGCATGTCGCGGAAGCGTTCGAGAAACGCCGCCTCCTCGAAGATCTTGTCCGGCGGGCCGCCGATGGTGTGCTCGCGGGAGATGTAGCCGGCGTCTGGCAGAAGTATCACGGCATACTGGTTCAGCCACGAGCGCAGGAAATTCGGCGCGTCACCGGCCATCAGGTGAATGTTGGCGTGTCGTTCGAGGCCCGGCTGATACTGCCAGGATGCGTGCGCGAACCAGTGTTTCTCCGGATCAAATCCCGTTGTCACTTGGGCGACTTTCGGATTCTCCAGCAGCAGCCGGTCTTCGAGCACGTCCAAATGACCTTGAACGCGCGGATCGTCGGTCGCGAACAGCGCCGCAGGACTCACCAGCGGGTCTGCCGACTGGATCGTGTCCCAATACAATCCGCCGACGTGGGCGCCGCTGCCGGGCCGTCGCCAGCTCCATGCGCTGGACGCGAACCCGCGCACGTAACACGCAAACGGAACAAACGACCGGTAGGTTCCGTCGCGCACAAGTGTCACGGGACTCAGCGCCATCGAACGTTCCACGGCAGCCTTCAGGTCTTTGCGATAGGTCTCGGCTTCGGCGGCCAATCGTTTGCCTTCGGTCGCATCCATCGGTGTCAGGATTTCGGCGAAGCGCTGGACTGCCAGCCAGTAGTAAGCTTCCGATTCATAGAACTGCATGAGCTGGCCGCCGCTGTCCGGCGTGACCTGGTGCGGCGGCTGGAGTCCTTTGCACCAGAGACGCTCGCCGCCCGGAACAATGCCGGACAACAGACGCCGTTGTCGCAGAATCCACTCGACGTTGGCTTTCATGCGCGGCGCGTTGGCCTTGAGCCACTCCTTGTCGCCGGTCAGCCGGTAGTGCTCGATCAGCGGAAGCATGATCGCCCCCGGCCCCATGCTGTGCACCCCGTCCATGTGTCCGCCGACGCCCAGCGGTACACCTTCGGCATGCGTCAAACAGCCGCGACCTTCCGAGAAGAGCCCCACCGGCCTGTCCTTCTTGGCCCACGGATGATGCCCGCCCTTTCCCGGCTCGATGTTGTGTTCCATCGGGAGCGTCAGCCACTGGTCCAAACCGTCCGCCGCCGCACGGTGCATGCCCATCAGGTCCAACACGCGCAGAACCAAGTACGTCTCGGAGGCGAGGATGCCGTAGGGATGATCGTTGAATCGTAACCGGCCTTGGCTGTTCGGGACTGCGTGCCGGGCGAGATGCCACGCGCCGAGGTTCCATTGGGCGGTGAGTTTCTCACAAGGCACTTCCACTTTCATCGGCGGAACGAACTCCGGTTTCGGAATCGCCGGCAGCGTCTTGCCGGGGAACATGGCGGCGGTAGCTCCCTCCCATGTTTGCTCCGAATGTCGGCGCGTGCGTTGACGAATCGTGGTGAGACCCGCGGCTGCCAGTTCCGCGATGAACTCTCGCGCCGACTTCGCCTGCGATTTCAGTTTGAACGCCGGCGGTGGCAGATAGACCGGTGGAGTCGTGCATTGGAAGAACGACCACACGCCCTCGTGCGGATTGCCCGCGTGCGGATTGTCCACCACATCCCTTGCCAAGTCCCATGTGCGATTCTGTCCGCCGATTTCCGTGATGACCAGCTTGATCGCCGTGCTATCGGCGATGTGATTGCCCCGGCGATTGACGACCAGCGAGAGCGTGTCGCCCTTGCGCGCGACGGTTTCAACGGGCGAAATGGACTGCGAGCCGCTTTGCTCGATCACGCCGTTCGCGAGCACTTTGCCCCGCTCGACAAGCGACCACTCGACGCCGTCGCCACCCGGCTGCGCGTCGGCGACGTTGCCCTCCAGTTTCACTCGGCCATCCATCGGACTGCGCCAGCCAACGCCCACGTCGCAGTCTGCGCCGGGATGCACTGCGACACCGCGACTCGGAATGGTGATGCCCGACACGGTGGCGGGCCGGTCTGTGGTGTTGCAGCCGAACCACGGCGTATCGCCGCCGGTGTTCCAGCCGGGAATATCCTTGTTGCCGAGAAGAGCCGCCATCGTTTGGCCAAGCAGCGTCATGGTGGCGGTCTCGCCGGCACCGGCCTCTTTCAAAGGGGGCAAACGGGTGGCGCGCACAAAGAAGCCGAACTCCGGCGCGAGAATCGGTCCCTGCTCCAAATCGGAAGCGAGGAACGAGAAGTTGCCCGCCTTGCTCCAAACCGTGACAATGGTGCGAGCGATGTCGCAGGTCTCGCCGTTGTAGGGCCAGAGCTTTCGCCATCTTGATGTGCCCATGTACAACAAGCTCAACCGCACGCCGTGCCGGTCGCCGCGCAAAGGTTGGACGTTGCTTACCACTCCGTCATACGTCTCGACTCGTTCGTTGTCATCCACCGCCGCCGTGGACTTGTCGAATCCCCACTCGATTTCCAAGTCCATCCGCTTCCAACGTTCCGGCGTGAAGACTTGAACGGTCGGCACTTCGTACGCCGAGGCGTTTCGCTCGCCGCGCACGCTGACGACGAAGCCAAACGTGTCCGAGGGAATGGCAAACGTGAGAGTCCTCCCGTCGGCGGACACTTCCGGCTTGCCCGCTTCGCGAAGGACCGTATCGTTCCACCAGGTCGGGATTCCCTTGGCTTCGGCGTCGAAGGAGGTTACCTCAATCTCCTCGGCTTTCGGCCTGCGCTCCCACGTAAGTGCCACACGCCGCACCTGCCGCACTTCTTCCCAAAGCAAACCGCAGAGGACCTTCTTCAGCTTCGGGTTGTTCACATCGAGCGGTTGGTTCAACGGCAGCCCGGCGTATTTCATCAGGGCAATCCAACTCTCCGGGGGGTTCTCATCAGGCTTACGATCAGCGCGATACTGGTATGCGCTGCTTGCGATGTCGGCGTTCTCCTCCGCGGCGACGCTTAAGCTGATGGGCGCGCCTAGAGCCGTGATGATGAAGAGGAACTTCAGATACCTGTTCATCGATTGCGCCTCACTCTTTCCGTGGTTGCTGCCGGCCGTAGCGAACGATGTCATCGGCGGTCTCGGCCGAATCCACGGTGGCTGAGATGAAGAGCCGGTCGGGATCCAGCGCGCCACAAAGGCCTGATAAGAAACCGCTCTTCGGCCGACACGGGCGCGCGCCCGTCGGGACCGCCGGAAGCAGCGTTCTCATGGCGGGGAAGCTGCCAGAGCACGGAAGGGAAGGCAAGAACGGGAGTTGAAAGGACGCCGGCCCGCGCAAGCTGAACGTGCCGGCCTGCGGCCTTGCGTAGAGCCGAGTGCTCGCCGGCCTGGACGCGAGCCCTCGGCTTCGCGGCCGAAGCCTTCCCCGCCGCCTGGTCTCCGCCGTCTGCTCGCTTCGCTCCCCCTCACGGCCCGTTTCGCCCCGGAACGTCCGCCGTCCTAGTTCACGATTTCGGCCCGGGTCTCCAGGAACTGCTCGTGGATGCAAGGCACGGCGTCCGGGTTGCGGTGGTCGCCCGCGCAGCCGGGCGTGTGGACGTTCGGCCAAGGCCAGTGGTTCCGGTAGAGGTCCACCTTCTCCACGCCGAGCACCCGGAGCGTGGCGTCCTTCGCCGGGGCCACGTCGCGCGGCTTCCTGTGCCCGTTCCAGAGTTTGCCGGTGATGAACAGGTCGTCGGCCGAGGCGATGGTAGCCCCGGCGGACGGCCTCCCGGATGGCTTCGCCGATCAGGGCCTCGTTCTCGTAGGCGCGAGCGGTGTCGATGTGGCGCCACCCGAGCCGGATGGCCTCCACGGTGGCGTCCTTCATGTGGGCCTGCGCCCAGTCGGAGTGGAACGTCCCAAACGCGGCGGCCGGCTGCGGCCCGCGGAACCCGGTCGGGCCGGTGCGGGCCCTGCCGGCTCGCCCGCGCACCCGTCGGCTCCCCCCAAGTACCGCAAGGGCTCAGCGGCCGCAAGGGGATTGCGGGAGGAAGCTCACGCAAAGCCGCCAAGGCGCAAAGCGCGGGCAGACACAGACGGAACGCGGACGGGGAAAAGTCGCACCGCGGATCCGCGGAAGGCGTCAACAACGGCCCAAAACCGGAGGTCCGCGGTAACCCCTTCCGCCCCCTGGAGGCGTCAGCCTGCAGCCGGACGGGACACCTGAACCTGCCGTGGATCCAGCAAACGCAAACCGCGCCTGCGGCGGGGTGTCCCCCTTCCGCAGGCGCGGTCGTGAGCCGCCTGCGAGTCCGCTCAGCCGCGGCGGAGCTGATCCCTGCGCAGCAGCAGGAGGCCGAACAACGCCCCCAGCGTGCTCAGCGTGCCGGGCTCGGGGATCACGGTGAGGACGAGCGTGCCATCATCCTTGTTGAAGACCCAGGTATTGTCGCCGTCCGCCCGGCTCCACGTCCCGTTGTTGTTCGTCAGGCTGCCGGAGTACTGGTTGGTAAGCGAGACGCTCACGAAGTTCGCCGACTGGCTGGCGAAGTCGAACAAGTCCCACGTGTTGGTGGTGTTCGGACCGAACGTGGCGCCGAAGTCGAGCGTCAGCGCCCCGCCGTAGGTCAGCGCCCCGATGCCGACCACGCGGTCGAACAGGTTCGTCGCGTCGATCTCCATGAGCGTGATGCCCGCCACGGTCAGGCTGTTGCTGATCGTCAGCGTCCCCGCGCTCGTCCCGGGGGCGAGGGTGCCGGCGGCGTTGACCGTCGTTGGTCCGAGGATCAGGCCCGTGCCGCCAAGGACGCCCCCGCCTTGCACCGTGACCGCGTTGGTGAAGATCGAGCCGGTGACCAGCAGCGTGCCGTTGCCCACCGTGGTCGCGCCGCTGTAGGTGTTGGTCTTATCCAGGACGAGGGTGCCGGCGCCGAGCTTCTTCAGACCGATCGCTCCGCCGTTGGCGCCGGTGGAATTCGCGATCACGGTGCCTTGCGTGAAGCTTCCGCCGGTCGCGCTGCTGGTGTCGAGGCCGAGGATGGCGCCGGACTGCAACCCCGCCGTGGCGCTACCGGCCACCGAGATGGCGGCAAGCAGGGCGTCCAGACTGGCGCTGCTCAACCCGTCGATATCTGCAGAATCCACGTTCAGCGCGAGCGTCGCGGCGCTCTTCACGTTGATCTTCGCCGCTGTCCAGTTGGCCATGTTGCCGCCCATCAGCGAACTCTTCTTCTGCAGGGCCAGCGTGCCGGCGTTGACGGTGAGCAGCCCGGTGCTGCCGACCGCGCCGCCGAGCGTCCAGGTGCCGTTGCCGGACTTGGTGAAATTGCGGAAACTCAAGGGCAGGCCGCCGTCGAACTCACCGCTGCTGGCGCCCTGCAGGGTGATGTCGTTGTTGACTGAGCCGCTGAACGTGGGAGTGCTGGTGAACTTCAGCAATCCGCCGCCACTGCCAGCGTCAATGGTCTTGCCGGCACCGTTGCCGTTCATGTTGAAATTGATGACACGGTCGGTGGTTTCGCCGCTGCCAGTGTACTGGAGAGTGGCACCGCCCTGGACAGATCCGTTGCCGAGATCAATGGTGCCGTTGGCCACGGTGGTGGGGCGGCCGAGGCTGCTGCTGGCGACCGGGTTGCTCACGCTGTTGAAGGAAGCCACTCTCAATGTGCCGCCGCCGGCGGTGGTCAGCGGGGTGATCGACGTCTTGCCGGTGTAGGTGTTGTTGGTCCCCGAGAGGGTGAGCGTGCCCGAGTAGCGTTTGACGATGGAGCCATCCCCGCTGATGATGCCGCTGAGAGTCTGGCCGGCGTCGGTCTGGACGTCGAGCGTGGCCCCGCCGGCGATGAAGATGTCGCCCGCGTAGTTGCCGCCAGAACCGCCGAGCTTGGCGCCGTTAGCAATGCCATTGACCCCGATTTGCAGCGTGCCGGCATTGATCACGGTGCCGCCGGTGTAGGTGTTCGTGGTGTAGAGTCTCAACGTGGCCGAGCCGTTCTTGACCAGCGTCAAGGCACCCGTGTTGTCGGCAATCGGGACGCCGATGGAAATGACAGCGCCATTGCCGGGGGTGAGATACAGATTGCCCGCGCTGGTGGTGGGAAGGGTGAGCACGCCGGTACCGCTGCCGCCGATGGCCAGGCCGGAGGCTTGCGCATTCAAGATGCCGTAGGTGCCGAGGTTGTTGCCAGAGCTCAGCGTTATGCCCCCGGTCATGTTGGGACCGGTTCCGGTGCCGGTCAGATCAACGGCCGCACCGCCCGAGGTGGTCGACACCTTGAAGGTGTTTGCTGCGGAGTCTCTGATGTAGTACGGCTGCCCTGAGGTGAGTCCCGCGGGCGGCGTTCCGCCGAAGGTGACGACGTCGCCGTTGACGTACGCATGGCCGGTGACCGTGATCGTGTCGGTGCCGGTATCAACGCTGGTTAGAGCGATCGTGCTGCTGTTGGCGCGCACCGAGTTCACGTTGCGGTTGGCCGTGAGCCTGCCGTTGACGGCCGAACCGGTGCCATTTTCGAGCGTGTAGTTGCTGCCCGCGGCGTGCGTCGTGGACCAGGTGGATTGGGCACTGGCGGCGATGTTGGCCGGAACGACGTAATCCGCGTTGTACACCGCGTAATCGGTCTGATTTGAGGTGGTCGTGCCGGCGGTCGCCCAGGGGCCGATGATCTGGCCGGCGGTGGTGCTGCCCCCGCCGGTGACGACGATCATGTTCTTGTTCCCGGACGCCTGCGGACCGGTGCTGGCCGCCGAGAAGGTGACCGCCGCCGAACCGCTCTGGCTCAGGCCGCCGAGGGTGAGCGTCTGGCTGCCCGTGCCGGCCTGGTTCACGGCCTCCACGATGTTCAACTGGCTTCTGGTGTGGGTGACGGAACCGAGCGTTTCCGTGTAGACGTTCGTACCGGAGGTATTGTCGTAGACGATCCCGCCGCCGGCAGTGGAGTTGATCCCCGCGCCGTCGGCGAAGCGGTTGACTTGGGCGGTGTTGACCAGTCGCAGCGTGCCGCCGCCAAGATTGAGGCCGCTGGAGCTGTTGATCGTTCCGCTGCCGCTGAGGGTGATGCTGCCCCCGTTGATGGTGGTGGGGCCGTTGTACGTGTTGGCGGCCGAGAGGATCAGATTCCCGGGGCCGGTCTTGGTGAGGCCGCCGGTGCCAGTACTGTTGATGATGGCACCCGAGACGGTCTGGCCACTGCCGGCCGCGCCGTCGGTGACTTGCAGGGATGTTATGGTGCGGTTGGCGCCGTTGAGATCAATGCCGTTAGCCAGACTGCCCTTGCCATTCACGTTCATCCCTTGATCGCCACCGAGGAGGAGGACACTCGGGTTGAAGTAGCCGGTGGCACCGTTCTCGCCTGCTGCGCCCCATTTGAGCGTGCTTCCAGAGGTGCCGATCGTGAAGGTGGAGCCGACATTGCCTTCGCCGGAGAAACCGCTCGTACCGCCGAGAATCTGGACTTGGTTGGTGTCCGTCCCAAGGCCGCCAGCGAACGTGACGGTCGTACCGTACCGCGCGCCGATATACCCGCCGCTAAGCGTGACATTGCCACGACCCCAGGCGTTGGTCCCGTTCTGGACTGCAAGCCTGCCTCCGTTGACCGTAATGCCGCCGGAGAAGGTGTGGGTGATCGCGGTGCCGCCGTCGAGAATCAGCGAGCCGGTTCCGTTCTTGATGATTCCCCCCGCGCCGCTGAGGACGTTCGCCACATTGCCATCAAAGGTGATGGTTCCGTTCGCGACGAAGGTCAGGGCGTTGCCGTTGAGGTTCACCGCCCCAAGACCGAGGTTGGCGCTCGAACTGTTCACCCAGTTTTGGACACCGCCCAATTTGATAGGACTCAAAGCCGAAAAGGTCACAGCTCCTGGACCGGCTTTCTTCGTGATGCCATTGGCAAGGGTGATCTCCTGGCCCACGCTGCCCAGCGTGTAGGTGCCGGTGAAGTAGTCGAAGGTCAGCGAGTTGACCGCCGTCGGCCCCGAGAGGGTGACCGCCCCGCCGGCGCCGCCGTTGCCGAATATCGCGTTATCGCCGGAGGTCCACGTCGTGTTGGCCCCGCCGTTCCACCAGACGTTGCTGTCGCCCGTGAGCCAGGCGCCGGCCCCGTCGGTCTGGCCGGCGCCGGCCGCGTTGGCGTCCCACTTGAGCGTGGCGCCCCGCGCCGTTCCGAACATCGCCGCAACCGCCGCCACCGCCAGGATGAGCTTCTTCATCGCGCTCTCTCCTACTCCCGCCAGTTTCACGAATCCCGACGCCTCCCGCCCCGCCGGCGCGGCCGGGAGGAGGCCCCGTCCCGCATCTACCCGCACAACCTACGCGCCGCCCCGCGCGAAGGCAACGAGAAAGATTGCGTCAACCGCTGTGAGGTTTTGCGGCAGCCGGGGGGGGCGGAGGGGTGTCGGAGCTTCCTCTTCCCGCGTCTCTGCGTCTCTGCGCGAGAACTTCCGCGCCCCGCCGGACGGGGTCTACCGCCGCCGCGGGCGGCGCAGGCGCAGCACCGCCAGCGCACCCAGCCCGAGCACGCCCGTCGACCCCGGCTCGGGGATCGCCGTAAGCACGCCTGTGTCGTGGTCCATGGACAGGTGGGCGGGCTGGTAGTTGCCGCTCGGGTCCGAGATGCCGCCGAACGGGCTGCTGCCCTTGGTCGTGAAGTCGAACAGGTCGATCTTGAACCCGCCCATGAAGCTCGCCGTCTTGATCGTCAGCGTCCCCACGCTCGTCCCGGGGGCCAGCGTGCCGCCGCTGGTGACGGTGACCGCCTGACAAGAAACCGCTTTTGGGCGGTACGGGCACCCTGCTTCGCCTTGCGGGCTTCGCAGGGCAGGCACGCCCGTCGGGACCGCCGGAAGCGGCGTTCTCATGGCGGGGAAGCTGCCAGAGCACGGAAGGGAAGGCAAGAACGGGAGGCGAAGGGACGGCGGCCCGCGCAAGTTGAACGTGCCGGCCTGCGGTCTTGCCCCTCCGGAGGAAGCCTGGTGGGCGAGGGGGGACTTGAACCCCCACGGATTTCTCCACAAGATCCTAAGTCTTGCGCGTCTGCCAATTTCGCCACTCGCCCGCGGACGACGTCATGGTAGGGGGGCGGGGGGATGGGGGCAAGGCGGATGGATCGGACGGAGACGGCCTGCCAGCCAACCATCCGACGATCACACCATCCCGGCTTCCAGGCATCCCCTCATCCGTCTGTCCGCTCATCGAGGATCTCCATCGCAACTTCCCGTCCGGCGAGCCGGAGGTTGAGGTGGAAGCGAAGGAAGGCGCCGAGGAGGCGGGCCATGGCGCGTTGCTGGCCGGGTGTGTGACGGACGGCGGCGAGTTCGTCGGGCGACTTCGCGCGCTGCCAGACGCCGAGCATGGCGAGGACGTCCGGCGGGACCGGGTCGGACGGTGCGCTCGAGCGGGCGGCGCAGGCGGAGCAGACGAGTCCGCCGCGCGACGGCGAGAACCGGGCCTCGACGTCGGGCTTCAGGTCGGTCGTGCAGGCCGCGCAGTGCTGGAGTTTCGGCTGGAGCCCCTCGAGGTCGAGGAAGCGGAGCTCGAACCAGTGGAAGGCGGTGGCCGCAGCGCCGGGACGGGCCAGGGCATCGAGCAGGGCGGTGAAGGCGGCGTAGACGTCGGGGTGGGGTTCGTCGGAGGGCAGGGCCTTGACGAGCATGTCCGCGGCGCCGGACGCGGCGGCGGCGGCCCGCCAGTCCGCTCGCAGCCACGGGCGGGGGCGGAGCAGGGCGCACTCGCGCGTGGCATGGACGCGGTCGTGGCCGTGGCCGTAGTACACGAGGTCGCTGGTGGCGAAGAGGTCAACCTGTCCGAGGAAATGGCTCTTGGGGCGCAGGGCGCCCTTGATCAGCGTGACGACGCGCCCGTGCGCGGCGGTGAGCCAGACGACGAACCGCGACGTGTTGGAGTGCGGCCCGAACCGGAGCGCGACGGCCTCGTCGTGGATGAGGTCGCTCATCGCGGGGCGCGCCGGGGCGCGAGGAGGCGGTCGACGGCGAGGCCGGCGAGCCTCGCTTCGCGGAGCCACCGCCTCTCGCGGCGGAGCATGCGGGCGCGGGCGGCGGGGGAGCCGTCGCGGCCGCCGCAGAGATGGTCGCATCCGTGGGCGACGTAGAGGGCGAGCTCGGCCGAGGGGCGCGGGAAGGCGGCGGCGCGCTCGGCGTTCACGAGGATCTCGCCCGTCCACGCGGCGCGGCCGGGCGGCGGGCGGTAGGCCTGGGTGATGACGTCGGTCGGCCGGTCGCGGCCGAAAACGCGGGCGTTGGCGCGGGCGGTCGCGGCGTCGTCGAGCAGGACGACGGCGACCTCATCCCATGCTCTCGGCCCGCTCCGCGACGAGGCGCGTGTCATCAGAAACGCCGTCAGTCCGCGGAGCGCCGTTGTCCGGACGTTCCGTCCCGTTGGATTCAGGATGCTGATCTTCATGATCGGGGTAGGGGATTCGGCCGTGGTGCATGCCCGTGAGGGTGAAAACGAAGGCCTGGCGGACGCGGTCGAGCTCGGCGAGGGTGAGTCCGGATTCGTCGACGTGGCCCTCGGCGACTCGCCGGCGGACGACCTCGCGGACGAGGCTGGCGATGCGGCCGGCGGAGGGGCGGTGGAGGGTGCGCGAAGCGGCCTCGACGGCATCGGCGAGGGCGAGGATGGCGATCTCGCGGCTGCGCGGGCGCGGGCCCGGGTAGCGGAAGTCGCGTTCCTCGGGGCGAGTCGGGGCGGCGGGGCCGCGCAGCGCACCGGCCTCGGAGGTCTCCTGCGCGCGGCGGTAGAAGTAGGTCACGAGCGATGTTCCGTGGTGCTGCTGGATGGCGTCGCGGATCGGGGGCGGCAGGCGGTGCATCCGCGCGAGGGCGGCGCCCTCCTTGACGTGCGAGAGGATCACGAGCGTGCTCATCTGCGGGGAGAGGTCGTCGTGCGGGTTTCGGTCCCCGCAGGCGTTCTCGATGAAGTAGCGGGGCGTGGAGAGCTTGCCGATGTCGTGATAGAGGGCGCTGACGCGCGCGAGAAGGCCGTCGGCCCCGATCTCGTCGGCGGCGGTCTGGGCGAGGTTGGCGACCATGAGGCTGTGGTGATAGGTGCCCGGGGCCTCGACGGCGAGCCGCTCCAGCAGCGGGTGGGACGGGTCGGACAGCTCCAGAAGGCGGATGTCGCTGGTGAGGCCGAAGGCCCATTCGAAGGCGGGGAGGAGGAGCAGGGCGAGGATGGCCGTGAGCAGGCCGGCCGCGAGGACCGCGGCGCCCTGCGAGAGCACGACGGCGGCCGGATTGCGCATCAGCAGCGTCGCGCAGACGACGAAGACGGCCCCGGCGAGACCCATCCAGAGCCCCGCCCGGAAGACCTCCGCGCGCTTGCGGGTGTGGCCGGCGGACAGCGAGGCGGCGAGCACGACGGAGGCGCCGAGGAAGAGGACGTGGAACTGGTTCCCGGCGAACACGGCCACGGCGAGCGCGCTCCAGGTGCCGAGCGCGATGGTGAACCCGCGGCCCGCGAGCAGGGTGGCGAGGAGGGCGCCCAGCCCGGTGGGCAGGAGGTAGTCGCCCAGGGCGCGGGGGAGAACCCCGGCGTTGACCAGGATGTAGACCGCGCGGGAGAGCCCGACCGTGAGGAGGCCCAGGGTGACGAAGAGGGCGAGCCGGCCGTGGCCGATGCGGTGCCGGGGTTCGACGACCTGGAGGAGGGCCAGCCCGCAGAACGTGGCGAGGGCGAGGAGCCCCGCACGGCCGACGTAGCCGATCCACTCGTCGACGCGCGTCATGCGTTCGCGCAACGTTCGCTCGTGGGCGGCGAGCATCTCGACCGTCTGGGCGGTGGCGGTCTCGCCCGCGTGGATGAGGGTGGTGCCGGCGCGGACCGTCTTGCGGACCGGCTCGATGCGTCCGGTCGACTCGACGCGCCGCAGGTCGGTCAGGGCCGGCGCGTAGGCGAGGTTCGGCGTCATCCAGGATTCGGCGAGCCGCCGGAGCGCATCGGGGGCGGCGGGGTGGGGGGCCAGCGCGGCGGTCACGAGGGCGCCGAACCGGGCGGCGGCCTCCCCGGGGGTGCGCAGGGAGGCGACGTCGGCGATGCGCGCCGCCCCGCCCTCCGAGGGTTCGAGAAGGACCTGCCCCTGCCGCGCGAGCTGCGCGATCGACCCGGCGCGGTCGCGCTCGCCGATGATGCCCTCGGCCCAGACGGTCCGCAGGGCGTTGGTGATGGCGAGGAGGACCTTCCCGCCGTCCGCGCCGGGCGGGATCAGCTGGAGGGCGTCCTCGGGCGCCACGCCGAAGCCGAGCAGGTCGATCACGCCGGTGAGTTCGGCCTGCACGGAGGCGGGCGGGGCGTTCGAGGTCCGGAGGTCCGCGACGCGGCGGACCAGCTTGCCCGCGGCGCGAAGATGAACCGCTGCCGGCCCCATGTTGACCGTGAACACGGGGAGGACCGAGTCGGCGGCCTGCTGGCGCCGGAGTTGCGTCGCCGCGTGATCGACGCACTCGAACTCGACCGACGCGAGAATGGTGACGGCGGCCCGCTGGCCGGCGACCATCGCCTCGTGGAAGACGGGGGCCTGTCCGATCAGGAACAGCGAGGCGCCGGCCCAGAGCACCAGTCCGGCAGGGATCGGCGCCCCGAGCGGCCGACGGCCGCGCGCGCGCGTGGTGCTGGCGCGCCGGTAGCGCTGCTGGCGGACCTTGGAGACGATGTCGGTCACCCTGCGCGTTCCCCGACCGGCGCGGCGCGTCGGCGCGCGGCGGACCGGCCCTTCCGGTAGGCCTGGATGATCCTCTGGACCAGTTCATGGCGGACGACATCGGCATCGTCGAGCTCGCAGATGGCGATGCCGTCGATGCCGCGGAGGGTGCGCCGGGCCTCCAGCAGGCCGGAGGTGCGCTGCCCGGGGAGGTCGACCTGCGTCAGGTCGCCGGTGATGACGCACTTGGCGTCGAACCCGAGGCGGGTGAGGAACATCAGCATCTGCTCGGGCGTCGTGTTCTGGGCCTCGTCGAGGATGACAAAGGCATGGTTCAGGGTCCGCCCGCGCATGTAGGCCAGGGGCGCGACCTCGATGACGCCGCGGTCGGTGTTCCGCTCGATCTCCTCGGCGGGCATCATGTCGTAGAGGGCGTCGCGCAGGGGGCGGAGGTAGGGGAAGACCTTCTGCTGCATGTCGCCCGGCAGGAACCCGAGGGCCTCGCCGGCCTCGACGGCGGGGCGCGTCAGGATGATCCGGCTGACGTCGCCGCGCAGCAGGGTGGCGACCGCCATGGCCATTGCCAGGTAGGTCTTTCCGGTGCCCGCGGGGCCGATGCCGAAGGTGAAGTCGTTGCCGGCGATCGCCTCGACATAGCGCAGCTGCCCGAAGGTCCGCGGGAAGACGGCGGGCATGCCCGACGTGACCGGGATGCTGGCCTCGTAGAGGCGCTCCAGGTCCGCCTCGCGCCCCTCGGCGAACGCGCGAAGGGCGAAGGCGACGCCGTGCTCGCGGGGGATCACGCCGCGATTGCGGGCCGCGCGGAGGACGCCCAGCAGCCGCACCGCCCGGGCGACGGCATCGGGCTCGCCCTCGATGCGGACCCAGGCGTCCCGGGCCGCGAGGCGCACGTCGAAGGCCGACGCGATCCGGTCGAGCAAGCCGAAGCCGCGGCCGGCGACGTCCTGGGCCTCACGGGGGTTGTCGAACTGGACGGTTTGTTCCACGGAGTCGACAGTTTCCCCTCTCCCGGAGTCGCGGTCAACGCTCGAAAGGGGCCCCAATCATCGGCTGGCTCTGCGTATCCGGTTGCCCTACCATGCGAAGTGCCCATGGTCATGGCCGTAGCCACGAGCCGCTTCGCGTCGAGTGGCAGGCGGATCCGCCTTCGCCATTTCGATGCCATCCAGTTCCATACCAAGGTTATACGATAGAACTGGCCTGGAGGGCGCCGCGCGGACGGCCGCGACGGAGCGCGGCCCTCCAGGACCTTTTTGATGAATATCGCGAGGACGGCTTGGAGGGCGCCGCTCCGTCGGCGCCGTGCGAGAGACCCTCGAAGCAGCATTCATCCCCTGATCGCCCCGACGTGGCCGATGATCTGCGGCAGGACTCGTTCGTGGCGCTCGACCTCCGCCGCGCGGACGGCCGCGACGGAGCGCGGCCCTCCAGGACCTTCTTGATGGATATCGCGAGGACGGCTTGGAGGGCGCCGCTCCGTCGGCGCCGTGCGAGAGACCCTCGAAGCAGCATTCATCCCCTGATCGCCGCGACGTGGCCGATGATCTGCGGCAGGACTCGTTCGTGGCGCTCGACCTCCGCCGCGCGGACGGCCGCGACGGAGCGCGGCCCTCCAGGACCTTCTTGATGGATATCGCGAGGACGGCTTGGAGGGCGCCGCTCCGTCGGCGCCGTGCGAGAGGCCCTCGAAGCAATGTTCATCCCTGATCGCCCCGACGTGGCCGATGATCTGCGGCAGGACTCGTTCGTGGCGCTCGACCTCCGCCGCGCGGACGGCCGCGAAGGAGCGCGGCCC
>Ga0194127_10001850_pt1 | contig 30009 bp, 26 predicted proteins | sample TA2KigC100mmetaG_FD_148624 | JGI IMG/M metagenome (GOLD analysis project Ga0194127, IMG submission 148624) | Freshwater microbial communities from Lake Tanganyika, Tanzania - TA2015036 Kigoma Deep Cast 100m | ecosystem: Environmental > Aquatic > Freshwater > Lake | place: Tanzania: Lake...
TGCAACAGCCTATGCGTCATCAAACCAACGCGCCGACGAGCTGCCCGTCTGGATGCACAGATACAACTGGCATCGCCCCCATGGCGGGATAAAATACCAAACGCCAATCAGTCGCCTCGGCCTCACCGAGCACAACCTGTTGAGGCTCCACAGCTAGAGCGGGCGATGGCCTACATCGTCAAGGAAGCCTTCAAGACGCTGCAGGGCGAGGGCGTAAACGCGGGCCGCGCCGCCGTCTTCTGCCGCTTCGCCGGCTGCAATCTGTGGAGCGGGCGCGAGGAGGATCGCGCCGGCGCGCAATGCCGGTTTTGCGATACCGACTTTATTGGCTTCGAAGGCGAAGGCGGCGGCAAGTTCGCGGACGCGACCGTGCTTGCCCGACATCTCGCTGGGCTGTGGGGCGAGGCCCGCGAGCGGCGCTTCACGGTGCTGACCGGCGGCGAGCCGATGCTGCAGATCGACGCGGCCTTGATTTCGGCGCTTCACGAGCAAGGTTTCGAGATCGCCATCGAGACGAACGGCACGCTGCCCGTTATCCCCGAGATCGACTGGATTTGCGTGTCGCCCAAGGCCGGCGCCCCGCTGGCGCAGACGAGCGGCGCGGAGTTGAAGCTCGTCTTCCCTCAGCAAGGGGTCGACCCCGTCGATTACGAGCGGCTCGACTTTACGCATTTTCTGCTTCAGCCCATGGACGGGCCGGACGTTTCGCGCAATACGGAGGCTGCGGTCAGCTACTGCCTGGCGCATCCGCGCTGGCGTCTGTCGCTGCAAACCCACAAGGCGATCGGGGTGAAGTGAGAAGTGTCGACGTTCGAGGTCTTTCGCGAATTCTATTTCGAGGCGGCGCACGCGCTTTACGACCCCGAGGCGCCGGAGGGCGGCAAATACCGCAATCTCCATGGCCATTCCTTTCGCGTGCGCGTCACCTTGCGCGGCGAGCGCACGCGCGAGGAGGAATGGGTGATGGACCTCGGTAAGCTTGGCCGCAGGCTCATTGAGTTGCGCGAACGTCTCGACCATTCCTTTCTCAACGATCTCGAGGGCCTCGGAAAGCCGACGCTCGAAAATCTCTGCGCCTATATCTGGCGCGACCTCGCGCCGACTCTGCCGGACATCGCCGAGGTCGGCGTCTTTCGCGACAGTTGTTTCGAGGGTTGCGTCTACCGCGGCGACTGACGGCAATTTTACCGCGCTGCAGCGGGCTGCGGCCATCCGCGGCGCATCGCCGCTATTGCGCGAAGGCCGCACGGTCTCTACGGTTGAGCGCTCATTTTGTGCAAAACGCCCACAGAGGCGGCGACGACGAAGTCCGCACCAAAAGAGTGGGGATCGAGGGAACCCTGAGGATATGGCGAACAATAAAGTCATTACCGCCGACGAGGCGATTGCGCTCATTCGCGACAATGACGTCGTAACCACCACCGGCTTCGTCCAGAGCTGCATTCCCGAGGCCTTGCACGCCGCGCTGGAAAAGCGCTTCGTCGAGACGCAGCATCCGCGCGATCTCACGCTGATCATGACCGCCGGCGCCGGCGACTCCAAAGGTCTCGGCACGGGGCGCTTTCATCATGAAGGGCTTTTGCGCCGGGTCATCGCCGCCAATTTCGGCCGCATGCCGAAAGTCGCCCAGGCGGCGCAGGAGAACAAAATCTGCGGCTACAATCTCCCGCAGGGCGTCATCTCGCAGCTCTACCGCGCCTGCGCCTCAGGCCAGCCCGGACTCTTCTCCAAGGTGGGGCTCTACACTTACGTCGATCCGCGCTTTGGCGGCGGCAAGGTGAATGAGCGCACCAAGGAGGATATGGTCAAATACCATAACATCATGGGCGAGGAGTGGCTCTTTTATATCGCCACCAAGATCGACGTCGCTTTCATTCGCGGCACGTCGGCCGATCCTTCCGGCAATATTTCGATGGAGCGCGAGGCGCTGGTGCTCGACAATCTCGCCCAGGCCATGGCCGCCCACAACAATGGCGGGCTGGTGATCGCCCAGGTCGAGCGCATCGTCGAACAGGGGTCGATCAAGCCGAAGGACGTGCATGTGCCGGGGATTCTGGTCTCGGCCGTCGTCGTCGCCGATCCGCCGGAAATGCACCGGATGAATTACGGCGTGATTCACAATCCGGCGCTTTCGGGCGAAATCCGCGTGCCTGTCGAGAAATTCGCCAAAATGCCGCTCGACGAGCGCAAGGTCATCGCGCGGCGCGCCAGCTTCGAGCTCCCGCCGAATGGCGTCGTCAATTTGGGCGTCGGCGCGCCTGAAGGCATCGCCGCCGTCGCCAATGAAGAAAAGATGACGCCCTATATCACGCTGACGACGGAGGCCGGCGCCATCGGCGGCGTGCTCGCGGCCGGTTCGAGCTTCGGCGCGGCGACCAACGCCGACGCGATCATCCAGCAGAACCAGCAGTTCGACTTCTATGACGGCGGCGGTCTCGACATGACATGCCTTGGCATGGCCGAGTGCGACCTGCAGGGCAACGTCAACACCTCGAAATTCGGCGGACGCCTCAACGGCTGCGGCGGCTTCATCAACATCAGCCAGAACGCGCGCCTCGTCGTTTACGCCGGCACCTTCACCAATGGCGGCCTGCGCGTCGAGATCGCGGATGGCAAGGTCAATATTCTGCAGGAAGGCCGGAACAAGAAGTTCCTCAACGCCGTCGAACAGATCACCTTCTCAGGCAAATTCGCGCAAAAGCGCAAACAGCCGGTCTATTACGTCACTGAGCGCTGCGTGTTCAAACTCGTCGAAAAGGGGCTCGAACTGATCGAGGTCGCGCCAGGGATCGATATCGACAAGGATATCCTGGCGCATATGGACTTCAAGCCGATCGTCGAACATCCCGAATTGATGGATAAGCGCATCTTCATTGACGAGCCGATGGGACTGCTCGCTGACCTCATCAATCTCAATATGTCCGATCGCGTCACCTACGACGCCGACCGCAACATCCTCTTCGTCAATCTCGAAGGCTGGCACGCCCGCACCAAGAAGGACATCGACGATCTGCGCAAGACGCTGATCGAAGCGTCCGAGAAGGTCGGCAAGCGGGTCAATTCGGTCGTCAACCACGACGGCTGGAAGATCAATGAGGCGCTTTACGACGATTACGCCGAGATGATCGACGACATGAGCCAGCATTACTATCTGACGACGACACGTTACGCGACGAGCGCCTTCGCGCGCCTGAAGATGAAGGAGGCGCTTTCCAAGCGCGGTCTGCAGCCTCATGTCTTCGAGCGGCGCGAGGCGGCGGAGACGTTCCTCGAAGTCGTCAGCAAGGAAAAAGAGAACGCGCCGGCGTAAGGCTGGAGACGGCGCGCCGGCCAAATAGTCGGCTGCGCCGACCGGCTCCTCTTTCGGCCGGCTCAAAATAAATCAGGCCCCGTGGCGCGGAAGCTCACGGGGCCGTCTGCTTCTCCATCGGAAGCAAGTCTGGATTGTCCAGTCTGGGTTCGGGCGCCCGACGCTTGGCCTTTGCTACGGCCGCCCGCAAAGATTTCGAATTTTTTCAGGATTGGACGGGTCAAGCAGCTGTTCCTGCCCGCCCAGTGACCGGAACGAAACGCCGGTCAATAAGTCTGACCCGGTGGCGTCATGCTCCTCTCGCAACAATGTTGCTCGGCTCGGCCTGACAACAGGGGATTTGCAGGCCTGTCCTGGATCGCTTTCGCTTCGAGGTCCCGCCCGAACGAACCTGCCGATCATGCTGTCCGATCGACAAGTGCGATACAAAGAAAAGATGAACCCGGTTTCACGTCCGGTCAAGGGCGTTTCGTCGTCAAAAAAACCAAACACGGTTGCGCACATCGTATTTTACGTATATAGATATCTTTATATCTCATGGAGCGCTCGGTGAAGGCCGTGTCCAAACTATCCCTCGAACCGACGCTTGCGGCGCTGAACGCCGCTGGCGAGGAGACGCGCCTGCGGCTCCTCGCCCTGCTCGCCCAATCGGAGCTGACGGTGAGCGAAATCGTGGCGATCCTGGGCCAGTCTCAGCCCCGCGTCTCGCGCCATCTCAAGCTTCTGGTCGAGGCGGGCCTGGTCGAGCGGCGCCGCGAAGGGGCCTGGGCCTTTTTTCGACTGTCGCCGGGCGGACCTGCAGGCGCACTCGCGCGCGGGATTGTCGGCTGGCTTGAGGCTGACGACGCCCTTCTCGCGGGCGACCGCGCCAGGCTCTCTCGGGTGCGTCACGCGCGCGCCGAGAACGCCGCCCGCTACTTCGCCGCGCATGCCGAGGAGTGGGACCGCATTCGCGCGCTGCACGTTCCTGAGGAGCGCGTTGAAGAGGCGATGCGCGAACTCGTCGGCGACAAGCCGGTGCGCAACCTTCTCGATCTCGGCGCCGGCGCCGGCCGCATGCTCGAACTCTTCGCGCCTCAGGCGGAACGCGCCGTCGGCGTCGATCTCTCCTCCGCCATGCTCGCGGTCGCGCGCGGTCGACTCGAAGAAACCGGCTTCGACAATGTGCAGCTGCGCCAGAGCGACATTTATGCGCTGCCGATCGAGCGCAACTCGATCGATCTCGCGATCATGCATCAGGTTCTGCATTTTCTCGACGATCCCGGCCGCGCGCTGCGCGAGGCGGCGCGCGTGCTCGCGCCCGGCGGCCGATTGCTCGTCGTCGACTTTGCGCCCCATCATGAAGAGATGCTGCGCGACGCGCACGCGCATCGCCGTCTTGGCTTCTCGGACGCCGAAATCACCGGGTTGCTGAAACAGGCGGGCCTCGACGTCGTTCAGCATCGGGAACTGGCGCCAGACGCAAATGAAGGCGCCAAGCTCACCGTCTCCGTCTGGCTCGCGCGCGATCCGCGCGTCATTGCCGATCCCATTCCCGTCGCTTCTTACGAGACAGCCTGATGTTTAACGCTCTTCATCCAACGGCGTCGCAAAATCATTTTGCGATCTCCTATGAGTTCTTCCCGCCCAAGACGCCGGAGATGGAGACTCAGCTCTGGCAGTCGATCAAACGACTTGCGGCGCTGAGGCCCCATTTTGTCTCGGTGACCTATGGGGCCGGCGGCACCACGCGCGAGCGCACCCATTCGATCGTCGCGCGCATCGTCCGCGAGACCGACATCAAGCCCGCCGCGCATTTGACCTGCGTCTCGGCGCCGCGCGAGGAAGTCGACGCGATCCTGCGCGACTATTGGGACGCCGGCGTTCGCCATATCGTCGCGTTGCGCGGCGATCCGCCGACGGGCGTCGGCACGCGATTTGAGCCGCATCCCAAAGGCTATGCGACCTCGACCGATCTCGTGAGCGGCATTCGCCGGATCGGCGACTTCGAGATTTCCGTGTCGACCTATCCCGAAGGTCATCCTGAGAGCGCGTCGATCGAACAGGATCTCGATGCGCTGCAGTCGAAGGTCGACGCAGGCGCGACGCGCGCCATCACCCAGTTCTTCTTTGACAACGACATCTACTTCAGGTTTCTCGACAAGGCGCGGGCGCGGGGCATTACGATTCCGATCGTGCCCGGCATCATGCCGATCCGTAATTTCAAACAGGTCGCGGGCTTCGCGCAGAAAGCCGGCGCAAGCGTGCCGCGATGGCTGGCCGAGCGCTTCGACGGCCTCGACGACGACCCTGAAACCCGCGCGCTCATCGCCGCGACGACCGCCGTCGAACAGGTCATGAGCCTGGCGCGCGCGGGCGTCAATGAATTCCACTTCTACACCAATAATCGCGCCGACCTCGTCTTCGCCATTTGTCACCTTCTCGGCGTCCGTCCCCTGCGTGAAAAGGCGCTTGCATGACCTTCGAGACTTCTTACGGCCCGAATATTCTGAAAGCGCTCGAAGAAGCGGCGTCGCGCCGGATTCTCATTCTCGACGGCGCCATGGGCACCATGATTCAGCGCCACAAATTCGAGGAGGCGGATTTCCGCGGCGCGCGCTTCGCTGAGCACGGCAAGGATTTGCGCGGCAACAACGACCTGCTGACGCTGACGCAGCCGGAAGCGATCAAGGCGATCCATGTCGCCTATCTCGAAGCCGGCGCTGACATCATCGAGACCAACAGCTTTTCATCGACGACGATCGCTCAGGCCGATTACGGGCTCGAACATCTCGCCTTCGAGCTCAATTGCGAAGGCGCGCGGCTGGCGCGGGCGGCGGCCGACGAAGTCGCAGCCAAGACCGGCGTGCGCAGATTCGTCGCGGGCTCGATCGGCCCCACCAATCGCACGGCGTCGATCTCGCCCGACGTTTCCAACCCAGGCTTTCGCGCCGTCACCTTCGACGAGCTCCGCGCCGCCTATAAGGACGCGGCGCTCGGCCTGATCGAAGGCGGTGCCGATATTCTGCTTGTCGAAACCGTCTTCGACACGCTGAACGCCAAGGCGGCGCTCTATGCGCTTGAAGACGCATTCGATGAGGCCGGGACCCGCTTCCCGATCATGATTTCCGGCACGATCACCGATCTCTCCGGCCGGACGCTCTCCGGCCAGACGGCGATCGCCTTCTGGAATTCGCTCGCGCATGCCAAGCCGTTTTCCATCGGCTTCAACTGCGCGCTCGGCGCGCGCGAGATGCGCCAGCACATCGCCGACATCGGCCGCGTCGCCGATACGCGCGTCTGCGCCTTCCCCAACGCCGGCCTGCCGAACGAATTCGGGCTCTACGATGAAAGTCCCGAATATATGGCGGAGCTCGTCGGCGAATTCGCGACGTCCGGCCTCGTCAATGTCGTCGGCGGCTGCTGCGGCACGACGCCGGACCATATCGCGGCGATCGCTCATGCGGTGAAGGGCGTCGCGCCGCGCGACATTCCGGTCATCGAGCCGATGCTACGGCTTTCCGGCCTCGAGCCTTTCGCACTGACGAAGGACATTCCCTTCGTCAATGTCGGCGAGCGCACCAACGTCACCGGCTCGGCGAAATTTCGCAAGCTCGTCACCAATGGCGATTACGCCGCGGCGCTCGACGTCGCGCGCGATCAGGTGGCGAACGGCGCGCAGGTGATCGACGTCAATATGGATGAAGGCCTGCTCGACTCTGAGCGCGCCATGGTCGAATTCCTGAATCTGCTCGCCGCCGAGCCCGACATTGCTCGCGTGCCGGTGATGGTCGATTCCTCCAAATTCGAGGTGATCGAAGCTGGCCTCAAATGCCTGCAGGGCAAGGGCGTCGTCAATTCGATCTCGATGAAGGAGGGCGAGGAGAAATTCATCGCCGACGCGCAAAAGGTGCGCCGCTATGGCGCCGCCGTCGTCGTCATGGCCTTCGACGAAACCGGCCAGGCCGACACGCTGGCGCGCAAGACCGATATCTGCGCGCGCGCATACAAAATCCTCACTCAAGAAGTCGGCTTTCCGCCCCAGGACATCATCTTCGACCCGAATATTTTCGCGGTCGCGACCGGCATCGAAGAGCACGAGAACTACGGCGTCGATTTCATCGAGGCGACGCGGATCATCAAGCGCAATCTGCCGCATGCGCATGTGTCGGGCGGCGTGTCGAACCTGTCCTTCTCGTTCCGCGGCAATGAGCCGGTGCGCGAGGCGATGCATTCGGTGTTCCTCTATCACGCCATTCAGGCCGGGATGGACATGGGCATTGTCAACGCCGGCCAGCTCGCGGTCTATGCCGAAATCGACGCCGAGTTGCGCGAATTATGCGAGGACGTGGTCCTGAACCGCCGCAAGGACGCGACCGAACGGCTCGTCGAACTTGCGGAAAAATTCAAGGGCGCAGGCGCGAGGACACAGGAGAAGGACGCCGCCTGGCGCGAGCAGGGCGTCGGCAAGCGCCTCGAATATGCGCTCGTCAACGGCGTCACCGACTACATCGAAGCGGACGTCGAAGAAGCGCGCCAAACCTCGACGCGGCCGCTCGACGTCATCGAAGGTCCGCTGATGGCCGGCATGAATGTCGTCGGCGATCTCTTCGGCTCGGGCAAAATGTTCCTGCCGCAGGTCGTCAAATCCGCACGCGTGATGAAACAGGCAGTCGCCTATCTCATGCCCTACATGGAGAAAGAGAAGGACGCGCGATCGACCGCCGGCAAGATTTTGCTCGCGACCGTCAAGGGCGACGTGCATGACATCGGCAAGAACATCGTCGGCGTCGTGCTCGGCTGCAACAATTTCGAGGTCATCGACCTTGGCGTGATGACGCCGGCGGCCAAGATTCTCGAGACGGCGAAGAAGGAGAAAGTCGATCTCATTGGCCTTTCAGGCCTCATCACGCCGTCGCTCGATGAAATGTGCTTCGTCGCCTCCGAGCTGGAGCGCGAAGGTCTCGACACGCCGCTCCTCATCGGCGGCGCCACGACGAGCCGCGTTCACACCGCCGTAAAGATCAGCCCGAATTATCGCCGCGGCCAGGCGGTCTATGTCACCGACGCGAGCCGCGCGGTCGGCGTCGCCCAGGCGCTCGCTTCCGAAAAATCGCGCGGCGACTACATCGCCCAGACGCGCGCCGAATATGAGCGCGTCGCCGAAGCGCACGCTCGCGCGCAGGCAGACAAGCTGCGGGTGCCGCTCGCCCAGGCGCGCGCCAACGGCTTGAAGATCGATTGGGCGAGCTACGACCCCGTGCGCCCGTCTTTCACCGGGCCGCGCGCCTTTGCGAGTTATGACGTCGGCGAGCTTGTTCCGTATATCGACTGGACGCCGTTCTTCCAGACCTGGGAGTTCAGAGGCCGCTATCCATCTCTGCTCGACGATCCCGAGCGCGGCGAAGCGGCGCGCACGCTGTACGATGACGCCCGCGCCATGCTGAAGCGGATTGTCGAAGAGCGCTGGTTCACGCCGAAGGCGGTCATCGGCTTCTGGCCGGCGAATTCCATCGGCGACGACATCGCGCTCTATGGCGGCGAGTCGCGCAATGAAAAGATCGCGACGCTGCACACGCTGCGCCAGCAGTTGCCGAAGCGCGACGGCAAGGCCAATCTGGCGCTTGCGGACTTCATTGCGCCCAAGGAGAGCGGCAAGGCCGATTACATCGGCGCCTTTGTCGTCACCGCCGGCGCGGAGGAGGAAAAGATCGCTGCGCGCTATGCCCGCGCCAATGACGACTATGGTTCAATCATGGTCAAGGCGCTCGCCGACCGCATCGCCGAGGCTTTCGCCGAGCGCATGCATGAGCGCGTGCGCAAGGAATTCTGGGGCTATGCGCATGAAGAAAATTTCGCGCCGGAGGCGCTGGTCGGCGAGCCCTACGCCGGCATTCGCCCGGCCCCCGGCTATCCGGCGCAGCCCGATCACACCGAGAAGGCGACGATCTTCGATCTGCTCAACGCCGAAAGGCGCACCGGCGTGAAGCTCACTGAGAGTTTCGCCATGACGCCGGCGGCTTCCGTCAGCGGACTCTATCTCGCGCATCCGCGCGCGCATTATTTCGGCGTCGCCAAAATCGAGCGCGATCAGATCGAAGACTATGCGCGCCGCAAGGGCGTCGACGCGCACGAAGCGGAACGCTGGCTCGCGCCGATCTTGAACTACGAGCCCGTCGCCGCAGAAGCCGCGGAGTGATACGGAATCCGATTGGTTGTCATTCCCGGCAGGCCGAAGGCCTGACCGGGAATCCAGAGCCAATTCAAGGACGCTGGTTTTGCTCTGGATTCCCAATCGCGCGCGTTGCGCGCGTCGGGAATGACATCCGAGCTGTTCAACCGGATTTCACATGACGGGCGCTTCGGACGATCCTTACGACCTCTCTCGCTTCGTCGCAGCGCAAGAGCCGATCTATCCGCAGGCGGCGGCGGAGCTCGCCGACGGCCGCAAGCGCAGTCACTGGATGTGGTTCGTCTTTCCGCAAATCGAGGGGCTTGGCGCGAGCGCCATGGCGCAGCGCTACGCCTTCGGCTCGCTCGCCGAGGCGCGCGCCTATCTCGATCATCCTCTCCTGGGCGCGCGGCTCAAGCAATGCGTCGCGCTCGCCAACCAGGTCCAAGGCCGCAGCGCGCATGAAATCTTCGGCTCTCCCGACGATTTGAAGTTTCATTCATCGATGACGTTGTTTGCCGCGGCTGCGCCGCAAGAACCGCTCTTCGCTGAAGCTTTGCGCAAATATTTCGACGGCCGCCGCGATCCCTTGACCCTCGCAAAATTAAGCGCCTCGCTCGGAAATCCTCACGGATGACGTCCATACTCTCTCGTCATCGTCGACGGCGTTCGGCTCGCGAACCACGCATCCGCCGCTGCTTCCCGCGCCGCAATTTGGGCTATACAGCTCGGTGAGCTTTTGAGTTTTTTCTTGCTCGCCATGGCGGGGTCTGCCTCGCGTGAGGACCCTTTGAAGAGGTGACCGTCATGCTGTCACGTCGATCTGCGCTGCTCGCAGCTTTTTCTGCCTGCGTCACCTTACCTCGTCGCTCCTGGGCTCAGCCAACCTCAGCCGCCGTGGGGGAACAACCCGAAACGGTTACGATCCTCCGCGTCAAGCGACGCAACATCGAAGTGAACGGAAAAACGGCGTCGGTGCTTGGCATTCGCCAACCGGATGGCGCGCAGGGCCTTGTCACAGAGGTGGGAAAGCAATTCCGTGTTCGCGTCGACAACGAGCTCGATGCGCCGACTCTTATCCATTGGCATGGCTTGATGCCTCCCTGGCGCCAGGATGGCGTGCCTGGCATTTCGGGGCCGCCGATCTCGCCGGGCGCCAGCGCCGAATACGACTTCCCGCTACGCTTCGGGGGCACGTTCTGGATGCATTCGCACGAAGGCCTCCAAGAACAATCTCTCCTCGCAGCCCCGCTCATCATTCGCGACGGGCGCAACGCGCCGGGTCAGGAGGAAGTGACGATTATGCTGGCGGATTTTAGCTTCACGCCGGCCGCGCAAATTTATGCGGAGTTGCAGAAGAAGCGCGCCCCGCTCAGTTCCCGGTCTGCAGAACCAGGAATGGCGAACGGAGGCGCAGTTCAGAGCCCGGACCTAAATGACGTAAGGTATGACGCGTTCCTCGCCAACGACCGTACGCTCGCCGACCCCGAAACGATTCGCGTGGAGCCCGGCGAGCCAATTCTGCTGCGCGTCATCAACAGTTCGTGTATGAGCGCATATCACTTCGATCTTGGCGTGCTTACCGGCGAGCTTATCGCGGTTGATGGATTCAGCGTGCGCCCAATTGCGGGACAGCGCTTTCCGATCGCGGTCGCTCAGCGCCTCGACATCCTCATCAAAGTTCCGCGCGGTCCCGCCGCCTTTCCCGTGCTCGCGATTTTGGAAGGCGAGCGTCGACAGACCGGCGTGATCCTTGTTGCAGGACGCGCTCCGGTAACCCGCATTCCAGAAATTGCGCCGACGCCATCGCCTGCGCTCACCCTCGACTTCGAACGGCGGCTGCGCGCTACGAAGCCACTCGCCAAGCGCAGGCCGGACCGGATTCATCAAATCGACCTGACCGGCGACATGAACGGCTATGTCTGGTCGATCAACGGTGTCGCTTGGAACAAGGACGTACCGCCCCTGCCTGTTGCAGAGGGGGAGCGCGTCGAGTTCGTACTCAAGAATAAGACGCTTATGTCTCACCCGATGCATCTCCACGGGCATCAGTTCCAAGTGGTGGAGATCGACGGCAAGCGGTTTCCGGGAGCGGTGCGCGATACCGTGCTGGTGACGCCTGGGAGGCGCGTCGTCATCGCATTCGACGCGAACAATCCCGGCTGGTGGGCTTTCCACTGTCATCTCGCTTACCACCAGGAGGCAGGCATGTTCACTACGGTGCGCTACATATGACGCCACTGACCCGAGTTAATCTCAGGCGCGTCCACAATGCTCGGTGAATGGATGATTTGAAGTTTCATTCGTCGATGACTCTGTTTACGGCCGTCGCGCCGCAAGAGCCGCTCTTCACCGAGGCGCTGCGCAAATTTTTCGACGGCCGCCGCGATCCCTTGACCCTCGCAAAATTATAAGTTTCGTTGAGGCGCCGCGCCGAGAGGCGGCGTAATTCGGGGGCCTTATGTCGATCACAAACATCGCCGACAATCGTCGAACGCTGAGGCTGCTTCCCTGGGCGCTCGTCTTCGCCCTTGTGCTCTTTTCGCTCTATACGCTCGCGGTGTCGCGCGGCGAGCCGGTCAACGCCATGTGGCTCGTGACGGCGGCGATCGGAACCTACGCCATTGGCTACCGCTTCTATTCGCGCTTCATCGCCCAGCGGGTGTTGGGGCTCGACGCCCGACGCCGCACGCCTGCGCTTCGCCGCAATGACGGGCTCGACTATGTCCCGACCGACAAATGGGTGCTGTTTGGCCATCATTTCGCGGCGATCGCCGGCGCGGGACCGCTGGTCGGGCCCGTGCTCGCGGCGCAAATGGGCTATCTGCCCGGAACGTTGTGGCTCCTGACCGGCGTCATCTTCGCCGGCGCCGTGCAGGATTTTCTCGTCCTGTTCATTTCGACGCGTCGCGACGGGCGTTCGCTCGGCGATCTCATCAAGACCGAGATGGGCCGGGTGCCGGGCGTCATCGCCATGGTCGGCATTCTCACCATCATGATCATCCTGCTCGCGGTGCTGGCGCTCGTCGTCGTCAAGGCGCTCGCCGACAGTCCCTGGGGCGCGTTCACCGTATTCGCGACGCTGCCGATCGCCGTCTTCATGGGCGTCTACGGCCGCTATCTGCGCCCCGGTCGAATCGCCGAAATGTCGGCGATCGGCTTCGTGCTGCTGCTCGCAAGCATCGCCTTCGGCCGCACCGTGTCGGAAAGCGCGATGCTCGCGCCGCTCTTCACCTTCAAGGGCGAGACGCTCGCCTTCATGCTCATCGGTTATGGTTTCGTCGCATCGGTCCTGCCGGTCTGGCTCTTGCTCGCGCCGCGCGACTATCTCTCAACCTTCCTGAAGATCGGGACGATCCTGTCGCTGGCGCTCGGCATTTTCATCGTCTGGCCCGATCTCAAAATGCCTTCGATCAGCCGTTTTATCGACGGGACAGGCCCCGTCTTCGCGGGCAGCGTTTTCCCGTTCCTGTTCATCACCATCGCTTGCGGCGCCGTGTCGGGCTTTCATGCGCTCGTTTCTTCCGGCACCACGCCGAAGATGATCGCCGACGAAACGCAGACGCGTTTCATCGGTTACGGCGCGATGCTGATGGAATCCTTCGTCGCGATCATGGCGCTGATCGCCGCGAGCGTATTGGAGCCTGGTGTCTATTTCGCGATGAACAGCGCGCCGGCGCTGATCGGCGCGACGCCCGATTCCGCAGCAGCGGCGATCTCGTCATGGGGCTTTGCGGTCACGCCGGAAGCGCTGTCAGGCGTCGCGGCAGAGGTCGGCGAGAAGACGATATTGTCGCGCACCGGCGGCGCGCCAACGCTCGCCGTCGGCATGGCGCATATTCTCTCGTCCGCCGTCGGCGGCTCGGCGATGCGGTCCTTCTGGTATCATTTCGCCATTCTGTTCGAAGCGTTGTTCATCCTCACCACGATCGACGCCGGCACGCGCGTTGCGCGCTTCATGATCCAGGATCTCCTCGGCGCCTTCTTTCCGGCCTTCGGCAACACCCGCGCCTGGGCGCCGAATCTCGCCGCGACCGCCATCGCCGTCAGCGGCTGGGGCTATTTCCTCTATCAGGGCGTGATCGATCCGCTCGGCGGCATCAATACGCTGTGGCCGCTGTTCGGCATCGCCAATCAGATGCTGGCGGCGATCGCGCTGACGCTGTGCGTCGTCGTGCTCTATCGGATGAAGCGCGAGCGCTACGCCTTTGTCGCGATCGCGCCGACAGCGTGGCTCTATGTCTGCACGCTGTCGGCGGCGTTTGAGAAAATCTTCCACGAGGATCCGCGCATCGGCTTTCTGGCGCATGCGCGAAAATTCGCGGCCGCCGCCGATAAGGATCAATTGCTCGCGCCGGCGAAGACGCTCGCCGAGATGCAGCGCGTCATTTTCAACGACTATGTCGATGCGACGCTTTGCGCCGTCTATGTCACGCTCGTTCTGGCGATGCTCGGCTTCTCTGTCAGAGCCATTCGCGCCGCGCGCGCCGCGCAGCATGTCACCACGCGGGAGACCGAAGATGAATTGCACGATCTGCAGCCCGCCAGGGCTTGATCTCAATCACCTCGCCCGCAAGCTGCGCGACGGCGCCAAGCTGATGGTCGGTCAAGGAGATTACGACGCCTATGTCGCGCATCTGCGCGCGCGGCACGACGGCGCGACGATCATGACGCGCGACGAATTTTTCCGCGCGCGCGAGAATGCGCGATTCGGCGCCGGCGGCGAACGCGCCTTTCGCTGCTGTTGAACTTCGTCGACCGGCGCTCATGTTTCCGCATCGTCGCACAGCAAATCGGCGACTAGGCGAATGTCCTCCGGCGTGAAGGGTTTCTCGACGACTGGACAGCCGGACCGTGCAATGAAGCGGTCCGCGCCTGGACCCAGAACGTCGCCGGTGATAAAGGCGATGCGGTTCGCCATCTGCGGATGTTCGATGCTGAGCCAGTCGTAAAAGGCCGGGCCATCGCCATTCGGCATGCGGATATCGCAGAGAATGAGGTCTGCCGGTCGCGCGGCGACCGCCTGTTTAGCGTGGTCGCCGCTCGTCGCGAGCTCGCAATCGAAGCCAAGACGTCGCAAAATTTCCGCGAGCAAATTCGCTATTTCAACTTCATCGTCGACGATCAGCGCTCGCCGTTTAACGGCTTCTTGCAGCGCCGCGGCAGAATTCTCCACACTGGGAGGACTTTCGATCATAACTGCCTCGATCGGCAGCCTGATCGCGAAAACAGCGCCCGCGTCCGGCTGCGGCGGCTCCAGAGTGAGCGAACCGCCGTGCGCCTCGATGAGGCCGCGCGAAACGGCCAGTCCGATGCCGGTTCCCACCCCCTGCGGCTTCGTCGTGAAGAAGGGATCGAAAATGCGGCTGCGAATAGCGTCTGGAACGCCCGGCCCATTGTCGGAGATGCGGATGTCGAGCTTCTGCGCGGCCTGGTCGGCGCGCGCGACAATCGAAACACGCCGCGGCGCCGGCTGCGCTTCGATCGCCTGTTTGGCGTTCACCACGAGATTGAGCAGCACTTGATGCAACTGATCGCTGTCCGCCAGGAGCGGCGGCAGATCGGCCGGAATATCCTTCGTTACCTCGATGCCGGCGGTCCGCAGCCCATACGAGAGGAGTTCGAGCACGCGCTCCACGAGCTCTGGAATTTCCACTCTTCCGCGCTGCGCTTCGCGCTGCCGGGACATGGCCAGAAAGATCTTTACGATCCGCGCGCAGCGGTTGGCGGCGGTTTCGATTTTCGCGCCGCGTTCCGCAAATTCCTCGAACTGCGCGTCCAGGGCCGCACGTGACTGAGCCGCCTCGCGCAGCATGAGCGCCTGTCCGATGACGATCGAGAGCGGATTATTGAGTTCATGCGCCACGCCGGCGAGGAGCGATCCCAGAGCGGCAAGCTTTTCGCTTTGGTAGAGAGCTTCTCTTTGGCCTTCGATTTGCGCCTGCGCTTCTCTCGCCGGACGCAGATCACGAAGATGCGCAGTGAAAAGCGCGCTCGGACCCGACCCTACCGCCGCGATCGCCAGTTCGATCGGAATGCGCGAACCGTCCGCGCGCATGGCCTCCAGTTCGACCCGCCGCCCGACTACGGAAGACGGGCCGCCTGATCGGAAGCGCTCAAGCCCGATGTTGTGACGATCGCGCAAATCTACGGGGACGATCAGTTCCGCTACGGTCTTGCCGATCGCCTGCTCGCGCGAATAGCCGAACGTCGCCGAAGCCGCAGGATTGAACTCCACGACACGACCTTGCGCGTCAATGACCACGATACAGTCGAGGGCGGAGTCGACCACCGCCGCATGGATCGCCTCGCGAGTCTTGTGCGACTCGAGCCATTCCGATTGCGCGCTTCCGCATTCCTCAACACTGGCGAGTGAACGCGCGGCGCAGACGACGCCCTGTAGAGCGCCGGCTGGCGCAAAAGGCCTGAGCTCCTCTTCGATCCAATGATGGGCGCCGCCTTCGTCTGGCCCCTGTCGGCGCATGCGTTGCGGCGCTCCCTTCGCAAGGCCTGGCATGGCGGCCCTGTAAAGCTCAGCCGTCTCCGCGCCCAAAACATCATCGACGGATTTTCCGATGACGCGCTCCCGCGTCGTCCCGAGCGCCGTAAGAAATTCTTGGTTGACGTAGCGATAGCGTAGCTCGTCGTCGAGAAAGGCGGCTCGGCCGGGAATGGCGTCGAACAACGCCCGCAGCAGCGCGCCGCCATCCCCGGCGCTTGCATCGCCGCCTTTTGCTGAATGTTCATTTGAGGCGCTCTCTCAATTTGATGCGCTCTCAGCGAGAGTCGCGCTGGAGGTCTCATGCAGCCATAGTTGCATTGGCTCGGCGATATTTTTGAGCGTTTGCCGTCGCGCGACGAAGTCCTTGCGTATATTCCCGCGCGTCATGGCGTGCGCTACATCCGAGATCATGACCGAACCGGCTGGCGCAGCTTCCTGAATTCGGGCGGCGAGCGCCACGACTTCGCCAAAGCGGTCTCCGTTTCGAACGACCACGTCGCCAACCGCCACGCCAATGCGCAGCCGCAGCGTGTGTGCATGCCCATGCGCCGTCGCATAGGCGCGTGTCTCCGTCTGGCAGTCCAACGCCCATTCGACGGCGTTGTGCACGCTGGCGAAATCGATCAGCGCGCCGTCGCCAAGCAACTTGAATAGACTTCCCGAGTGACGAGGAAGCGATCGCGTGACGACATCGCGAAAGAACCGATCGATCAGCGCCAAGCCATTATGCTCGTCGTTCTGAATCAAACGCGTGTAGCCGACGATGTCGATCGATGCGATCGCCGCCAGCCTTTTGCCGGCGAGGGCGGCGCGCGCCAACTTTCTCCGTCGCATAAGGCCGCGTACGCGCGCCAGCATTTCGCGCATGTGATAGGGCTTGGTGACATAGTCGTCGGCGCCAGATTCGAGCCCAACGATGCGGTCGATTGCGGAATTGACCGCTGTCGCAAAGATGATGCAGGTGGAGCCGCGCGTATTCAGCCATCTCGCAAGCGACAGCCCGTCTTCGCCCGGCATGTTGATGTCGAGAACGGCGAGATCGATCGCTTCGAATTCCACCATGGCGCGGAATTCGGCGGCGCTCGGCGCCGCCAGAACGCGATAGCCGTTCCTCGAAAGGAATTCGGCGAGCAGGTCGCGCAAGTCCTGTTCATCTTCGGCAATTGCGATGGTTTCGAGCATCGGCCGATCTGTCTCTGGTCGAGATAGCTTTGATTTGGCGCAATATAGATTGAGCGAATCGCCGTCGCAAAATGTGCGGCCGCGCACCGCTCCAGTTGATCTCGCCGCAGCTTCAATTAGTGTCCGTGGCATGCGCGCCGACATTCTGGAAAACGCGAACGCCCTCATGGCCTTGCTCGACTGGTATGTCGAGAGCGGCGTCGATCTCGCGCTCGACGATGCGCCGCACGACCGCTATGCGGACAGCGCGCGGGCAGGCGTTGCGCCAGCCGCAGAATTAGCGGAGCCAGCCGCGCGACCGGTTCCGCCACAGACGCCGATCGCGGAACGCCCACGCGCCGCAGCGGCGCCGATCGCCGCGCCTGATGAGGCCATCCGCGCCGCAGAACAGGCGGCGGCCGGCGCGCGCGACCTCGACGATCTCGCCGCGCGTCTCGCCGATTTTCCGCATGCGCCCTTTCGCGCCATGGCGCAGCATTTTCTGTTCGGCGCCGGCGCCGTATCCGCGCAACTCATTGCCTTCGACGCCGCGCCTGGCGCGACCGAAGAAGCAAGCGGCGAATCCTTCAGCGGGCCCTCGGCGAAGCTCCTCGACAATATGCTCGCGGCGATCGGTCTCGACCGCTCAATGGCTTCGCTCGCCTATGTCTCGCCATGGCGCCCGCCCGGAGATCGCGCGCTGACGCCGCATGAGGCGGCGATCTTCGCGCCTTTCGCGCGCCGGCGGGTGGAGCTGGTGCGACCAGAAGTTCTGCTGCTTTTTGGCGAGACGCCTACACGGATCATGCTTGCGACCAACGAGCCGGTCGGAAAGCTGCGCGGGAAAATTCATGAAGCGCGCTGCGGCGCGCATGTCGCGCGCGCTTTCGTTTTTTCGAGTCTGGAAGCGATGCTGAAAAGTTCGGCGCTGAAACCCGCCGCCTGGCGCGATCTGCGAAGGGCCGCCGAGGCATTGGAGATAGCGTCAAAAGGCGCGCAGACTTGACATCCGCGCGTCATGCCCGCGCTTGTCGCGGGCATCCACGTCCTAGTCGCGCTTCTTTACGTGGATGGCCGGGACAAGCCCGGCCATGACGCGAGAGAGAGGAAGACGTGCGCCTACTCCGCCGCTTCGCCCTTCTCGCCGCCGCCGAAGCGGCGCAAAACGTAATCGTCGACAATGCGGGTGAATTCCTCGGCGATGCCCTCGCCGCGCAAGGTCATCGCCTTCTTGCCGTCGATGAAGACGGGCGCGGCCGGCGTCTCGCCCGTGCCGGGCAGCGAAATGCCGATGTCGGCGTGTTTCGACTCGCCGGGGCCGTTCACGATGCAGCCCATCACCGCGACATTGAGCGTCTCGACGCCCGGATATTGCCTGCGCCAGACGGCCATGCGTTCGCGAATGTGCGCCTGGATGTCGCGCGCGAGCTCCTGAAACACCGTCGAGGTGGTGCGTCCGCAGCCGGGACAGGCCGCGACCAGCGGCACGAAGGTGCGAAAGCCCATGGTCTGCAGAATTTCCTGGGCGACACGCACTTCGAGCGACCGGTCGCCGCCGGGCTCCGGCGTCAGCGACACGCGGATCGTGTCGCCGATGCCGTCCTGCAGCAGCACGCCAAGCGCGGCCGAGGACGCGACGACGCCCTTTGAGCCCATGCCGGCTTCGGTGAGACCGAGATGCAGCGCATAATCGCTGCGCGCGGCCAGCATGCGGTAGACGGCGATGAGGTCCTGCACGGCCGAGACCTTCGCCGAAATGACGATACGGTTCTTGGAAAGGCCGATCTCCTCGGCGCGGCGCGCCGACATCAGCGCCGAGCGGACCAGCGCCTCGCGGGTCACGGCGCGCGCGTCGAGCGGCCGATCCGAGGCGTGATTCAGGTCCATGAGATAGGTCAGGAGCTCCTGGTCGAGCGAGCCCCAATTGGCGCCGATCCGCACCGCCTTGCCGTGCTTCGCGGCAAGCTCGACGATGGAGGCGAATTGCCTGTCCCGCTTTTCCTTGAAGCCGACATTGCCGGGATTAATCCGATATTTAGCGAGCGCCTCGCCGCAGGCGGGATGATCGGCGAGAAGCTTGTGGCCGATGTAATGGAAATCGCCGACGAGCGGGACGCCAATGCTTTTCTGGTCGAGCCTGTCGCGGATATGCGGCACGGCGGCGGCGGCCTCGTCGCGATCGACGGTGATGCGCACGAGCTCCGATCCGGCCTGCGCCAGCGCCGTGACCTGCGCGACAGTCTGGTCGACGTCGGCCGTATCGGTGTTGGTCATCGACTGCACCACGACCGGCGCGCCGCCGCCGGCGATCACCGCGCCGGGGCCGGTCCCGATGGCGACTGCGCAGGTGCGCCGGCGAGGCGCCGGCTCGGCGGCGACCGGATCGGGCAGGCGGGTCTCGGTGGCCTCGATCAAAACGGCGTCGGTCATGGTTCTCGTCGGGGCTGTTTTGGAACAGGTTCTAGGTCGCGCGTAACGGCGTCGAGGTCAAGCGGCCCAAACGGTCGGGCAATCAGGTGAAGGACGGTCCATCCCCGGCCTCATGCTGGAGACCCTGCTCGGATAACCGCGCCCCGGGCGGTTCTAACTCCGCATCTCGTGAGATCAACCCTCCCGTAATCCGCCCGAATCTGTCTTCAACAGCCCCAGCCGCCGCGCGACAAGCCGGTCGACCAGCCGCGTCGGCAACAGGCGGCGCAGCGTATAGTCGGTGAAGCGATTGCGCACGACGGGTATGCGGGCGGGCGGGCGCGGGTCGGTAACCGCCCGCAAGACCGCCTGTGCGACCACCTCCGGCCCAGGGGAGCGCCGGCCTTCCCCGACAAGCCAGGTCAACATTCGCCGGCCCGGGGCGGCATAGGCGGTGTCCGCGAACAGGCGGAGATCGGTCCCCTCGGCCTTGTCCCAGATCGGCGTCGCGATCATCCCCGGTTCGATCAGGATCACGTCGACGCCATAGACCATCAGCTCCCGGCGCAACGCGTCCGACATGCCTTCGAGCGCAAATTTCGAGGTGTTGTAGGCGCCGAGGAACGGCGCGGCGAAGCGCCCGGCGACCGAACTCATGTTGACGATGCGGCCGCGCGTGCCGTTCCGCAGCGTCCCCGCGCCGAACAAGGGCGCGAAGGCCTGAATGACCTGCAGCTGCCCGATGAGATTGACCTCGATCTGGCGCCGAAACTCGTCGATCGGCAGATAGAGGAGTGGGCCGGGCACGGCGACGCCAGCGTTATTGACGAGGCCGTCGAGCATTTCGCCCTCAAGCCGCCCCTCGACTACGCGCGCCGCGGCCGCGACGGCGCCGGCGTCGGTCACATCGAAAAGAAGCGGAACGACGGCCGCGCCATGCCGCGCGACGAGTTCGGCGGCGGCGGCCTCCTTGCGCACCGAGGCGAAAACGAGAAAACCCTTCTCGACCAGAAGGTCGACGCAGGCGGCGCCGATCCCGGTCGACGCCCCAGTTACGACGACGGACTTCAGACGCGTTCTCCCAGCGCCGCGAGGAGTCGCGCGAGCGCGACGCGGGTTTCGCCATCGGCGCGGCCGTCGACTTTGGCGCGGCGGAAGTGGCGCTGAAAGGCCTCGACCGCTTGAACTGTCTGCGCGTCATAGACGCCGGTCTCTTCGACGCCATAGCCATAGGCGGCGAGATCGCGCTGCAACGAGGCGACCTTGGCGCCTTCGTCGCCAAGCGCGACCGTCGTCGCGCCTTCGGAGAAGGTCTCCTCGACGATCCGCCCGACGCCAAGGCGGGCGAGTTCCTCCCAGGGGAAAAACTCGCCGGGGTCCCGCTTGCGGCCGGGCGAGATGTCGGAATGCGCCAGCACGCGCTCTGGAGGTATCGCGTGGCGCCGGCAAACGTCGCGGGCGAGCGCCGCCGTCGCCTCGATTTGCGCCGCTGTATAGGGACGCGGGTCGAGGTAACCGGGATGAACGATTTCGATTCCGATCGACGCGGAATTCATATCCGTCTCGCCGGCCCAGACGCTTATTCCCGCGTGCCAGGCGCGCCGCGACTCGGGCACGAGCTGCAGCACGCGCCCATCCTCCTCGACGACGTAATGCGCCGAAACCAGCGAATGGGGACTGCAGAGCAAGGCAAGCGCCGATTCCCCTGTTTGCATTCCCGTGTAATGGATCACCAGCGACGAGATCGGCCTCAGGCGCGGGCCGTGATTGGGCGAAGGGCATATTCTTGCGCCGGCGAAGTCCGGCGCGAAGAAGCCTTCGCCAGCGCGCCAGGGCTGCGTCGCAGATAGCCATTCCTGCGTGCGGGCCTCTGGCTCGGGGCTGCGCAAAATATCGGTGACGACGCAGGCGCTGTCAGCGCCCGCAGCGAGGGCGGCGATGGCGCGCTCGGGAGTCAGTCCGCCGATGGCGACCAGAGGCGTTTCGCCGATCGCCGCCTTCCAGGCGCCGATCCGGGCAAGGCCCTGCGGCGCAAATTCCATCTGTTTCAGAAGCGTCGGATAGATCGGCCCGAGCGCGACATAGTCGGCGCCGATGGACAGCGCACGGTCGAGTTCGGCTTCATCATGCGTTGAAACGCCAATTCTGACGCCGGCCCGGCGCAGCGCCGCAATATCCGCGCCGTCGAGATCGCCCTGGCCAAGATGAACGAAATCGCAGCCCTCATCGATCGCGAGCCGCCAATAATCGTTGACGACGAGCTGAGCGCCCCATCGCGCGCAGATTTCTCGCGCCTTGGCGATTTGCGCGCGCGTTTCTGGCTCATCGCGATCCTTCACCCGCAGCTGCACGAGCCTGAGGCCCTGCGGCGACAGGCGGGCAAGCCAATCGGCGTCGTCGACGATGAGATAGAAGGGATCGAGCTTCAGCGCCGCCACCGATATTTTCCTCAAGCCAGCCTATCGAAAGGCCGGCCGATGACCGGCGTTGAAGGCTCGGCCATGTCGCGCGGCGTCATCGGCCCGGCGAGGAAGCCTGCCCGCCCTGCTTCGACCGCGAGGGCGAAGGCGCGCGCCATCCCGACGGGGTCGTCAGCGCGCGAAACCGCGGTGTTGAGCAGCACCGCGTCGTACCCCGTCTCCATGACCAGCGCCGCGTGGGACGGCGCGCCGATCCCGGCGTCGACGATGAGCGGCGTGTCTGGAAAATGTGCGCGCAGCGCCCGCAGCGCGAAAAGGTTATTGACTCCCCGCCCTGAGCCGATCGGCGCGGCCCAGGGCATCAGTGCGCGACAGCCGGCCTCGAGCAGCCTTTCCGCGACGACGAGATCGTCGGTCGTATAGGGGAACACCTCGAAACCGTCGTCGGCGAGCGCGCGCGCCGCTTCGACAAGCCCGAAGACGTCGGGCTGGAGCGTGTCCTCTTCGCCGATCACCTCTAGCTTGATCCAGTCGGTCGCGAACACTTCTCGCGCCATTTGGGCCGTCGCGATCGCTTCTTTGGCGGTTCGGCAGCCGGCGGTGTTGGGTAGCACCCGGACGCCGATGTCGCGAACAAGGCTCCAGAACGCCTCGCCCGCCCGCGCCCCGCCGGCCTCGCGCCGCAGCGAGACGGTGACGATCTCGCAGCCCGCCGCGCGAATGGACTCGGTGAGGATCGCCGGCGACGGATAGCGCGCCGTCCCGAGCAGCAGCCGCGAGGACAGCGCGACCTCATAGAGCCTTAAAGGATCATTCATCAGGCGCGCTCACCCGCCCTGCCTCGGAGTCACGATCTCGACGGCGTCGCCCTCGCGAAGAGGCGTCTCGGCGCGGTCCTTGGCGCGCACAAACTCTTGGTTCACGGCGGTGCCGACCGTCTTTTTGTCAAACCCCAGTTCCTGCAGCAGCGTTTGCAACGTGGTGGCGCGGACGTCCTGCGGTCGCCCGTTGATTTGAATGAGCATCCATTACCTCCGGGAAATACCCGTCGTTTACGACGACCTCAACAGCGCGGCGCGCCAACGCCGGCGCAAGCAGGAACCCGTGGCGGTAGAGCCCATTGATATAGAGTGTGCGATCTCGTTTCAAAAGACGTGGCAGATTGTCGGCGAAGGCCGGCCGCAGGTCGGAGCCGGTCTCGACGATCTCGGCTTCGGCGAAGGCCGGATGGACGGCGAAGGCCGAATTGATGAGTTCGACGACAGAGCGCGCGGTGACTCGCGCCCGCTCCTCATTCTCGATCATCGTCGCGCCGACCATGAACAATCCGTCGCCGCGCGGAACGACGTAAACCGGCCGACGCGGGTGCAGCATGCGCACGGGACGGGTGAAAGAAATCTCTTCGCTGCGCAATATCAGCATTTCGCCCTTCACGCCGCGAAGGCCGGCCAGCGCGTCCCGCGCCGCCAGGCCGCGGCAGTCGATGGTCCAGTCCGGAAGGGGCGCGAGGCCCGCCTCCTCTTGCTCGAAACGGAAAACGACGTTCGGCATTTGTGCGAGGCGTTCCGTCAGCACGACCATCGCCGCGCGCGGATCGAGATGCGCTTCGTGGGGAAAAAACAGGCCCGCCTCGAAGCGTCCGGCGAGATCGGGCTCGAGAGCTGCGATTCCCTCTCCGTCCAGAGCCTCGAAGTGGCTGGTTCGTCGCGCGAAGTCGGAAAGTTCGACGCGCTCGCGCCGCGGCGCCACGACAAGACTGCCGGCGCGCGTGGCGACGCCGATTTCGCGCGACCAGAAGTCGAGCGCTTCTTCGCCAAGCGTCGCAACCAGCGGCTCGGCGCTTTCCAGTTCGCACCAGGGCGCGATCATACCGCCCGCGAAGCGAGAACATCCGAGACCCGACGCGCGCTCGCGTTCGACGATCTCGACGTCAACGCCCCTGCGCGCAAGCGCATAGGCGGCGCAAAGGCCGGCGACGCCAGCGCCGATCACGCGCGCAAGCACGGCCGGCGCCTGTATATGCATGTTGCTGACACCATCCCTCCGCCAGTCTCAACTGGATCAGGTTCGAAGGGTCGCCGCGCCCGCGCCTCGCGACGCGCTTGCTGCCTCTCAGCCCCTGGGCGGCGAGTCTGGAGCGCGCCGCCGGCGGGGTTCCCCCGGCGCGCGCAGGCTCGCGCGAAAACGCAGCGTCCGTCAAGCGTTGCGCGCGCCGCTCCTTCCGGCGCAGCGCTGCGGGACTTGCCAGATGTCGGCCGATAGCCCAGTTTGAGCGAGAAAAGCGCACGCAAAAGCGCTGTATATGGGGAGAGAAATCATGAGCTTCCGTCGCAATACGGGCAGCGTCCGCAGGACGTTGGCCCTTCTTGGCCTGCTCGCCTCCACGACCTGGTTGGGCGCAGGTTTCGCCGCGCCCGCCGCCGCCGCGCAGCTTGGCCAATATTTCCCGATTCCGAATTCGCTGAGCATCAGCGGCGTGCCGCGCGACTCGCTTCTCAAACTTCAATCGAAATGGCTGCTGAACGGCCTCGACAATCTCAAGAAGGCCCGCGCCGACGCCGAAGCGGCGGTGGAAAAGGCGAAGTCCGGCGCGGCCGACCAACTTGCCGCCGCGGAAGAAAACCTCAAGAAGCTCGATGAGATGATTACGCAGACCCAGGCGGAACTGGCGCTATCCGAAAACAATGATTCGTCGCGTGAAATTCAAAGCGAGCGCAAACAGAAGTTGATGCTTCATGTCAATCAATGGATCAACGAGCTCAATCGTCTCGCCACCGAGCAGATGAAGATCGCGATCCTGTCGGACGGCGCCGAAGCGATGACGGCGCAACATCGCAACTATCAGTTGTCCGAACAGGCGGACAATCTCGAAAAAGCCAAGACTGACCCCAGCATTTTAGACTGGGCGGCGAAGTAATCGACGCCAAGCGTTCTACAGAATGTCGTCCGCCGACGCGGACGGCTTCGACAGATCGCCGTTGAGCTTCGCGAGCCGGCGCGCGGCGTCCTTGAGCGCCTGCGACGCGCGCACGGTCAATGCGTCATTCGCCTTGCGCGCGGCGTCGAGTTCGGCGCGCAACCCCGCAAGATCGGATTCCACGGTCTGCGCTTTAGCGCGCGCGTCGGTCGCCTCGTCAGCGACCGCAAGCGCCGCCATCACGATAATCCGTTGCTCGCCGATCTCGCCGAAACTCGCGCGCATCGATTCGATCTTGCCTTCGAGGTAATGCGCGAGCGCCTCGATCCGCTGCTCCTCGCCGTCCTCGCAGGACATGCGATAGGTGCGGCCGGCGATGGAGAGGACGACGGCGGCCATTCAGTCCTCCCGACCCGGATCGTCGCTCACTGCGCCGAGCGCGGCGGCGACGCCTTCGCTCGCGGCTTCGAGCCGTCGCAACACTTCGTCGCGGCTCCTCTCCAAGGCGTTCTGCCGCGCAAGCGCGGCGTCCAGATCGAGCGCGAGGCGCGAACGGTCGTCCTGCATGATGGCGAGTTCTTCCTCGAGTTCGGCGCTGGAAACTTCGTCTTCGAGCTTGTCGGCGACGGTGCGCTCCAGTTGAGCGACAGCCGCCTGCAGCTCGGCGACGGCGGCGTCCAGCCTCCTGGCGTTTTCGTCGTCGCGCTTATCTGAAAGGTTCATCGCCGGTCGCTGGAGTCACAAGGCTTTTCGGCGCGGCGAACCCCGCCGGGCGATTCGCTTGCCAGCCTGTTCCTAGCATGAATCAGGCAAATCGAAACCGCTCAGAATGGCGCGGCCTCAGCGCGTTGACAGGGGGGCGCGAGGTGCTATCACACGCCAGCCTTTCAAAACCCTGAGGCTAAAGGGGCGAGAGCCGCGCAGAGTTGCTGCGGCGCAAGGAGAGTCTTGAAATGACGGTGAGAGTGGCGATCAACGGCTTCGGGCGCATTGGCCGCAATATCCTGCGCTACATCGTCGAGACGGGGCGCACGGACCTCGAAGTCGTCGCCATCAACGATCTCGGCCCGGTCGAGACCAACGCCCATCTGTTGCGATATGATTCCGTGCACGGCCGCTTTCCGCATGAGGTGAAAGTCGCCGGCGACACGATTGACGTCGGTCGCGGCCCGATCAAGGTGACCGCCATCAAGAATCCGGCCGAGCTTCCCTACAAGGAGCTCAAGATCGACATCGCGCTCGAATGCACCGGCCTCTTCACCGCGCGCGACAAGGCGAAGCTGCTGCTCGACGCCGGCGCGAAGCGCGTGCTGGTCTCGGCGCCCGCCGACGGCGCCGACATTACGGTCGTCTTTGGCGTCAATCACGACAAGATCGCCAAGGACCATCTCGTCATTTCCAACGCCTCCTGCACGACGAACTGCCTCGCGCCGGTCGCCAAGGTGCTGCATGAGGCGATCGGCATCGAAAAGGGGATCATGACGACGATCCACGCCTATACCGGCGATCAGCCGACTCTCGACACGATGCACAAGGATCTCTACCGCGCCCGCGCGGCGGCGCTGTCGATGATTCCGACCTCGACCGGCGCGGCGAAAGCCGTCGGACTGGTGCTGCCCGAACTCAACGGCAAGCTCGACGGCTACGCCATTCGCGTGCCGACGCCCAATGTTTCGGCCGTCGATCTGAAATTTCTGGCCAAGCGCGCGACGACGAAGGACGAGGTGCACGCCGCGATCAAGGCCGCCGCCGATGGTCCGCTCAAGGGCGTGCTCGGCTACACGAGCGAGAAACTGGTGTCGATCGACTTCAACCACAATCCGCTCTCGTCCTGCTTCCATCTCGACCAGACCAAGGTCATGGACGGCAATCTCGTGTCAGTCCTGTCCTGGTACGACAATGAGTGGGGCTTTTCCGGCCGCATGACCGATGTCGCGAGCGCGATCGGAAAGCTTCTGTAAGCTTCACGAATGCCGGCGCGGGCCTGATGGTCCGCGTCTCTTTTTTTCAAGCCGCGATTGGATGTTTCATGGCCGCCTTCCGCACTCTCGATGAGGCCGACGTCAAGGGCAAGCGCGTGTTGCTGCGCGTCGATCTCAATGTGCCGATGGAAGGCGGCCGCGTCACCGACGCGACGCGCATCGAGCGCGCGCTGCCGACGATCAACGAGATCGCGGAAAAAGGCGGCAGGGTCATTCTGCTTTCGCATTTCGGCCGGCCGAAAGGCCAGCGCGTCGACGAAGAATCGTTGCGCCAAGTCGTGCCGACGCTTGAACATCATCTGAAGCGCAAAATCGCCTTCGCCGAGGATTGCGTCGGAAAGGACGCGGCGCAAGTCGTCGACGCGCTCAAGGACGGCGACGTCGCCTTGCTCGAGAATACCCGCTTCCATAAGGGCGAAGAAAAGAACGCCGACGACTTCGTCGAGGCGCTCGCCAGGAATGGCGACATTTTCGTCAGCGACGCGTTCTCGGCGGCCCATCGCGCGCACGCTTCGACCGAAGGACTCGCGCATAGACTGCCGGCCTTTGCCGGTCGCGCCATGCAGGCGGAGCTCGAAGCGCTGCAATCGGCGCTCGCCCATCCTCAGCGCCCGGTCATGGCGATCGTCGGCGGCGCGAAGGTTTCAACGAAGCTGGAGCTCCTGGGCAATCTCGTCGACAAGGTCGATTATCTCGTCATCGGCGGCGGCATGGCCAACACTTTCCTTGCGGCGCAAGGCAAGGCCGTCGGCAAATCGCTGTGCGAACATGATCTCGCCGGCGCCGCGCGGGATATCCTCGCCAAAGCGGAGAAGGCCGGCTGCGCCATTGTTCTGCCGATCGACGCCACGGTCGCGCAGAAATTCGAAGCGCACGCGCCCTCGCACATCGTTTCAGTCGATCATGTCGGCGAAAACGACATGATCCTCGACGTCGGGCCGAAATCGATCGCCCATGTCGAGTCGCTTCTCGGCAAGTGCAAGACGCTCGTGTGGAACGGGCCGTTCGGCGCGTTTGAGTTGCCGCCCTTCGACGAAGGCACCAACGCGGTGGCGCAGACGGCGGCGCGACTTACCGTCGACGGCAAGCTTCTCTCGATCGCCGGCGGGGGCGACACCGTGGCGGCGCTCAATCAGGCGCATGTCGCGCAGGAATTTTCCTATGTGTCCACGGCGGGCGGCGCTTTCCTCGAATGGCTCGAAGGCAAGGCGCTGCCGGGAGTCGCGGCGCTGATGCGGTGACGGCGCACGGCGCGAAGAAACTCAATCTTCTTTTCGTTCAGCGGATCAGCAAAAGGACTTGTCCAACAGCCTGACGCCGAGCGGCTTGACGCCGCAGGCGGACTAAGGCGCTGCGGTTGGACAGCGAGCTTTGCTCGCATTACTTAGTGGGCTGGCCCCATCCTGGCCTTGCTCTCGCGGCAACGCACAGCGGCTCATAAAGCGTCATCGGGAGGCGAATTTGGCGAGCAGTCCAAACCAAGAAGTCCCCACAGACATCACGCACGAAAAACTCAGCCGCGAAGAGTTGCTCGCGCTCCTGCGCGATGTGACCCAGCAGCGCGATAATTTGCTTTCCCAATATGAGGCGATGGCCGTGCAAGTCGACGAGTCGGTCAGAGAGATCGCCGCCGATGCGCTGGACGCACAGCAAAGCGAAAAGAAGGCCGAGGCGAGCGAGCGCCACGCGGCGCAGGAGGCGACGCACGCCATGGAGCTTTCGCGCCAACTTGACGACGAGCGCCGTAAACGCGCCGAAATCACGGCTGAGTTTGCTCGTTTTCGCGATGCGATCGAGCATGCGCCGGTTGAAGACCCGTGGGGCGTGTTGTGGCGCGCGGCATCGCAGATCGTCAGCGACTGGATCGGCTGGGCGCGCGCGAAAATCCCGCCGGACAGCGCGTTCCTGCCATGGTTCGACCGAGCGATTGCCTTGTTGAAAACCGTCGGACGCTTGGCGATTCGCGGCGGCAAAGCCCTCTTCGAATGGGCGACGCCGCGCATCATCGAATTATGGCGGAAGCTGAAGAGCGAAGCGCGGCGTCAGTAAGCAGCGCTTGGTGCGGCGCGCGGTTTCTCGAAGAGGATGATTTTTGAATCGGCGCGGGCGTCATAACGCCCGCGCCGCGCCTCATTGAGCGTTCGGCTTCGCCGTCGCGTCCTTGATGCATTTCTTGGCGAAGCTCGCCTTGGCGGCGCCGGCCAATTTCTTCTCGGCGGCGGCGGCTTCGCACGAGGCGGCGGCGGCGTCCCTCTCGCACTTCTTCATGAAGCTGTTCAGCGCGGAGCCGTGCAGCTTCTTTTCGGTCGCGCGAGATGCGCAGTCCGGAGCCGCCGGCGCTTGCGCGAATGCGGTGGCGGAACACGAAACGCAGGCGGCGAAGATCAAATAGGCGAATGTCGATCTCAACATGTCGTTTCCCCTCAAAAGGCGCGCCGTCACGACTAAAAGAGCCAAAGCAGCGCGACCAGCGAAGCCATGCCAATGGCGTCAAACACTATGCCCTCCCAAGTCGGCCCAATCCATGTTCCCAGCGTGAGAAGGCCAACGCCAGCGACGAGAGCGATAAACGATCCCCGGATTCCGCGGCGCGTCGGCGGTTCGGCCATGACGTCGTCTCCATCGTTGCAAGATGGCGATAGGCGGCCTCCCAATGTCGCTGTCGTCAGTCCGCGGACGCCTCCATTGTGCGAGAAACCGGGATCTTGATCGGATCGGCGATCAAAATCGCCCGCCGGCGCGAGGACTATCAGCTGGCGCAGTATTACCTTGGCGCGGGTCTCGACGGGTCAAGGACCTCGAAGCGGCGCGAGCCTGCGCCAAAGCTTGTCCGCGGCGCGCCACAATTGCCATTGAGTGAGGAAGGGAGCCGCTGATCCGGTCGGGACTAGACGTCGCTTGGGCCTGATGGCGTGGAGCGACGCCTCGTCGTCGCTTTCCGGCCTCATTGCTGGACGAAATTGCCCCCTGAAAGCAGAATTCGCGGTCTGGATTTCGCGCGCAAGTCATACGCCGACGGCGCTCCTTTAGTATTTATACGAGAGGCTTGCCGACACGGTCCTTGGTTCGCCGTGGTAGAGGGCGCCGTTTGAGGTCCAGTTTGATTGGTTGGTGAGATTGGCGGCGTTGAGTTCGAATCTGAGATTGTCGGTGATGC
>Ga0194127_10001856_pt1 | contig 29982 bp, 30 predicted proteins | sample TA2KigC100mmetaG_FD_148624 | JGI IMG/M metagenome (GOLD analysis project Ga0194127, IMG submission 148624) | Freshwater microbial communities from Lake Tanganyika, Tanzania - TA2015036 Kigoma Deep Cast 100m | ecosystem: Environmental > Aquatic > Freshwater > Lake | place: Tanzania: Lake...
CCCCTCGCCTGGATGCCGGACGACGCGCGGCCGAAGGCGGTGGTCGTCGCGCTGCACGGGTTCAACGATTATTCCAACTTCTTCGACGCGCCGGGCGAGGCCCTGCGCGCGCGCGGCATCGCCAGTTACGCCTACGACCAGCGCGGCTTCGGCGCGACCGCGAAGCCGGGCCTGTGGCCCGGGACGCGGGCGATGAAGGACGACTTGCGCGCGTTCGCCCGCTTGGTGCAGGCGCGCCACCCGGAGGCGCCGCTTTATCTTCTGGGCGAGAGCATGGGCGGCGCGGTGATCCTGGCGGCGGGCGCGGAAGCGCCGTTGCCGGGGGAAGGCGCGATCCTGTCGGCGCCCGCGGTGTGGGGCCGCGCCACCATGCCGTGGTACCAGCGCGCCGCCCTCTGGCTCGGCGCGCATCTCGCCCCGGCGATGAACATTTCGGGGCGGAGCCTGCGCATCACGCCTTCCGACAACATCGAGATGCTGCGGGCGCTGGGGCGCGATCCGCTGGTACGCAAGGAAACGCGCATCGACGCGGTGCACGGCCTGGTCGGCCTGATGGACGAGGCCCTCGACGGCGCGGCGCGGTTCGAGGCGCGCGCGCTCATTCTCTACGGGCGGAAGGACGAGATCATCCCCAAGGCGCCGACCCGGCGGATGATCGAGCGGTTGCCCGCCACCAAGGAGCGGCAAAAGACCGCGTTCTACGCCGCGGGCTATCACATGCTGCTCCGCGACCTCGCGGCCGACGTTCCGCTCGCCGACATCGCCGCGTGGATCGAGGACGGACACGCACCGCTGCCCTCGGGCGCCGACCGGATCGCCGTCGACGTCGCCCTCGACGACGAACCGGGCGGATAACCGCCGGCGAAAGCAAGGTAACGCCGGGGGAACGCGGGGCAAAACCGGCCTAAGGCGTTGATATTTCTCGAAACAGCCCGTTTCGTGTAGGCATTTGTAGGCATCCGGCCGCGGGCCCGGACGCGCGCGGGCCGTTGCCCGGCCCGAGGCGCCGTCTTTTTTCCATCCTTATTCACCATGTCCAAGAACGCGAAACCGGGCTCGCGTTCCATATAACCTATAATAGGAATTTTGTCAAGTGCCGCTTTCGGGGCGCGTCGGCTAACGTCGCGGCCATTACGCCCGCAAAGCGCGCCGCACCCGTAGCTCAGTTGGATAGAGCGCTGCCCTCCGAAGGCAGAGGTCGTGAGTTCGAGTCTCGCCGGGTGCGCCAGCTTCCCTTTCCGCCGGCCGCAAAGCGCCGAAAACGCCGTTGTTCCCGCCCGCGGCGTATTTTATTTTTGCGAGCTTTCGCGCCGCGCGGGCGGACGGCACCTCCATGCCGCCGTCTTCCTTCACATCCGGGCCTCTTCGTTGATCGATCATTCGCCCATATCCCCCGGCGATCCGCCATCGACGGCCGCGCCCGAACGGCGGTTGCGCGCGCCGCGCGGCTTCCTGCGGTATCTGTTCAGCAAGCACGGTTGGCCGACATGGCTGGCGCTTGCGATCGGCGCGGCCCTGGTGTTCGCCGTATGGTCCGTCCTGCGCGCGCAGGCCTTGAAGAGCGCCGAGGAAATATTCGCAAACCGCGCGCGGTCGGTGGTCGAGGCGATCGAGGATCGCATGCACGATCACGCGCAGATCCTGCTCGGCGGAGCGGGGCTTTTCGACGCGAGCGGTTCGGTCGACCGGATCGAGTGGCGCGCCTATATCCGGCGCCTGGACCTCGCGCGGAATTATCCGGGCATCCAGGGAGTGGGCTACAGCAAGGCCGTCCGGCCAGCCGACCTGCCGGCCCACGTCGCGGCGGTGCGCGCGGAAGGGTTTCCCGATTACGCGATCCGGCCCGCGGGCGCGCGGGACCTTTACACGCCGGTCGTCTATATCGAACCGTTCGCCGACAGGAACCTCGCCGCTTTCGGCTACGACATGCTTTCCGAACCGACGCGCCGGAAAACCATGCAGCACGCGGCGGAAACCGGCAAGCCGACGATATCCGGCAAGGTCACCCTGGTCCAGGAAACGCACGGGCCGCAGCAGGCCGGTTTTCTGATGTACGCGCCGGTTTACCGCCGGGGATGGCCGACGGACACGGCCCGCGAACGGTGGGAGGCGCTGGAGGGTTTCGTCTACAGCCCCTATCGGATGAACGACCTGATGGACGGGGTGCTGGGCGGACGGAACCTCGGCATCGGTTTCGTCGTTCTCGACGGCACGGCGGGCAGCGACGAAGAGCGGAAAATGTACGCCTCCGATACTCCCGAGAATTTCCGGCCCGATTTTCGCGCGACCCGGATCATGAACTTCTACGGGCATTCCTGGACCATAGAGCTCTACGCCCTGCCGGGGTTCATGGAACACGCCGCGCTCGCCCGCGCGGACGCGGTGCCCCTGGCGGGGGGGCTGCTGGTCCTTCTGTTGGCCGGCCTCACCTTCAACATGTCCGCCGGGCGCGTGCGCGCCCAGGAACTGGCCGAGGAGATGAGCTGGCGCACACGGATGATCCTCGAAACGGCGGCCGACGGAATCGTCACCATCGACCAGCGCGGGATCGTGGAAACCTTCAATCCGGCGGCCACGAAAATATTCGGATACGGCGCCGCGGAGGTCGTCGGCCGGAACATCAAGATGCTGATGCCCCGGCCCTATCGCGACGAACACAACGGGTATCTGGCCAACTATCTGCGCACCGGCGACGCCAAGATCATAGGTCTCGGGCGGGAGCTGACCGGCCAGCGCAAGGACGGCTCGACTTTCCCGATGGAACTGGCGGTCAGCGAGGCGACGGTGGCGGGCAAGAAAATTTTCACCGGCATCGTCCGCGACATCACCGGACGCAAACGGATCGAGCGGGACATGCAAGCCGCCAGGACGGACGCCGAACGCGCCAACAACGCGAAATCCGAGTTTCTCTCGCGCATGAGCCACGAATTGCGCACGCCCCTGAACGCGGTCCTGGGGTTCGCGCAACTGCTGCAATATAATCCGAAGGAGCCGCTGACCAAGGCCCAGGCCGACAGCGTGCGGTTGATTCTGTCGGGCGGCAAGCACCTGCTCAACCTCATCAACGACATTCTCGATCTCGCCAAGATCGAAACCGGCAAGCTGTCGGTATCGATCGAGGACGTGAATCCCGTCCAGGCGATCGAGGACTGCCTGCCCCTGATCGAAAGCCTGGCCCAACAGCGGAACATCACCATCGCCCGGGACATCGCCGACGTCGGGCATGTCCGCGCCGACTACACCCGGTTGCGCCAATGCGTGCTGAACCTCCTCAGCAACGCCGTCAAGTACAACCGGGACGGCGGCGGGGTGACCATTACCGTCGCGGCGATATCCGACCGATCGATCCGCATCGCCGTATCCGACACCGGCGTGGGAATTCCCCGCGAACGGCAAGACGAACTGTTCCGGCCGTTCAGCCGTCTCGGCGCCGAAGCCCGGCAGATCGAGGGCAGCGGCATCGGACTCGCCTTGACCCGTGAATTGACCGCGCTGATGAACGGGCGCATCGGCTGCGACAGCGAGCCGGACGTCGGCAGCGTCTTCTGGATCGAGTTGCCCAGGGCCGAATCAAAAACGACGGCGGCGCCCGCGATGGAACCGACGCCCATCGCCCAGCCGAAAACGTCCGCGTCCCGGATTCTTTATATCGAGGACAACCCGGCGAATCTCGAACTCGTCCGCAAGATCGTGCAGCAAGTTCCGGACTTCGAACTGACGACCGCGCACACCGGCGAACTGGGGATCGAAAGCGCCAAATCGTCCGTTCCCGACGTCATCCTTCTCGACATCAACCTGCCGGGCATGAACGGATACGACGTCCTGCGGCGCTTGCGCGCGATGCAGGAAACGGCGCATATTCCGGTCATCGCGCTGACCGCGGCGGCGACCCACGCCGATATGGAACGCGGCATGAAGGCGGGATTTTTCCGCTACCTGACCAAGCCGTTGAACATCGCGGAGCTTTTGGAAGCCCTCGCTGTCGCCGCGAATCGGGACATCTGACCGGCGTTCCGGGCCGCGCGACCGCGGCGGCGCGCTGGACGCCCATCGTTCCGGAGATTATTTTCGGTGGCTTCTCGCCGCTTCCCGCGCATAGTCATTTAATTGGGACAGTCCGGTCACGCCCCTTATGTTTCGCGTCGTCGCCGTCAACCTCGGCCTGCTGTTCGCCGCGATCGCCGCCGCCGAGCTGGTGTTCGGCACCTGGCTGTTCGGTCCCTCGTTCGGCGCGCTCAACCTGCCGCGCGACAGCGTTCGGCGGCTGGACGTGAGCGCGCTTCGTCCCGGCGCCGAGCCGGTGCTGTACACCCGCGACCGCTGGGGCCTGCGCGGGCGTTACGAGCACACGGGCGCCATCGGCATCCTCGCCGTCGGCGGCTCCACCACCAACGAAATGTACGTCGGCGACGACGAGACCTGGACCGCGCGGCTTGCGGAACATTTCGCCCGCGCGGGAATTTCCCTGAACGTGGTCAATGCCGGCGCCGAAGGGCAATCGACCGTCGGCCACCTCCACAACTTCGACGCCTAGCTTCCGCTGATCCCGGGGCTCAAGTTCCGCTATCTCCTCGCCTACATCGGGGTCAACGACCTCGCCCTCGGGCCGCGCGGGGCCGACCCCATCCAGGCCGCGTTCGACCGCGCCGAAAGCCCGCAACGGTGGCGGCGCGTCCGCCAATACCTCGCCAACCACAGCGCGCTCTACCGGCTGTGGCGCACGGCGCGCGGCGCGGTCGAGGCCCGGGACGCGGGCATCATCCATGTCTACACCCCCCACGCGGCGTTCCAGTGGATCGAAACGCCGGAACCGGAGGTCGGCGAACCCGAGGCGGGCTCGGACCTCGCCCGCCGGCTGGAGGGCTACGGCGCGCGGGTGACCGAGCTGATCCGCCGAACCCGCGCCCTCGGCGCCGAAGCGATCATCGTCACCCAGAAACGCGGCAACTGGCGGCGCGAACGGGGAAAGCTGCTGTTCGCGCGCAAGCCCGACGGCGCGCCGGACATCTCCGAGTACGCGGAAACGATCCTGTTCAACCGCGCGGCCATGGCCGCCTGCTGGAAGGCGAACGCCATCTGCATCGACCTCGGTTCCGAGATCGAGTTCGAACCCGGCGATTTCTACGACCGCGTCCACACCACGCCGCAGGGTTCGGCGCGCATCGCCGAGTTCCTGTTCGCGCGGCTGAAGGATAAGGTGCGGTGATTTTCGTCGGCGCGGGCGGATGACGAAATCCGCTAGGCGATCTCGAAAATCGCCTCGATCTCGACCGCGGCCTGCGCCGGCAGCGCCGCCATGCCGACCGTGGTGCGCGCGTGCCGCCCGGCGTCGCCGAAGGCGAGCGCCATCAGGTCGGAGGCCCCGTTCGAGACCTTGGCGTGATCGGCGAAATCGGGCGTGCAGTTGACGAAGCCGCCGACCCGGACGCAGCGGCGCACCCGGTCGAGATCGCCGATCGCCGCCTTGAGCTGCGCGAGGATGTTGAGGGCGCAGATCTTCGCCGCCTCGTAGCCCTGCTCGACGGTGACGCCGCCGCCGAGCTTGCCCGCGACCGCGACCTTGCCGTCGCGGTAAGGCAGCTGGCCGGCCATGAACACGAGATTGCCGGTCACCACCGCCGGCACGTAGTTGCCTGCCGGCTTCGTCGCCGCCGGCAACGTCAGCCCCGCGTCCGCCAGACGCTTTTCCACCTGTCCCGCCATGAAGTTCCTCCCCGATCGATCGGGCGATCGTAATCGCTCGGACGCGGCGAGGCCAGCCCGTAGCGCTGCAAGCGTTCGCCCTCGCGCGCAAGCCAGGCGCGGGCGCCCTCCATGTCGTCCGCCAATTCCCCGGCCAACCGCCAGAAGCGCGGCCCGTGGCCACGCACCATCCGATGCGCGACCTCGTGCGCGCAGACATAGTCGGCGACCACGGGCGGGGCGAGAATCAGCCGCCAGCAGAGCGAGAGATCGCCCTTGGCCGAACACGAGCCCCACAACGTCCGGGTGTCGCGCACCGTGACGCGCCCGAGGGCAACCCCGAGGCGGGCGGCTTTTGCGCGCGCGAGCGGCTCCAACGCGCGCTTGGCTTCCGCCTTCAGCCAGTCGGCGACGCGCCGCGCCAGGTGCTCGGGCCGACCGGAGACGCGGATTTCGCCCGCCTCCACCCGCACCACGCCGCGGCCGGGCGTGTCGGCGTGCCGAATCGCGTGCGGAACGCCGCGCAACGGGACGAGGGCGCCCGGAACGAACGGCACCCGCGGCGGGAGGCTCGCGAGCCGGGCCGCGATCCAATCGCGCCGTTTCTCGGCGAAGGCGAGGCCTTCCTTGAGCGACGCGCGCCGGGGCAGCGTGAGCACCGCCTCGTCGCGGGCGTGGTCGACGCGCAGCACCATGCGCCGGGCGCGCGCGCTGCGCCGCACGCGCAAGGGAACGGCGCGGGCCGGGGGCTTCTCGCTCACGCCGCCTTGGGCAGCGCGACGCCGACGCCCTGGATCGCGGCGAGCAGCTCCGCGCGCTCGGCCGCGGTCAACGCCTTCAAGGGCGCGCGCACCCGCGTCCACGTCTCGTCGCCGGTGATCGAGGCCATCACCGCCTTCAGGCCGGGCGGATAGGGGAACTTGGACATGGCGACCCGCGCCGCCGCCAGGCGCTCGTGCCCTGCTGTCATGTCGCGGCCGGCCTGAAAGCCGCGATAAATTTCCGCCGACAACTCGCTCACGATATTGCCGCAGGCGGTAATGGCGCCGGCGCCGCCTTCCTTCAGCATCGGATAGAGCAGATGGTCGGCGCCGGGGAACACGGCGAAGCCGGGAAACGCGTGCGCCGCCTTCTTCATGTTCTCGAAATCGCCGGAGCTGTCCTTCATGCCGACCACGGTATCGGGATAGGCCTTGAGCAGCCGCTCGATCACGCCGAAGGTGACCGGCACGCCCGACATTTGCGGGAAGTGATAGACATAAACCTTGAGGCGCTTGTCGCCGACCTTCTCGATCACCTCGGCGAAGAACGCGGCCATGCCCTCGTCGGACGGGTTCTTGTAGTAGAACGCGGGCAGCATCAGGGCCCCGGCCGCGCCCGCCTTCAACGCCGCGCGGGTGAGATCGACCGCGTCCTGGACCGCGCACGCGCCGGTGCCCGGCATCATGCGGCGGCCGTCGATGCCGGCGGCGGCGAGATCTTCCAGCACGCGGATCCGTTCCGCGACCGTGAACGAGTTCGCCTCGCCGGTGGTGCCGAAAATCCCGAGCGCGTCGGAGCCGCGCGCCAGCAGCCAGCGGCAGTGGGCCGCGAGCTTGGCGGTGTCCGGCGCGCCGTCGGATTTGAGCGGAGTCAGCACGGCGGGGATGATGCCCTTGAGATCACCTTTCAGTTCGGTCACGGGTGTTTCTCCTTCGATGAAAGATCAGGCCGACCAGTCGACCACATGGCGCTCGATGTTGCCGGCCTTGGATTCGGGAATCGCGCGGTCGCGCGCCGACTGGCCGGCCGCGTGCACGGTTTCGGGATCGCCCGACACCAGCGGGTGCCACCACGGCAAATCCTTGCCCTCGTCGATCAAGCGGTAGGCGCACGTGGACGGCAGCCAGTCGATGTGGGGCACGTTGGTCGCGGTCAGCGTCACGCAATCGTGCATCTTCGTGTTGCGGTTGCGGTAGTCCGAGCAGCGGCATTCGGGCAACCGCAGCATCGGGCAGGCGACGCGGGTGAAGTTGAGCGTGCCGTCCTCGTCCTCGATCTTGTGCAGGCAGCACTTACCGCAGCCATCGCAAAGGGACTCCCACTCGTCGGCGTCCATCTGGGAAAGCTTCTTGCTCTTCCAGAAAGGCAGCGACGGCTCAATGGCCTTGGCGGCGGGCCGAGGCTTGTTGCGGCGAACGAGATTCATGGCCCATCGGTATCGGATCGGGGGCGCAAAGGCAAGATTAGGGGCTAAAGGTTGGCCCGGACGCGGGCGGCGATCGCCTCGGGCTCGGTGCCGTGGCTGAAGTGGGCGAGGAACTTCCCATCCCGGCCCATCAGATAAAGGATCGCGGTGTGGTCCATGGTGTATTCGTCGGCCGGCGCGCCCTGCGGCCGCGCCTTGGCGTAATAGACCCGATAGGCCTTGGCCGCCTTGGCGATCTGTTCGGCGGTGCCGGTCAGCCCGACCACGCGCGGATGAAAGTGGCGGACGTATTCCTTGAGTTGTTCGGGCGTGTCGCGTTCGGGATCGACGGTGACGAAGAGCGGCGCAACGTGGACCGCGTCGGCGCCGAGCAGATCGAGCGCCCGCGAAACCGCGGTCAGCGCGGTCGGGCACACGTCGGGGCAATAGGTGAAGCCGAAAAAGACCAGCATCAACCGGCCGCGATAGTCGGCGTCGGTCACCGCGCGGCTCTCGTGACTGACCAGCTCGAACGGACCGCCAACGGCGGGCTTGGCCGTCGGCGCGGGCGCGGACGAACCGAACCATCCCATCTGCTTGCCGCCGAACAGCAGCGCTCCGGGCGCCAGCACCAGCAGCACGACGATCCACGCCACCCGCCGGGTCAGGCCGAGCGCGGCGAGCCACGCGGGCCGGGTTTCGGGCCGTTCGTTACGTTCCGTTTCGCTCATGGTTCGATCCTCGGTCTCAACCGCCCGCGCGCCCGCGCAAGTATATAACGTAATAGGTCGCGGCGACGAAGACCCCGCCGCCGACGATGTTGCCGAGCGTCACCGGCACCAGATTGGCGACCAGCGCCGCCGATACGCCGGATTGGAGCCCGCCCGCCAGCGCGCCCGCCGGAATGAAATACATGTTGGCGATCGAGTGTTCGAAGCCGAGCGCGACGAAGGCCGCGATCGGAAAGAGGATAGCGAAGACCTTGTCGATCACCGAATGGGCGGCGAAGCAGAGCCACACCGCAAGGCAGACCAGCGTATTGCACAGGATGCCCTTGCCGAACGCCGTCCAGAACGGCAGCGCCGCCTTGGCTTCGGCCACCGCGCGGGCGGTCGCGCCGACCGCGCCGCCGTCAAGGGCGAACAACCCGCCGACATGGGCAAGCCCGGCCATCGCCGCCGCGCCGGCGAAGTTGCCGACGTAGGCGATGCCCCAGTTGCGCAGCAACGCCGGCGTCGCGACCTTGCCGGCGGCCCAACCCATCACCATCAACACGTTGCCGGTGAACAGTTCCGCGCCGCCGATCACGACCAGAATAAGGCCGAGCGAGAACGCGACCCCGCCCAATACACGGGTCGGGCCAAAGCCCAATTGGCTTCCGGTGACCGCGACGGTGAAGAACATGGCGCCGAAGGCGATGAACGCCCCCGCCAGCACCGCGAGCGCGAACAGGGGCAGCGTCGACAGGCCGGCCTTGGCGATGCCGACTTTTTCCACGCGGAGCGCGATTTGATCTGGAGTATAGGCGTCGAAAAACGAGGGCGGGAGCGGCGCGGGGTCGGTCATGGTCAACCTCGTTCGGAACGCTTCTTTTGGCGCGCGCGGGGAATCTTCGAATCGCCCGCCTGTCGGCGGGACCGCGCGTCGGTCAAGCGGACGAGCCACGGGACGAGATCGTCGACCACGTGATCGACCGCGGCAAGAACATCGGCGTCCGGCGGATCGAGGCCGTCGGCGGGACGGCCGGCGCCGCCGCGAACCCAAATCGTGGTCATGCCGATCTCGGCCGCCGGCACCAGGTTGCGGGCGATATCCTCGACCATCGCGGTCGCGCGCGCGGCGAGCCCGTGGCGGCGCACCAGGGCGTCGTACACGCGCGGCTCGGGCTTCGGCACGTAATCGGCGTCGGCGATGTCGAACACCGCCTCGAAATGGCGCGCGACGCCGATCCGCTCCATCACCCGCTCGGCGTGCGCGGTCGAGCCGTTGGTGAAAATGATCTTGCGGCCCTCGAGGCGGCCGAGGGCCCGGTCGAGCGCCGGGTCGGGCCGGATCGCCGACAGATCGATGTCGTGGACGTAGGCGAGGAACGGCTCCGGATCCATGCCGTGACGGCTCATCATGCCGCGCATGGTGGTGCCGTGGTCGCGGAAATAAGTCTTTTGCAGCCGGAAGGCGGCGTCGGCGTCGAGGCCGAGATAGCGCGCCACGTAATCGCGGATGCGGACCTCGACCTGGGCGAACAGCCGGCAGCTCGCCGGATAGAGCGTGTTGTCGAGATCGAACACCCACGCCTCGATTCGGGAGAGATCGGGCGGGGAGGACGCGGGGGTCGGTTTCGCCGGGGGGGCCATGGCGCAAAAGTGCGGCGCGAACAGCGCCCTGGCAAGGGGTGCTTCCGACCCCTGGGGCAGGTTCCTACTGGCGCTATAATCGGGCCTTGGATATGGTGCGCCCCCGCGCGTACCCCATTCGAACCGGAAGTGAGACAGAATTCCCGTGGGCAATACGCCTCGATCAACGCCTTCCTCGGACGCCCCCTCCCCGAACGCCGACGCGGACGCAAGCCGCGTCCTCGAGGGATATCCCGGCGCGGCGCTGCGGGTGGATGCGGACGGCCAGGTGCGCGCGGCCAACGCCAAGGGCCTCGGCTTGAAGGCGCTGCTCGAGCGCGATGCCATCCCCGATGCGCGCCTGCTGATCGATCGGGCGGCGCGCGAGGGCGCCATCGCCGCCGGCACGATCAAGCTGCAGGGCGCCGAGGGCGAGGTGGTGATCGAGGTCGCGGTGGTGCCGGACGTGAATACAGGGAGCGCGGGCGGCGGCGCGATCGTGCTCGCGCGCGACCTGACCATGGAGCGCAACCTGCGCACCGCCCTGGTCGAATCGCGCCAGCGTTACAAGGACCTGGTCGAGGTATCGAGCGATTTCACCTGGGAAACCGACGAGGCGGGCCGTTTCGCCTTCGTCACGCCCAAGGGCGCGCTCGGCTATTCGGCCGAGGAATTGGTCGGCCGCGCGGCGGCCGAATTGGTCTTCAATCCGGAGGATTTTTCGCCGCTGCCGTTCGTCACCCAGCGCGAAGTCGACAACATCGAAATCTGGATGGTCCGCAAGGACGGTTCGCACGCCTGCGTGCTGTTGGCGGCGCGGCCCGTTTCCGACGCGGCCGGGGTCTGGCACGGCGCGCGCGGCGTGTGCCGCGACCTGACCGAGGAGCGCGAGCGCGAATCGGCGCTGGCGCGGGCGCGCCAGCGCGAGCAACTGCTCGGCTACATCGTCGGCAATATCCGCGACGAGGTCGATCCGTCCAACATGCTGACCGCGGCGGCGTCCGCCACGGGGCGCGCGCTCGGCGCCGCGGGTTCGCGCATCTACCGGCGCGGCTCGGACCAACGCATCAAGGTCGGCGCCTATTACGGCGGCGAAGCGCCGGAGGGGCTCGACGATTTCGTCGCCACCCATACCGGCGACAAGGGGGTCGAGACCATCGCCCTCGGCGACGCTTCGGTCCTGATCGCGCCGACCAAATACCGCAACGAGGTCAACGGCGCGGTCACCATGTGGCGCGTCAAGGACCGCGAGCCCTGGGACGACGATCATCGCCTGCTGATCCACGACGTCGCCAACCAGCTCGGCATCGCCAACGAGCAGCTCGCCAACCACGAGCGGATCGTGATGTTGTCCTTGACCGACGGCATGACCGGTCTGCTCAACCGCCGCGCGTTTTTCGAAGAAGAGCTCCCGCGCCGCTTCGCCCGTCTGCGGCGCAACAAGCAATGGGCCGCCATGTTTTACGTCGACATGGACAACTTCAAGAGAGTCAACGACGTGCACGGCCACCAGCGCGGCGACGAGGCGATCATGGCGTTGCGCGATTTGATGCGCGAGTATTCGCGCCCCGGCGACGAGATCGCGCGGCTCGGCGGCGACGAATTCGCCATGTGGCTCGACAACATTTCGCCCGAGGTCGCCACCAAGCGCGCCGAAACGTTGATCAAGGCGAGCGAACGGTTACGCAAGTATTCGGGCCATCCCGATCATCCGCTCGGCATCTCGGTCGGCATCGCGCTCTACGATCCGGCCACCGACGAGCCCCTCGAAAACCTGCTCGCCCGCGCCGACGAGGCGATGTACACGATCAAACGCGCCGGCAAGGGCGGCTACCGCATCGCCCCGCCGCCCGCCGTCAAGACCGAATGAACCGATGCCCGCCGCCGTCGCCCCCCTGACCTACGAGCAGGCCCGCGAAATGGCCGCGAGCCGGGACAAAAGCGTGCGCGAGCAACTCGCCAAACGCGCCGACCTGCCGCCCGAGATTCTCTATTACCTGGCCGAGGACGATACCGCCTCGGTCCGACGCGCCGTCGCCGGCAACGCGGCCGCGCCGCATCAAACCCACATGAAGCTCGCCCAGGACTCGGATTCCAACGTACGCTGCGACCTGGCGGCGAAGATTTCCCGCGTCCTGCCCGACCTCGCCCCCGACGAACAGGACAAGATCCGCCAATCGGCGAACGACGCCCTGCGCGCGCTCGCGCGCGACCAGATCGTCGCCGTCCGCCAGGCGTTGGCGGAAGCGCTCAAGGACGTCGCCGGCGCGCCGCCCGACGTGATCAAGACGCTGGCCCGCGACGCCGAAAGCGCCGTGGCGATGCCGGTCCTGCAGTATTCGCCGGTTCTCAGCGACGAAGACCTGATCGAGATCATCCGCTCCGGCCCCGCCGCCGGCGGGTTGAACGCCATCGCGCGCCGCAAAACGGTCGGCGAAAAGGTTTCGGACGCGATCGCGGCGACCAACGATTCCTCCGCGGTCGCCGACCTGCTCGGCAACAAAGGCGCCCAGATCCGCGAGGAGACTCTCGACCGCCTGATCGACCAATCGGCCGACGTGGCGTTGTGGCAGGCGCCGCTGGCGACCCGGCCCAAACTGTCGCCGGGCGCGGCGACCAAGCTCGCCCACATGCTCGCCGACAACGTGCTGCAGATGTTCAGCCGGCGCACCGATCTCGACCCGAAGACGGCGGCCGCGGTCAAGGACGCGGTGCACCAACGCCTCGGCGGCGGCGCGACCGCCAAAAAGCCCATGATGGCGACCGATCCGATGCGCGACGATCCGCCGTTCGAGCTGATCAACGGTATGTACGCCGCCGGACGGCTCAACGCCGCCGCGATCGACAAGGCGTTGCAATCGAACGATTTTCCGTTCGCGCTCGGCGCGCTGTGCATGCTCGCCGAGGTCGATCTCAAGACCGGGCGGCGGATTCTTTCGGAAAAAAACGCCAAGGCGATGACGTCGCTGGTCTGGAAAGCGGGCATGCCGATGAAGACCGCCGTCCTCGCCCAGCAGCGGCTGGCGGGCGTGGCGCCGGCCGAGGTGATCAAGCCGATTCTCGGCGACGCCTATCCGCTCGGCGACGACGAAATGCTTTGGCAGATCGAATTCTATGCCAAACTCGCGGCGGCGCAGCACGACTGACGGGGCGCCGGATCGACGGAGAGACCGCATGATCGGAAAATGGTTCAAGGGCAATGACGCCGAAAAAGACTCGGCGGCCGCCGACCTGCCCGATACGCTGAACTACGAAGAATCGCGCGATCTTGCTCGCCACGAGGACGTGAACGTGCGCCGCGCGCTGGCAAGCCGCGCCGATCTCAAGCCGGAAATTCTCTATTACCTGGCCGAAGACACCGAACCGGCCGTGCGGCGCGCCATCGCCGGCAACGCCGCCGCGCCGATGCACGCCGATCTGCTGCTCGCCCGCGACAAGGACGAATCGGTGCGCGGCGATCTGGCCTCCAAGATCGCCAAACTCGCGCCCGGCCTGAGCGCGGAAGAGCAGGACCGCGTTCGCAAGATGGCCTACGAGGCGATCGAGATTCTCGCCCGCGACCAGGCCGCGCGCGTCCGCCAGGCGCTGTCCGAAGCGCTCAAGGATTATGCCGACGCGCCGCCCGCGATCATCCGCCAACTCGCGCGGGACGCCGAGTTGATCGTCAGCGAGCCGGTGCTGTCGTTTTCGCCGGTGCTGACCGACGAGGACCTGATCGAAATCATCGCCGGCAATCCGCCGCAAGGCGCCCGCGCGGCCATCGCCCGGCGCAAGGATTTGCGCGAGAAGGTGTCGGACGCCATCGTCAACGCCAACGACACCGACGCCATCGCCGCGCTGCTCGCCAATCACAGCGCGCAGATTCGCGAGGAAACGCTCGATCGCATCGTCAGTCGCGCGATCGACATCGAAACGTGGCACGCGCCGTTGGTGGCCCGGCCGGTGCTGCCGCGCAAGGCCGCCATCCGCATCGCCCGCTTCGTCGCCGACAGCCTGATCGACCAGCTCGAGGAGCGTCAGGACCTCGCCAGCGACGTGCTGGAGGAAATCCGCGCCGTCGTGCAAAAACGGATCGAGGACGGCGATCTGCCCGATCCCTCCAAGAAGAAAGGCAAGGCCAAGGCGGAACCCGAGGAATCGGCGGACGAGGCGCTCGAACGCGCCCGCCAGCTGATGAAGCAGGGCCGCCTCGGCGAGGATGCGATCGCCGCTTCCGCACGGGGCGGCAACCGCGCCTTCGTCATCGCCGCGCTCGCGGTGCGATCGAAGCTCGACGGCGCGATCGTCGAGCGGGCGTTCCACGACAAAAGCGCCAAGGGCGTCGCGGCGGTGGTCTGGAAGGCGGGACTGTCGGCCCGGCTCGCCGAGCAGATTCAGAGCAAACTCGCCGCCATCGGCCCGCGCGATGTTTTGCGCGCGCGCGAGGACGGCGGCTACCCGCTCGGCGTCGACGATCTGGAATGGCAGATCGGATTTCTCGTCGACCTGGTGAAGCAGAAGCGCTGAGCGGGGATTTCAGCCGGCGCGGATCAGGGTGCCCGCGCCGCGTTCGGTGAACAGTTCCAGCAACACCACGTGCGGGACGCGGCCGTCGAGAACGACCGCGCCTTCGACCCCGCCCGCGACCGCGGCGAGGCAGGTTTCGACCTTGGGGATCATGCCGCCCGAAATGGTGCCGTCCTTGATCGCGGCGCGGACATCCTTGGCCGTCATCTCGGGGATCAGGCTCTTGTCGCGGCCGAGCACGCCCTTGACGTCGGTCAGCATGAACAGGCGCACCGCGCCGATCGCCGCGGCGATCGCGCCGGCGACCGTGTCGGCGTTGATGTTGAGCGTCTCGCCGCCTGAGCCGAATCCGATCGGCGCAATCACCGGGATGATGTCGGACTGCTCGAAGGAGCGCAGGATGTGCGGCGTGATTTCCTTCGGCTCGCCGACCAGGCCGAGATCGAGGGTGCGGATTTTCTTCGATCCGGGATCGCGTTTGACGCGCTTGACCCGTTCGGCGCGCACCAGATGGCCGTCCTTGCCCGAAAGGCCGACCGCGAAGCCGCCCGCATCGTTGATCGCCTGCACGATCTGCTTGTTGACCAAACCCGACAACACCATTTCGGCGACGTCCATGGTCGCCCGATCGGTGACGCGCAGACCGTCGACGAAGGTGCTTTCGATCTTGAGGCGCTTCAGCATGTCGCCGATCTGCGGCCCGCCGCCGTGCACCACCACCGGCCGGATGCCGACTTGGCGAAGCAGCACGATGTCGCGCGCGAACAGATGCGCGAGACGCTCCTCGCCCATGGCGTGGCCGCCGTACTTGATGACGAAGGTCTTGCCGGCGTAGCGCCGGATGAAAGGCAGCGCCTCGTGCAGGACCGCCGCCTTCGCGAGCATGGATTTCTCCAGCTCGGGCGAGAGCGGTTTCGACGACGATTTGCCTTTCTTCGCGCTCATGGCGTCCTCGCTTGGGCGGCGGGACTTTAGTACTCGGAATCACGGATGCCAAGCACACCCCCCACCCTAACCCTCCCCCGCAAGGGGGGAGGGAACCCTGAATTAAATCTCCCTCCCCCTCGATGGGGGAGGGATGGGGTGGGGGTGCTATTATCCTCTCCGGTCGGTATTGGCCGAAATCCTACGCCCTCGCCAGCGCCGCGAGGTGCGCCCGGAGTTCGGGTACGCCCAGGCCCGCGCGCGCGGAGGTGACGAAGACGCGCGGGAAGGCGGCGACGTGGGTCTTGGCCTCGGCCGCGGCGGCGGCGCGGTGCGCGCGCAGGACCGCGTCCGCAACCGCGTCGGCCTTGGTCAGGACCAGCGCGTAGGATTGGCCCGACCGGTCGAGCACCTTCATCGCCGCGCGGTCGGAATCCTTGACGCCGTGGCGCGCATCGATCAGCAGGCACACGCGCCTCAGTTCCGCCCGCCCGCGCAGGTAGCCGTCGGCGAGGCGGGCGATCCCGGCCATTTGGCCCTTGGACGCGCGGGCAAAACCGTAGCCGGGAAGATCCGCGAGCATCAGCCGACCGCCCAGATCGAAGAAATTGATCTGGCGCGTGCGGCCCGGCCGGGACGAGACGCGCGCCAGCGCGCTTCGCCCGACCAGGGCGTTGATCAGGCTCGACTTGCCGACGTTGGAACGGCCGATGAACGCGACTTCGGGCCCGGCGCCCATCGGAACGGAAGAGACTTTCGCCGCGCCGGCGACGAAGCGGCACGGGCCCAAAAACAGCCGCCGCCCGGATTCGACGTCCTCGGCTGCGTCGTCCGCGCCGCTCACGTGTTTTTTTTCTTTTTTTTCTTCGCCGCTTCGGCCTCGCTCATCCGCCGAAGGGTGTCCTGCAGCATCTGAAAGGCCATGTCGCAGCTTTCGCCGACAAAATCGTGATAGCCATCGGGCGTCGGCTTGCAATGTTCGCCGAGAAACCGCTCGAGGTCCTTGCTGATGCGCTGCAGCTCCGTCTTGCGTTGACTCATGCCGTCCTCCCGCGTTTGCGGGAGAATTATAGCGCGCCTCGCCCGATCCAGCGATCAGCTGATCTGGACCCCCATCCGGCGCATGATGACCCACTGCTGAGCCATGGACAGCACGTTGTTCCACGCCCAGTAGATGACCAAACCGGCGGGAAAACTGGCCAGCATGTAGGTGAATATCCACGGCAGCAGCATGAACATCTTGGCCTGGATCGGATCGGTCGGCTGCGGGTTCATCTTCTGCTGCAGCCACATGGTGACGCCCATGATGATCGGCCACACGCCGACCATCAGGATCGCGGGCGGTTGCCACGGGATCAGGCCGAACAGGTTGAAGATGGTGGTCGGGTCGGCATCCGACAGATCGACGATCCAACCGTAGAACGGCGCGTGGCGCATCTCGATCGTCACGTAAAGCACCTTGTAGAGCGCGAAGAAAACCGGAATCTGCACCAGGATCGGCAAACAGCCGGCGGCCGGGTTGGCGTTCTCGCGCTTGTAGAGCGCCATCAGCTCCTGGTTCATCCGTACCTTGTCGTTGAGGTAGCGTTCGCGCAGTTTCATCATTTCCGGCTGCAGCTTCTTCATCTTGCTCATCGCCACGTAGGATTTGTTGGCGAGCGGAAAGAAGAGAAGCTTGATGACCACGGTCAGCAGCAGAATGGCGATGCCGAAGTTGCCCGCGAGCTTGTTGAGCCAGATCAGCGCGTAGAAAATCGGCTTGGTCAGGAAGTAGAACCAGCCGAAGTCGATGGCGAGATCGAAGCGCGGAATTTTGTACTGCTCGCCGTAGCTGTCGAGCAGGGCGAGCTCCTTGGCGCCGGCGAACAAAAGCGTGCGGGTTTCCGCCGCGCCGCCCGGCGCGGCGGCTTGGGCGGCCTGCAGGAAATCGGTCTGGTAGCGATCCTCGTTGCCTTCCTTGCGGTGAAGAAAACGGTGCGTCGCCTCGCTCCCCTGATCCGGAATCAAGGCCGCGAGCCAATACTTGTCGGTGATGCCCGACCAGCCGCCCATGGACTTGTCCTGTTCGGTGCCCTTTTTGCGCAGGTCGGAATAGGTCGTTTCCTTGAGCGTGTCGTGCAGCACGCCGAGCGGGCCTTCGTGCAGAATGTAGATGTCGGAGACCGCCGGCGTGCCGGAACGCGCGAGCAGGCCGTAGGGAAAGACCGTCGCCGGATTGGACCCCGCGTTAATCACCCGCTGTCGGACCGTAAACATATAGTTCTTGTCCACGGCGAGGTGCAGCTCGAAGCGCAGACCCTGGCCGTTGTCCCAGGAGAGCACGACCGGGCTGTCCGGAGTGAGACGCGGGCCGTTCGCGCTCCAAAGCGTATCCGGCCCCGGCACCGCGACACCCTCGGCACCGACCCAGCCGAACTGGGCGTAATAGGCTGACTTGTGGCCCTTGGGCAGGAACAGCGCCACGGGCGCGCCCTTGCGGCCGGGCTTCTCGAAAAATTGCGTCAACACCAGATCGTCGAGCCGGGCGCCTTGGAGCGCGAACGAGCCCTTGAGGGTCGGGGTTTCGATTGCGACGCGCGGGCCGACGGCCAGGGCGACGGACGGCGCCTGGGCGGCGGGTGCCGCGGGCGCCGGAAGCGCCGGCGCGGACGGCGCGGCGGCGCCGGGCAACGAGGCGGGCGACGGTGGCGCGCCGACGGCGCCGGGCGCGCTTGCCGACGGCGCCGTCGCGGAAGGAGCGCCGCTCGCGGGAGCGCCGGCCGATGGCGTGGGCGCCGGTGCGGGTGGACGGGTCTTGGTGAAATAGAATTCGAAGCCGATCACGATCAGGATCGACATCACCACGGCCAGCAGCAGGTTGCGATTGTCGGGAGTCACGAACGCACCTTCCGATCGTTGTCTCGATCATGGTTGGGCGCGGCCGGAACCGGATCGAGGCCGGAGCCGCCCCAGGGATGGCAGCGCGCGATCCGCGCCAGCGCCAAGCCGACCCCGCGTAAGGCCCCGTGGCGCCGGATCGCCTCCTCGGCGTAGGCCGAGCAGCCGGGCTCGAAACGGCACGCGGACGGCGCGCCGATCAAGGCGGCCACAAGCGGTGCGAGCGCGTAGCGCCACGCGCCGATTGCGCCGAGCGCCAACGGCCGGATCGCCGCGTCGAAAACGTGCCGCGCCCCCGTCATGATTTGCGTGCCTGTGCCATTTCGTCAGCCGACGAATCTTCCCGCCACACCCCGAGCCGCTTGAACGCCTGCGTCAGATCGCCGACCAAGTCGGCGAAGGGTCGTTTCAGGGTTTCGACCCGCCCGATCACCACCACGTCGACGCCGCCCGCGAGGCAATGGGTGCCGAGGCTGGCCAACGCCGCCTTGAGCCGACGCCGCGCGCGGTTGCGCGCAACCGCGGGACCGACCTTGCGGCTGACCGTAAACCCGACCCGTGCCGATGATGATCGGTCGGGCCGCGATCCGCCGCGACCCTTTTCGGCGGCGGCAATCAACCCGGTGTTGGCGCGCCGGTGCGCCTGAACGATCAGGCCGGGCGCGACCCATTTCCTCCGCGCCGCCGCGACCGAAAGAAAATCGGCCCGCCGTTTCAAGCGCGCGAGCGTGCCGGACACGATTGAAAATCCCTTTCGTCAAGCGGGCGCTTCACGCGGCCCCTTCAGGCGGACAGGCGCTTGCGCCCCTTCGCCCGGCGGCCGGAGAGAACCTTGCGGCCCCCGACGGTTTTCATGCGCGCGCGGAAGCCGTGGCGCCGCTTGCGAATCAATTTGCTCGGTTGGTAGGTGCGTTTCACGGGAACGGGCTCCTCGAGGGGCGGATCGAAGGCCGCTGGTATACGGCCCGAGCCCACCCCAAGTCAACGCGGCCGCCGGGTTTTTCGAGCGTTTTTCCGGCTTTTTTCCGTTATCTCCCCTCTCCCGCTCGCGGGAGAGGGAGGGGCCCGGCCCCGATGGGCCGGGAGGGTGAGGGCTCGCCGCAGCGTTCCCACCCCCTAGCCGTCAATTTGTCCGATCCGGGTATAATGCGAGCATAAACTTAATTCTTGAGCCGTGATTTATCAAAAATGAGCGACACACGGTATTTCAGCGAGCGAGAGGTCGGCGAAACGCCACGAAACGTGGATGAAGTAACGGCCACCGCGTGGAGTGGCATTGCCGCTTTGATCCGTACGTGCATCGATGATGGATCGTTCGGCGCACGGTACCCAGAGATTTGTCCAGATGGAGCGGACCCGTGCGGAACAAATCAGCGTTCATTTTGGGAAGCGATGAGGGCCGAGATTCCCAAACTGCCCGATATGCCGTCGACAATCTTGAACGATGATGTTCTACCCTCGTCTCTCGTCATAATGGATATGATTGAGTTCTGCTGGCGGGCGGTCGGAAGACCAATCCGGGGTGTATATCATGGGTACTCGCGGCATCACCACCTCAGCTTCGACGAAGACGCCGGCAAGAGGGAGTTCGGTGATGTCATCAATCGCATCTTCCGTCGCAACGGATTGGCCTTCGAGTTGACGGATGGTGGAATGGTTCGAAGGCTGGCTCCGGCGGTCTTGCGCGAAGCACTCGGACAAACTGTGTTCCATACGGAAGACCTAGGCTTGAACCAGATTCTCGAAACCGCCCGGACAAAGTTTTTCGATCCCGATGAGTCGGTGCGCCGCGAGGCATTGGAAAAACTTTGGGATGCCTGGGAACGGATTAAAAGCCTTGAACCGGGCGCAAATAAAGCCGTTCAGTCGGCGGCGCTTCTCGATCGAACCGCAAATTCGAGCGCACCGAAATTCCGAGAATTGTTGGAAGAAGAAGCCAAAACGTTGACGAACATCGGTAACACTTTTCATATTCGGCATACCGAAACCCATCAAGAACGCCTGGGTGGCTCAAACGAGATCGATTATCTTTTTCATCGCCTATTCGCCTTTATTCGGTTGATCCTCCGCACCACGGGAAGGGGCGGTTGATATCGAAGGCGAAAAGCCGGGTCTTGACCATGCCCAATCGCAACGCCCGTGTCCTTCGCAAGACCATGACCGACGCCGAACGCCGACTTTGGTCGATTTTGCGCGGGCGGCGGCTGGCCGGCTATAAATTCCGCCGCCAGCATCCGGTTAATCCCTACATTCTCGATTTTGCTTGCGTCGAATGCCGCCTCGCGGTCGAAGCCGATGGCGGACAACACGCGGGCAACGAGGCCGACCGGCGGCGTGTGGCCCTGCTCCGCGCCCGGGGATGGCGCGTATTGCGCCTTTGGAACAACGATATTCTTGCTAACATCGACGGTGTCGTCGGAATCATTTTGCGAACACTCGAATCAACCAAGACGCCCAGAATACCGAAACCCTCACCCTCCCGGCCCTGACGGGCCGGGTCCTTCCCTCTCCCGCTATCGCGGGAGAGGGCTTTCTTTTGTCGTTTTTCGGGCTTTTGCGCGCGCCTCGCCGGTTCGTGTCTGGTCTGCCAAGAATAAATCGCCTTAAACTTCGCCGACGCCGCGCCCCCGCGCCGACCCGCGACCGACCCCCCGCCCCCGATGACCGCCCGATGACCGATCAGCCCGTCCCGCCCGATTCCCCGCCGCCCCGGTTTTCCCCCAAATTTTCGGTGACCCGGCTGCTGCCGATCGGCGCTTTGCTCGGCGGGCTCTTGCTCTTTTTCCTGCTCGGGCTCGACCGCTACGTGTCGTTCAAAGTCCTCGGCGCGCATTTTGCCGATCTGAAAAACTGGGTCGAGGCGCACGGCGCGTTCGCGCTGGCGGCGTTCGGCGCGGTCTACGCGGCGATGGTCGCGTTCTCGATTCCGGGCGCGCTGGTGCTGACGCTGGCCGGTGCGATGCTGTTCGGCGCGGCGGCGAACGCCGCCGTCGTCATCATCGCCGCAACGGTGGGCGCCTGCGCCGTCTTTCTCGCCGCCCGGTTCGGCCTGGGCGAGCCGCTCCGCGCGCGCGCCGGCCCGTTCCTCAAGAAAATGGAGGCGGGATTCCGCGCCAACGCCTTCAGCTATATGTTGGTGCTGCGCTTGGTGCCGTTGTTTCCCTTTTGGCTGGTCAATTTGGCCCCGGCGTTTCTCGGCGTCGGCTTGCCGACGTTTGCCGTCGCCACCGCGATCGGCATCGCGCCCGGCACCGTCGTTTTCAGCGTCATCGGCGAAGGCCTCGGCGGCGTGGTCGCGGCCGGCGGCGACATCGATCCCGGAAAAATATTGACCCCGACCATGATCGCGGCCTTGATCGCGCTGGCGGCGCTTGCGCTCGTCCCGGTCGCGTTCAAGCGCTGGCAGGCGAAACGCGCCGAAAGGTCGATGAGCGGCACAATGGGCGGTGGAACATGAGCGAAATCCTGACTCCGGACCTGTGCGTGATCGGCGCCGGATCGGGCGGCTTGTCGGTCGCGGCCGGGGCGTCGCAAATGGGCGCCTCGGTCGTTCTGATCGAGCGCGCGCGCATGGGCGGCGACTGTCTCAATTACGGCTGCGTGCCGTCGAAATCGCTGATCGCGGCGGCGCATGCCGCCCACGTCGCGCGCGCCGCGGAGCGTTTCGGCGTGCGCGCCGGCCCCCTCGCGATCGACGGAGCGGCGGTGTTCAAGCGCGTCCACGACGTGATCGCGGCCATCGCGCCGACCGATTCGGTCGAGCGGTTCGAAGGCCTCGGCGTCAAGGTGATCAAGGCGCACGCGCGCTTCACCGGGCCTAATCGCGTGCGGGCCGACGACGTCGAAATCCGCGCGCGGCGCTTCGTCGTCGCCACCGGGTCGAGCCCGATGGTTCCGCCGATCCCCGGCCTCGACCGGGTTCCGCATCTCACCAACGAATCGGTGTTCGATCTCGACGCCGTGCCCGAGCGCCTGATCGTGCTCGGCGGCGGGCCGATCGGCATCGAGCTGGCGCAAGCCTTCCGCCGCCTCGGCGCGCGCGTCGCGGTGATCGAAATGCAGACGATTCTCGGGCGCGACGACCCGGAACTGGCCGACGTCGTTCGCCGCCAATTGGCGCGCGAGGGCGTCGAGCTGTTCGAAAAAGCCCCCGCCGAGAGCGTCGAGCGGACGACGCATAACGGGGGGGCCGGCATCGCCGTCGCCGTCGGCGGCGAAACCCCGACCCGCGTCGAAGGCACGCACCTTCTGGTCGCGGTCGGACGCCGGCCCAACGTCAAGGATCTGGGGTTGGACCTCGCCGGCGTTTCGGTCGAACCCAAGGGCATCGTCGTCGACGCCCGGCTCCGCACCACCAACCGGCGCGTGTTCGCCATCGGCGACGCCGCCGGCGGATTGCAGTTTACCCACGTCGCCGGTTTTCACGCCGGCATCGTGCTGCGCAACATCCTGTTCCGGCTCCCGGCGCGCGCCGACCGCGCCGCCATCCCGCGCGTCACCTATACCGACCCCGAACTGGCTCAGGTCGGCCTCACCGAAGCCGAGGCCATGGCCCGGCACGACGGAGTCCGGATTTTGCGTTGGTCGATGCACGACAACGACCGCGCCCAGGCCGAGGGCGCGACCGAGGGACTGGTCAAGGCCGTGATCGGGCGGCGCGGCAGGATTCTCGGCGCCGGCATCGCGGCCGCCCACGCGGGCGAATTGATCCAGCCATGGACGCTGGCGATCGCCAACGGTCTTCGGATCGGGGCCATGGCCTCGGTCGTCGCGCCCTATCCGACGCTCGGCGAAGCGTCGAAGCGCGCCGCCGGCAGCTATTACACGCCGACGCTTTTCGGCGACCGTACCAAGGCGATCGTGCGCCTGCTCGCGCGATTGGGATGAGCGCGCGTCATGCCGATAGGCATGCATTAGCATGACGATCCGCCCGCGCGCCCCCCTCGGGTTGTCGGTCCGCTTGCTCGGACTCACCGTCGTGTTCGTGATGGTGGCGGAAGTGCTGATCTGGGCGCCGTCGATTTCCAATTTCCGCAAGACCTGGCTTGAGGAGCGCATCACCCGCGCCTATCTCGCCACCATCGCCTATGCCGCGCTGCCCGACGACGCGCCATTGCGCGCGCTCGGCCAGCAGCTGCTGCTCAATACCGGGCTGCACGGCATCGGATTGACGCGCGACGGGCATCGTTCGCTGATGGTGATGGACGACATGCCGCCGGGCATCGATCTGGTCGTCGATCTGCGCCAGCGCATGTTCGTCCGATGGATCGGCGAGGCGCTCGAGGCGCTCTGGGGCGACGGCAAGCGGGTGCTGCGCGTCATCGGCCACCCCGAGGGCGCGCCGGACGCGCTGATCGAAATCGTGCTCGACGAGGGACCGCTGCGCGCCGCCATGCTGGCGTTTTCGTGGCGCATCCTCACCCTTTCCATCGCCATTTCGCTGTTCGCGGCCGTGCTGGTTTATCTCAGCCTGCAATGGCTGCTGGTGCGGCCGATGCGCCGGATCACCGAGGACATGGTCGCCTTCCGCGCCGATCCCGAAGGCCCGGTTCCCCATCCGGCGGAGCCGACGCGCAGCGACGAAATCGGCATCGCCAGCCGGGAATTGGCGACCATGCAGGCGGATCTGCGCGCGGCGTTGCGTCAGAAGACCCGGCTCGCGACGCTCGGCGCCGCCGTCGCCAAGGTCAATCACGATCTCCGCAACACGCTGGCGACCGCGATGCTCGTCTCCGACCGTCTCGCCGACAGCGACGATCCCGAGGTGCGCAAGGTGGCGCCGCGCCTTTACGACGCCATGCAGCGCGCGGTCAGCCTGTGCAGCCGGACGCTCAATTTCGTTTCCGACAGCCGGCCCGCGTTGAAGATCGAAGCGGTGCTGGTCGGCGCGCTGGTCGAGGACGTGGCCTCGGAGTTGACCGGAAAATTCGATTCGGCGCGGGTCACGACCGAGGCCGAAGCCGGTTTCGCCGTCGTCGCCGACCGCGAACAGTTGCGCCGCGCGCTCGCCAACCTGATCCTCAACGCATTCCAGGCCGGCGCGCGCAACGTTCGCGTGTCCGCCGTCGCGGACGGGGGCTTGGCGCGAATCCGGATCGCCGACGACGGCCGGGGATTCGATCCGGGCGCGCGCGAGCGGCTGTTCCAGCCCTTCGTCGGCTCGGGCCGCCGCGAGGGCACCGGGCTCGGGCTGCCCATCGCCCGCGACATCGCTCACGCCCACGGCGGCGACCTGACGCTTTTCGAAACCGGGCCCCAGGGTACGACCTTCGAATTGACGCTGCCCCTGCCCGAGAGTTGACATCGACGGCGACCCGTCCGGCTTGCTAACCTAATCGCCGTTATCTTGAGGAGAATTGTCATGGGAACCTGGATCGCCGGTATTGTCGCCACTCTGATCGGCTTCGCCGGGCTGTTCGCCGCGGCGAAAAGCGCCGATCCCCTCATGTATCCGATCGGCCTGACGGTGTTCGCCGCCGCGGTGCTGTTCGACTTCTGGATGATCCGAACTTCCGTCGGCCGCGACCATTGACCGCGCCCGGTGCCCCCTGAGCGCCTGGGACCCCGCCCAGTACCTGAAATTCGGCGGCGAGCGCCTGCGCCCCGCCCTCGATCTGCTGGCGCGGATCGCCGCCGAATCCCCCGATACGGTTTACGACCTCGGTTGCGGCCCCGGCACCGTGACGGTTTTGCTCCGCCGCCGCTGGCCCGAGGCGCGCGTGGTGGGGGTCGATTCGTCCGACACGATGCTGGCCGAAGCGCGGGACAAGCACCCGGGCATCGAATTCGTTTGCGCCGACATCGCCCATTTCGTTCCCGACGCGCCCGCCGGCGTCATCGTTTCCAACGCCGCGCTGCATTGGCTTTCCGACCACGCCCGGCTGTTCCCGGGCCTGGTTTCGCGTCTCGCGCCGGGCGGGGTCTTCGCTGCCCAGATGCCGCATGTAAACCATCAGACGTCGCATGTGCTGATGGCCGAAAGCGCGGACGCCGGCCCGTGGCGGGACAAGGCGCGCGCGGCACTGCCGCGCTATCCGGATCACGGCGCCGCCGACTACTACGGCTGGCTCGCGCCGCTCTGCCGCGCGGTCGAGGTGTGGGAGACCGTCTATCACCACGCGCTCGCGGGCGAAAACGCGGTGCTGGAGTGGATGAAGGGCGCGGCGCTGCGCCCCATGCTCGCCCGGCTCGCGCCCGCGGAACGGGACGGCTTTCTCGCCGATTACGGCGCCCGGCTCGCCCGCGCCTATCCCCGGCGCGCCGACGGGGTCACGCTGTTTCCGTTCCGACGATTGTTCGTCGTCGCGGCGAAGTGATTGGCGTCGCGGGCGCGCCCTCGGCAGGATTCCGTTCATGCGAATTACGACCGGATTGGCGGCATTCGTCGCCGTCCTCGCGCTGGCCGCGACCGCCGCGGCGGCGCCGCGCGCGGAATTGTGGCCGCGCTGGACGGCGCACGATCCGACGTCAACTCGGAGCGTCGATCATTCCGACTGGGATACTCTGCTCGCGCGTTACAATAACGCCGCCGCCGACGGCAGCCGCAGGTTCGATTACGCCGCCGTTACGGCGGAGGATCGCCGCCGACTCGACGCCTATGTCGAGCGCCTGGCCGCGACGCCGGTTTCCGCCCTCGCCCGCGACGAACAGCGGGCGTTCTGGATCAATCTCTACAATGCGCTCACGGTGCGCACGGTGCTCGAGCGTTGGCCGGTCGCGAGCATCCGCGAGATTTCCATCTCGCCCGGCCTGTTCAGCGTCGGCCCCTGGGGCAAGAAGCTCGTCGCCGTCGAGAACGAGCCCTTGAGCCTCGACGACATCGAGCACCGCATCCTGCGCCCGATCTGGAAGGACGCCCGCATCCATTACGCGCTCAACTGCGCCGCCGTCGGCTGCCCCGACCTGCAACCCCGCGCCTTCACCGCCGCCAACGCCGAGGACTTGCTGGAGCGCGCGGCGGGTGCGTTCGTCAACCACCCGCGCGGGGTCCGTATCGACGACGGCCGCCGGTTGCGGGTGTCTTCCATCTACGTCTGGTTTCGCGACGACTTCGGCGACGGTTCCGACATGGCCGTGATCGCGCACCTCGCCCGCTACGCCGCGCCCGACTTGAAGGCCCGGTTGGCCGGGATCGCGCGCGTCGACGATCACGCCTACGACTGGGCGATCAACGCGCCCCTCAAGTAATTCCCGACAACGGATATTCGGCGAGCGGTTCGTAGTGGACCCCGTCGCCGCCGCGACGGCTTTCGAACAGGGTGAACCGGGTCATCGGATAGGGCCCGGCGGAAAAGCCGTGGCGCGTTTCGATGTAGGGCCCGAGCCGGACGCTCGGCACGTCATCAAGACGCGCCAGCGTCACGTGCGCCGAAAACTTGCGCCGTTCCGGTTCGAGGCCGGCGCGCACGACGACCGATTCGATCTTGTCGCGCAGGAAAGCGACCGGTTCGGGCTTCTCCACCCCCGCCCACAGGGTGTGGGCATAGCGACCCCGGTCGAAGAACCCGACGCCAGCCAACGTCAGGCCGAAGGCGGGCGCGCGGATCGACCCGAGTCCGGCGTCCAGTTCCTCGGCACCGTGGCGATCGGTTTCGCCGACGAAGCGGAGCGTCACATGGAGATTGTCGCGATCGACCCAGCGCGCGCCGGGCACGCCGCTCTGCAGGGCGGCGAGGCGCGCGCGGGCGTCCTCGGGCAACGGCAGGGCGACGAACAGGCGCATGGGAAGAGCCGTGAAGGCCGATCAGAGAAAGAGCGCGAGGACCCCGGTATAGCCGTAAAGCCGGGCGTTGGAAATCTCGCCCCCGGCGTAGAACCCGACCAGCGGAAAATCGCCGAGCCGCGCGCGGATCAAATCCAGCTCGCGGCCTTCGCGGCCGAACATGGCGACGCCGCGGGCGATGCAACTGATGTAAATCCCGGCCTTCGGTCGGCCGCCCGTGCGGCGTTTCAGATCATCGGCCATGCGCGCAAGGTCCGATTCGGCGCTTTTCGGGTCGCGCCGGACGAACATGATCCGATCGCCCGCCGCCACCGCGCCCCCGACCGCGAGCCAGCCGCGCACCGGATCGGCGCCGACCAACGTGCGCACCGTGTAATCGCCGGTATCGGAGCCCGCCACCGGGAACGCGGCATGGACGGTGCCGCTGAGTTCCTGGAGCGCGCGCGCGTCGGCGATACCGAGGTCCGCCTTCAGCACCTCGATCGGCTTTTGGCCGTCGAGGGTGACGATCACGTTTTCGACCGCGTCGGTCACCGTGTGCATCGGCCCGGCCGGCGCGCAGCCTTGGCTCTGGCCGGTGGCGACCGCGATTCCCGGCGCGAATAGCACTCCGGACACGCCGCCGCCCGTAACCCGGCCGGCGATCTGGTAAAGCGCCCCGCGCGAGGACGCGAGCCCGCCGACCAGGAACCCCGCGCCCGCGTCGGCGAGCGATTCGAGCAGCCGGGGCGTTTCCGCGTTTTCGGGGTCGGCGTGGACGATGCCGAACGCTGACGGCGCCTGCTTCATCCAGGCGCGAATGTCGTCGGCGAGCTCGTCGGGGCCCTTGGTGATCGACGGGAACATGCGGAAGGAACCGGCCGGCAGCACGCCGACCAGAACCGCGAGCCCGGGGCGATCGAAATATTCGGTGTCGTTGCCGCAAATGCCGATGCCGACGCTGCCGACCCAATGCTCGATCCCGGTTTTCTGGCGCAGATAGGCGAGGATGCTGCTGAAATCCTCGGCCAGGCGATCGGTGGCGTAGACGAAGCCGAGGTTCGCGCCGGCGGGCAACGGCAGGAGCGCATCGACGCACGCCTTGGCGGCGTGCGCCCAATGGTCGGCGGCGGTGTGGGCGGCCTTGAAGACGACGGGGTCCGGCAACGGTCAAATTCCTTGGGCGTCCGGCGAAGGTTTCGTGGGGTTATATATAAGCCGAACCAGGGGGGCGAGGCGCCCGAACAAGCCCCTACCCCCGGCTATATCCTGAAAATCCCCTTTTTGTTCAAGATCATAGCCCTGTTGCATTTTTCCCGGCTTGGCCCATATTTACTTCCAAGTCCAACGGTTTCGCTTATGTATCCACCCGCGAAGCCGAGGGAGGACCTCTGAAGGAGAGATCGAATCCATGGCCCGCGACACCGATAAACGTTTCGACGCCCGTTCCGAATACATGTCCCGGACGGAGGCCGAACTCGCGCACGTCGACGTCGGCCTGCGCCAGCACATGCTCAAGGTCTACAACTACATGGCCTCGGGCCTGACGCTGACCGGCATGGTCGCCTACGCCGCCGGCAATTCGCCCGCGGTCATGAACCTGCTCTACGCGCAAGGCCCGGCCGGCCAGCTTTCGCCGACGATCCTCGCCTGGATCGTGATGCTCGCGCCGATCGGCATGGTTTTCTTCCTCGCCGCCCGCATCCACGCGATGCAGGCCCAGACCGCCCAGACCATGTTCTGGGTCTATTCGGCGCTCATGGGCCTCTCGCTCGCCAACATCTTCCTCGTCTTCACCGGGGCGAGCATCGCGCGCGTCTTCTTCATCACCGCCGGCACGTTCGCGGGCATGAGCCTCTACGGCTACACCACCAAGCGCGACCTGTCGCGCTTCGGCTCGTTCCTGTTCATGGGCCTGATCGGCGTGCTGATCGCCGCCGTCGTCAACCTGTTCCTCGCCAGCTCGGCGCTGCACTTCGTGGTCTCGGTCGTCGGCGTGCTGGTGTTCATCGGCCTCACCGCCTACGACACCCAGGAGATCAAGTCGATCTACCTGGAAAGCGACAGCACCGAGGTTTCGAGCAAGAAGGCCATCTTGGGCGCCCTCAAGCTCTACCTCGACTTCATCAACATCTTCGTGATGCTGATCCAGCTGTTCGGCGAGCGCCGCTAACCCGGCCAACCGCCCGACAAAAAACCGCCCGGAAGGCGACTTCCGGGCGGTTGCGTTTTGGGGGGATCGCAAAAAGAATGGGTAGAATCTGGAGAAAAATGGAATAGGCGTAAACACTTCTGTTCAATTTGATGGGAGCTTAGGTTAGTCGGCCCAATGTTTATCTCCCCTCGGCTTCGACTGTGGCCTTGGCCATAGCGGATTCGGTTTTTCTGGTTTCAAATTTGGCTGCCTCTGCGTCTTGGACAGCTTTTCCCCATGCTTCCTGCTCTCGTTTCAGATCGCGCGCTGGACTCAACATCGCCCATATAGTCCAACCTGAGCAGATCAGAAAAAGCACTATATTGACCCAAAACCATAACGGTTTTCCGCAGGTCATCACTATAGCCGTGACCCAGAAAGCGAGCATCGAAACTATTACGATAAGACGTATCGAAAGTTTATGTTTTATGTTGTCAACATTAATCCAGATCCAGAATAGATTTTCTTTAAGGTAATTAGGGCGAAACGTAACCAAAAAAGGCCTTCAGGAAGAGCCTGAAGGTGTTGTCGCCCCGGTGGTTGAAACGGAACTCGATTTCCTTGAGGTACATGGGGAAGTGGTACCTGGAGACGCCGC
>Ga0194127_10001861_pt1 | contig 29901 bp, 27 predicted proteins | sample TA2KigC100mmetaG_FD_148624 | JGI IMG/M metagenome (GOLD analysis project Ga0194127, IMG submission 148624) | Freshwater microbial communities from Lake Tanganyika, Tanzania - TA2015036 Kigoma Deep Cast 100m | ecosystem: Environmental > Aquatic > Freshwater > Lake | place: Tanzania: Lake...
GAATGAGTTCCAGAATCGCCAGAGTGCCGTTGGATATAAAAAATATATAAGAACCGGCAAAATATCGGTGCAACAGGCGGCTTGAGAAGAATTGATCAATTAGTCAACTTTTTCAACAGCCCCACAGGCACGTCTCGGCTGGCGCCTCGCTTGTGCCAGTCCCCATTTTCCAACAAAAAAACCACATCTCGGCTAAGTCGGAGTGCAATTTGGCCGATAGAACCTGCCGTATGATTATTTAGGCAGAGATATGGACAGTTTATATCAATCAATATTATCCTCTTCACAGACGCTGCTGGGGCAAATCGGCCGGGCGGTGCTGGCGGAACAGGCGGACTTTGGGCCGTTCTGGGTGCTGCTGGATGACCAGCGGGCGGTGTGTGCCGGCGATGAACAGCGGCTGGCGGAGATGATTGACGATATCGCGTCTCTGCATCCGTTCTGTTCGCGGGTGGACGACGGTTTCGAGTCAGTGATGTGCCCGGCCAAAGACGGCGTGATTGCCATCGGGCATCTTGGCACGGAGCGGACGCATTGCGGGTATGCGTTATTGGCGCTGCCGGGCTATACGGCCGATACAGCACACGCCAATGCGGCGATGATTGAGATGCTGCTGGGCCAGATGAATCTGCTGGCGGATGTGATGGAGAAGAATAACCTGTTTCATCAGGAGCATTTAAGCCGGCTTTCGAAGCAGTCGCCAGTGCTGGCGGAACGGTGATAGAATTGCAGATTGTCAATTGACGATTGTAAAATGGGGGCCTTTTTGAGCAATTATAATCCTTTCGCTTGCGCTCCAGGCTACTGTTTTGTGAATGAACCTCATTGGCCGTTATTTTGCCCTTTCAGGATGACAGGCGGGATGATTGTTCTTACCCCAGCCCGGCTGGGCTAAGTTATTCGGCCTTACAGGCCGCGGATTCAGAAGTCGGGGCGGATACTGAGTAAAATCGAAATTCGAAACCCGACCCGCCGTCGCCAAGGCTATGGCGGGAAAAATCCGAAAGTGGGTGTACCCCCAGTTATACCACACATCCGTCCGGCGTTCCATCGCAATTCTATCATGGCCGGATGACCCTATAAAATCACGATCTGGTTCTCTTTCGGCCCATGTTTTATCTATCCCGTTTAACCCTAAGTCTATGTCCTGAATGGGATTCCAATTAAAACAAACCACCTAATCAAAAATCTTTAAAAAACTCATATTTTTTTAATATTTTTGTTGACGAATTTAAAAATATATTTTACATTTTGCAAAAGGTAAAATGTGAAACACAGGTACACTACCCTTGTTCAGTTTGGCTTTACATGAGACAGAACGACAAAAGAGAATTTACAACGCCTCCCAAGCTGTATCGGATTGGAGATATCGTTCGCAGTACTCCGTTCACACGCCAGACGATTCACAATTACACGACGATGGGACTTATTGAAGAGTCCGATTGGACCGAGGGCGGGCATCGTCTTTATGATGAGTCCGTTTTTGAAAAACTGCGGCGAATTCAGCAACTTCAGGGAGACCAAAAGACCCTCGCCCAGATTCGCGATATGTTTCGCACAGAACGGATGCTGCAAATCTCATAGAGGTTGACAGAAAAAACCAGGATGGTGACTATGAAAGTAAAAACGGCCCCCGCTACAACCGACAATATCACGGATCTGCTGAACCGGATTATTGATTTTACCGAACGGCGCAAAGAAGTCCTGTCTCACAATTTGTCCGATTGTCAGAGCGCCGATTTTGTACCGAAAGATTTGCCGGTACAAGAATTTGCGGACACCCTGACTTATGCGCTGGCCGAACATATCCGCAACAAGCGATTGCTTCTGGAAGACCGGCAAAACGTGCATTTTTACAGTCAGGGGGATTTCGACGCCTCTGCGGTGACGGACAACGACGCGATGGCCCTGCTGGAAAGTAATTTGCAGGGGTATATTCAGGGACAAATTCGTAAATTGTCCGAAAACCTGATTCATAACCGACTGGCGGGGGAATTACTGCGGCAAAAACGTCAAAAAGAGACGGCCTTTACCGGTTTGTAAACGTGTTAGCGGCATCGGCCTCGAAAAGCTACGTATTATTACCCGGGAAACAAACGGGTATTGACAATAAAATAGAGGATGGCTGGCTATGATTTGCTGCCAAGCCGGGACTTACAACAAGAGTATATCGAGGGAGCGGCAATGAATGCCAGCCGAATAAGCGCTTTACGGCACAGAACGGACGCCCATGCAGAACGGGCGATGGTGCTGGCGATTACCAGCGGCAAGGGCGGCGTCGGCAAAACCAACGTCGCGGCCAATTTGTCGATTTGTCTGGCCGGCGCCTTTAAGCGTGTTTTGCTGATGGACGCCGATCTTGGATTGGGCAACCTTGATGTGGTGATGAATCTCAACAGCCGATACAACCTGAGCCACGTATTAGCCGGGCGAAAAAGTATAGAAGAGATTATTCAACTGACCTCCACCGGCGTGGAGGTGATTTGCGGCGGCTCCGGCATTGAAGAATTGGCCAACATCAGCCCATTTCAGCGTCAGCGGCTGGTGGATGAACTGGACAGGCTTGGGCATCGGGCGGACGTGATTGTGATTGATACCGGGGCCGGGATTCACACTACTGTTGTGGGTTTTTGCATGGCGTCGGACCATACGCTGGTGGTGACGACGCCTGAACCGACGGCGATGACCGATGCGTATGCGATGATTAAAGTGCTGGCAGGCAAACATTATACCGGCCGAATCAGTTTGCTGGTCAATATGGCCGACAGCATCGGCGAGGGCCGAAAAACCTATCGGCAACTCGCTGAGGTCGCGGCGCGATTCCTGAATACGCCGGTGTATGACGGCGGAGTTTTATGCCGGGATGAATTGGTCAGCAGCGCGGTTCGCCGGCGGGAACCGGTGGTTCTGGCATACCCCCGCTCATTGATTGCGGATTGTTTCGCGACAATCAGCGCCAGATTGGGCAATATCCGCCGGACTGAACCGGAAACAACAGGATTTTTCCAAAAAGTTGTAAATTGGCTCTTTTAAATGAAGTTGCCTGACAGAAACGTCGATACGAGTACGCTGCGGCGGCGATGCTATAATCCCGCCGCCGAAAGAAACTTGAAAACAGGCTCTTATCGGACGTGAACAGGTGAGTGAAAAATACAAACAACAGACATGGAGGTCTTATACTATGCGTGGGGCCCGGTCAAAAAATATAGAACAGGTATGGCGTGACTTTTTCGCCAGCCACAGTGAAGCATCTCGCAATATTTTGCTGGAACATTACCTGCCCATCGTCAAGTACACCGCAGATCGGATTTGCACCAAACTGCCGGACAAGGTGGAGTTGGACGATTTAGTCAGTTCGGGAATTTTTGGCCTCAAAGACGCTATCGAAGCCTTCGACCCCAACCGCGGCGTGAAATTTGAAACGTACTGCACGCCGCGAATCCGCGGCAGTATTCTCGACGAACTGCGGAATATGGACTGGGTGCCGCGCTTAGTGCGCGCCCGGGCACATCGCCTTGAAAGGGCCATGCAATCGCTCGAAGCCCAGTTGGGCCGGATTCCCACGGAACGGGAAGTCGCCAATAAACTGAATATCGATATGGAAGAATTTCACCGGCTTCAGCGGGATGCCTGCGCTACCGGATTGGTATCGCTGAATAATAAATTCAACGAAAACGAGGGCGAAAAAGACGTCCGTGAAATCGATATTATCGAAGACCAGCGAAGCCAGAACCCGGTCATCGAAGCGCAGAAGCGTGATTTGAAAAACCTGCTGACCAAAGGATTAACCCGCGCGGAAAAGCTGATTATCATTCTGTACTATTATGAAGAAATGACGATGAAAGAAATCGGAGCGGTGCTGGATTTGTCGGAGTCGCGCGTTTCGCAGATGCATTCTTCCATCGTTGCCAGGCTGAAGGCACAAATGAACAGCCGGAAAAAGGAATTTGCGGTTTCGACATAAGACTTTGCCACAGAGGGCACAGAGAACCACAGAGGTAAAAAGGCAGGGAGCCACAAATTTAACAGATTGTACAGATTACACAAAAAATTCTGTCATAGCGGCAAGGACAGAAATCCGAATCACCGAAATTCAGAATTCCAAAACAAAAAAGGCCGACAGATGTCGGTTTTTTTTATTTAAATACCTCCTCACAAGTTTCCTTTGACACAGCAACAAGGGAAAAAATTTATAATTCGCCGTTGAGGTAGTGCAGTGTTTTTTGGATGATTTCGCCGGCCACGGGCGAAGCAACACGGCCGCCGCTATAGCCGAGGTTCAAGGCGCGGTTGGGTTTGCGAATGGAAACCATCACCACAATCTTCGGGTCGATATCCGGCGCCCCGCCGACAAACGATGCGATATAATTGGACGTGTCATAACCTCCCGTCGGCAGCGCGATATTGGCCGTGCCGGTCTTACCCCAGACCTGCACCTCATCAAGGTCGGCCTTGTCGCCGGTGCCTTCTTCCACAACGCCCACTAAAGCCTTGCGTATAATCCAGTTCGCCACCTCCGGCTTAACAATAAATCCCGTATTGCCGGAAGGACGATGCATCTCCGTCATATTGCCCTGTGCATCCACCGCCGCACGCACGATGTACGGTGTGACAAGACTGCCGCCGTTGGCGAGGATGCAATAGGCCCGGCAAATCTGAATCGAATTAACCAGAATTTCGTGGCCGAAAGGAATGCGAGTGACGGTGTAGCCGCTCCATTTGGAAATCGGATGAAGCTGGCCCGGCTCTTCGCCCGGCAAATCGACGCCCGTTTTTTGGCCGAAGCCGAACAATTTCATTCCTTCGTATAAGCGTTTCTGGCCCATCGCAAGGCCGACTTTGGCCATGCCGATGTTGCTCGAATGAATCAGAATCTCGCGTATCGTGAAGCTGCCGTAGCGATGATTGCCAAATTCGCCGATGCGGTATTTGCCCCAATAGCCGTCTTCACAATAAAAGACCTGCTTGTAATCGATAGCGCCGGTGTCGAGGGCGATAGACGCGACGATGGGTTTAATAATGCTACCCGGCTCGTAAGGGTCTGTCAGGATGCGATTTTTCAGGCGCTGCGGTTTTTCGGTATTGAACCTGGCCGGGTCGAAATCCGGCAGCGATACCAACGCCAGAATCGCGCCGGTATGGGGACTCATCACAATGCCTGTCGCCGATTCCGCCTGGTACTCCTTCATTTTGCTTTCGAGCGCAGCCCGCGTGAACTGCTGAATGGCCGAGTCAATCGTCAGTATCAGGCTCTGCCCGTCAACGGCCGGACGCGACTGGTCGGGACGGTACGCGATTGGACTTCGCGACACATCCACCAGAAACATATTCTGCCCTTCCTGCCCTTGCAGTATTTCATTGTATTTTAATTCCAGCCCGGCCAGGGCCATGTCGGCGGCGCCGATAAAACCGACGACGTGGCCGGTCAGATTGCCCATTGGATAATAGCGTCGCCATTGATTCTGGATTCCCACGCCGGGCAGGTTTAATTTCATCACCGCCTGCCGCTGAGCGAACGTCAGGCCGGTCTGAATGGAGACATAACCGGGGTTTCCGCTTTCATAAACCATCCGGCAGATTTCCGGGCCGGGAAGAAGAACAATATCCTGAAGTTTCATCGCCGTTTCTTTGAGCTTTTCCGGGTCGGGCAAACGCCGGGGTTCAATAAACAATTCATCGCTGGTATTACTGGCAGCCAAGACGTTGCCGCGGCAATCTACCATAGTTCCGCGCAGCGCATGCAGCGGGAGAACAGAGTTCTGGCGGCGCCGGCTGGTTTGCATAAAATATTCCGACTGCTGAAACTGAAGCTGATACAGCCGCCAGCCCAGCAGTCCAAACGACGCTAGTAATCCCGTCAACAGGAAAGCGATGGTGATTTTGGTTCTCATTGCGATTTTTTCTTTTTCAGCGATTTGGATTCCGCCGACACAGGGACATATTCCAGCAAGCGACGGGGACTGATCAGAGATTCAAAACGCAACTGCAGGCCCCGCAGTTCCTGGCGCAGGATTTTCTGCTGCGCCTCAGCTTTGCAGTATTGATTAAACACCCGGCTCCTGGTGGTGCGGATATGAATGGTAAAAATCAGGACGGCGGTCAGAAAAAACGCGATAAATACCAGGCGTGGCCGGCTCGGCAGAGTCATAAATTATTATCTCGGGCAAAATCCTATGGTTTTGGAACTTTCAGTTTCATTCCCACTTCCAAACGGTCGGAACCGGAAAGCACGTCGTTGTTGAGCCGCATCAGTTCGGGATAGCGGTCGCCATCGCCCAGAAATTTCTGCGCGATTTTGTACAAATGGTCGCCGCTTTGAACGGTATAAATCGTCACACCTTTGAAGGATTGCGTTTTATCCGCCTTTTTGTCACTTATGGCAAGGCTTCCATTTTTATCTTTAGAGCCGTTTTTGACAACCGGTTTTTCTTTGGTGACGTCTTTGACCGTTGGTTTTTCTTTGGTTACATCTTTGGCCGCCAAGTTATCCTTTTTGCTGTCGGTTGACATAAAAACATTTTTGAATTTGTCCAGCAAGGTACTCGTGCCGACGGCGGATTCTTTTTCCTTTTTGGCCGGGGCTGCCTGCTCCGTCGCAGCGGATGCGACTTTGGGAATCACCAACTGGTCGCCCACCTGAATTTTGTCCGGCGATTCAAGGATGTTCTTGTTGGCTTCATACAGCATCTGAATGGTAGTTTTTTTGTTGCCTTCATCCGTACCGTAATATTTTTTGGCAATGTACGCCAGACTATCACCTTCTTCGACGACGTGATTTGCGACGGCGACTGTTTTCGGCGCCGCCGCAACCTCCTGCCGGTTGGGCTTCTGAGCCTGTTCCGTCTTCTGCACGTCAGGCTGCTCCGTCTTCGATTCGACAACGGCCGTTTTCGTATCCGGCTGCGCCGTTTCTTTCACTTCCGCTGCAGGCGGAGCCGTATCATTGGAAATCGTCTGCATCGCAGGTGCCTGGCTCGAACCGGCAGCAAATTCATCCAGCGGTATGACTTCAGCAGGCGGGGTCACATAACGAACGCTCGTTCGTTTTTCCTGAAGATTTCGCGCCACGTCCACGACCGTCGGTTCAATCACCAGAGCACCGCCGGTCTGCGTGGCGACGGCTGTTTCCACAACGGGCGTATTTTTGGCCGAAGGAATAAAATCCGGCACCCCGTTAATCGCGAGGATAATGATGGCAATAAGCACCAACCCCAGCAACAGGCCCACCTTGGCATCGGCTGTCATTTCCGTGTACTCCTTTTTGCTCTGCATATTACCTGTTTTATAATTTTCTGGCTATTCTCAGCTTGGCGCTGCGGGAACGGGGGTTTTCCATCATTTCCTTCGCGTCAGCCATCAACGGTTTCTTAGTACAAATCTCATAAACGCCCTGCTGCCGGCGCGTCCTGAAATCGTCTTTGACAAGACCGTCTTCCAGACTATGAAAACTGATTATTGCCATTATACCATCTTTTTTCAATCGTGCAGGTGCGGTTTGCAATAAATTTTTCAGATTTTGCAGTTCGTCATTTACCGCAATCCGCAGAGCCTGAAACGTACGTGTGGCCGGATGAATCTTCGATCGCCTTGCGAACGCCGGCTGCCGCAGAGCCTCACAAACCACAGCCGCCAGTTGGCCGGTCGTCAGAATCTTTTGCCGAATTCTTCGGTTGACGATAAAACGGGCGATTCGACGCGAGGCCCGTTCCTGACCCCCACGAAAAATCAAATCCGCAAGCTGTTTTTCATTCATCTGGTTGACAATATCCGCCGCAGTGATTGAAAGCCGGTCGTCCAGCCGCATATCCAGCGGCGCATCGACCTGAAAACTCATCCCCTTTTTCGGGTCAGCCGCCTGCGACGAACAAAAGCCCAAATCCGCCAGGATCGCGTCAACTTTCTCTATCCCCAGTTTTGAAAGAACCTCATCCAGTCGGGAAAAATTCTCGCGTATCAGAACCACACGACACGTCAGACCTGTTAAATACGTTTGGGTCCTTTGGATGCAGCTCTGATCCATATCCAGCCCGATAAGCGTCCCCTCAGGGCCCAGTTGAGAACCGAACAGCCGGCTGTGACCTCCGTGTCCAGCCGTGGCATCCACAAAAATCCCGTCCGTGGGCAAATGGATGTGTTCGGTTAACGTCCCGGCCAATACCGGGATATGCTCGTTCGGCGAAGACCCGTCCATAGGCTCCGCCGAACATTCTCGCTGTCGTCCGGAATCCATTCTCAAAACGATTTTTTAGCCGACGACGGAAAATGCTGTTTGTCGCGTAAGCCGCTGAAGCTTCGGAGAAAGCGAAACCGCCGCGAAAAGCGAACTCTGCTTTCTGAGCTGCTCCAGCCGTTCAGCCAGCACAGCTACCGCCGAAAGCGTCTGTTCATCCGCGGGACAATTCCCACTCAGGTGATCCTGCACTCGGCTCAATTCGTCATAAAATAATTCGGCCATAATCCCTCCAATTACAATTCTATCTGACGGCTCTGCTTTTGCAGAACCGTTTGTCTCGCCTGAGCAATCTGGGTTTGGTACTGGTCCATGTTGTCCACCATATACTGTTCCCAGTCTTCAGTATTCCAGATTTCGATATGATCTCGTACCCCAACCAGAGTTAACGCGTTTTCAAGGTTGGCTCGTTTCTTGATTTTTTCCGGCAGCAGCAATCTCCCCTGCCGGTCCAACTCGAGCCTGACGGCCCGCCCGAAGGTCAGACGTTCAAAACTCACCGCCTCATCCGGCGCCGTATATCCGGGCGCCCCGGTAAGGGCGAGCTGCTGAAAGTATTTTTCCGCGTACAGGCATAAAATCCCATTGGGACCCATGACCAGATAAAAGTCGCAGCCATATTCCCTCACGTCTATCTGACTGCGGAGCTTGTTCGAAATGAAAAGCCGGTTCTTTTCATCCAGCGTATGTTCAAACTCACCTGTTAGTAATAAACCTGCCATTTACACCACCAGTATTCCATTCTGTACCACAAGATTCCCACTTTTAACCTATAAATACCACCCACTTCCACTTTCTGTCAATAGTATTTTCGGCAATTTTTATAAAATTGATTCCCCCTGCTTACCCCGAAACATCGAAAAATAGACCGAAAAACGCAAAAATACACAACATATAGATTATTATTTCTGAATTGCTCAATATAAAGTGGTTCATTTTTCTTATTATTGCCCCATTTTTCGCTCAAAAAAGGTATTGCGACAATGCAAAAAAATGCCTGAAAAACGCCTCTGTTTCGGCTATACTTTTGTAATAATTCTATAAAAGTTTAGTGATAGAAGAGGTTATAATGCGTCTCAAATTAAGAGGACTTGCAACTAAAAATTGCCCGATACAGAATTTTTGCATTCTTTAAGCGATAGCAGTGTTGTTTTTCGTGATCCACTGTATTGACATAAATATTACAATTGCGGCCTAATGAGATTGATCTTTGATTTTTTGAAAGAAAGATTGACTAAACGGAAAGGGTGATTTGTGACCAAAAGAGGCAAAAAAATCATCTGGTGGACAGTCACTATTATTATCGTGTTATTCGTTTCCTGCCAGCTGATGCATAAAAAATCTCCGAAGCAAATCCAGACTACGGTTCGACTGGAGACAATCCAGCCGGGGCAGTTACAGGAATATGTCAGCGCACCAGGGGGGATAGAGCCAAAAACGAAGGTGGAAATCATCGCCAGGGTTTCCGCCTCTATACAGGAACTGCCTTTTAAGGAAGGCCGGCATGTCAAGGCCGGAGATATTGTTGTTCGATTGGACGCCAAGGAGTATGAAAGCCGGCTCAAGAGTATTGAGGCCGGGTATAAGGCTCAACAAGCCCAGGCAGAAGTCACCAAGAGCCAGATTACCGTTCGCAAGGCCCAGTTAAAAGGCACAACCGCGTCGCTCGAGCAGGCCAAAAACGATTATCAGCGTCAAAAACAACTACTGGAAACACATGATATCAGTCAGAGTGCTTTTGAGCAGGCCAAACAAAAATATGAAGAAATCCAGTCCCAGTACGAATCCTCTGTCGAGCAGATTAGAACGGAAGAATTGAGCCTCGTGGTCGCCCAGCACAATCTGGAATCGCAGAAAGCACAGATTGATGAAGCGAAAGAGGCTCTTGAATACACCATTATGCGTTCACCGATTGACGGCGTTGTGACGCGGATTAACAAAGAGGTCGGCGAAATGGTGACCGGTTCGATGAATTATTCGGGTACGTTGATTATGACTGTGGCGGATTTGTCGCAGATGCTGCTGGTGGCACAGGTCGACGAGGCAGATGTGGGTAAAATTCGTGTCGGGCAGGAAACGAACATTCGTGTCAAGGCATTCTGGGACCAGGTCTATCACGGTAAAGTGGGATATATCGCACTGGTTGACGGCGAACCGGGAAACGAAAACTATAATAATAATAACTCTAAATCGACCAAGTATTACCGCACGGAAATTCTCATTGAAGGCGATGTCAGCAAATTGTACACCGGGCTGACGGCGGATGTAGATATCTTTACCAACACCCATACCGGCGTTCTTAAAGTTCCCAGCCAAGCAGTTGTGACCCGAAAATTCGATGACCTGCCGCCGGCCATCCGGGATAAGAATCCTTTAGTCGATCCAAATAAGGCCGATGTGACAGTGGTATTTCGGCAGATCAACGGGAAAACAGCGGCGACACCGGTGAAGATTGGGCCGAGCGACACAACCCATATTATTATCGAGCAGGGATTGAAGGCCGGAGAGCAGATTATCATCGGGCCGTACAAGATACTGGACTCTCTCAGGCATGACCAGGCGGTACGGGATGAAAAAGAAGCCGAGGCCGAAAAAAAAGCCAAGGACAAGTCCGCCGCCGAGAAAAAAACGCCCGCGCCGAAAGCATCATAGAGAAATCAGGAGTCTGTGTCGTGAGCGGACAATCAGTCGTTATCCAATTAAATGATATCCGGCGGGTTTATAAGGTCGGGACGGAACAGATTCACGCGCTGGACGGCGTGAGTCTGGAGATTTATGAAAACGAATATGTCGCCGTAATGGGTCACAGCGGCTCAGGCAAAAGTACGCTGATGAATCTGCTCGGATGTCTTGACCGCGCCTCGGGCGGTATTTATGAGCTGGACGGCGAAGACACAACTCAAATGAGCAACTCTCAACTGGCGAAGGTTCGAAATGAGAAAATCGGGTTTGTATTTCAGTCGTTTGAACTGCTGCCGCGGTTTTCGGCGTTAAAAAATGTGGAACTGCCGCTGATTTATTCACGCCAGACCATCTGGAATCGCAAAGAACTGGCTGGCAAGGCGCTGGAGCGGGTCGGACTGGGAGAACGCATGACCCATCGTCCCAATCAGCTTTCAGGCGGTGAAAAACAGCGTGTCGCCGTGGCACGCGCATTGATTAATAATCCGTCAATCCTGCTGGCCGATGAGCCGACAGGCAACTTAGACAGCAAAACCAGCGAAGAAATCCTGGCGTTGTTCAGGCGGCTTCACGAAGAAGGCCAGACAATTATTATGGTGACGCACGAGGCGGATGTTTCCTGCCACGCCAAACGCATCATTCGAATGCGGGATGGAAAAGTCATCAGCGACGTGCCGACGGAACAGGACGCCGTCTGGGAACATCGCAACACGGGAGCGGGACGATGATTATGCTTTGGAATATTCTGTTCCGCCTGCTACGACTTATCGGGCAAAGCATTTGTCTTGCCCTGGGGCAAATCTGGGTCAACAAAACCCGTTCAGTGCTGACGACGCTGGGCATTATTATCGGCGTAGCATCGGTGGTATCGGTTATCGCTGCGATGAGCGGCCTGAAGGCCAAGGTGATGAGCGATATCGAAACCTTCGGCACCAATCGTATTTTTGTCCGGCCTACGCGCCCGGACAGCGGCAAATACAAAAATGTATCCTGGAGCGTTATCCGGTTTAAACCTGAACAATTTGAAGGACTTCTGGAGTATTGTCCCTCCGTATCCTGTTTTACACCTTTCGATAGCGAGAGGGATAATATCCGATACAGGGAACGAACCCTTGAAAGAATTCGTATCAATGGGATTGAGTCGGCCTGGCACACGATTGAATCAAGACCCGTCATTATTGGAAGAGCTTTTTCGGTCATTGACCAGACCCAGGCTCGTTCGGTCTGCCTGTTGTCGCAAAGACTTCGAGATAAGCTCGGAATGAATCGCGATTGTACCGGGGAATTGGTTACCATCGGCTATCGTACCTATCGTGTATTGGGTGTAGTGGAAGAAAAGCCCTCAATGTCCATGATTGGCGGCGACAGCGGCAATGAAGAATTCGAGGCATTTATTCCATTTTTAACCATGTATCGAAATTCTGGCAACTGGTCATGGTTTGAAGTCATGGCCGCCAGCAATTCCACGGATGTCTCTGAGGAAGCCAAGGCGGAACTCAATTTCTTTCTGCGTCAGCGGCGTCATATCGAACCTGGCGAGCCTCCTACGTTCGATGTGATGACAATAGAAAGCGAAGTTCGAAAATTCCAGGAAATCTCCGCCGTTTTCACCATGGTCGCCTCCGGAATTGTCGGCATTTCTCTGCTGGTCGGCGGCATTGGCATCATGAATATTATGTTAGTCTCTGTATCAGAACGAACCCGCGAAATCGGCCTGCGCAAAGCCGTGGGCGCAGGTTCCATAGCTATCCTGACGCAATTTCTGGTGGAAGCCGTCGTATTATGCTGTATCGGCGGCCTGATAGGATTGGGATTTGGGCAACTGTTGACCATGGTCATCGCGCACATCCCCAAGGTTCCACTTGACAAAGCGTATATTCCCGGCTGGGCAGTATTGATGTCACTGGGCTTCTCGGCGGTGGTCGGCATCTTCTTCGGATTATTCCCGGCCGTCAAAGCGGCCAGACTTGATCCTATTGAGGCGTTACGTCATGAATAAAAAATATATCATTCTGATATTGTGCAGTGTGATACTGCTGGCGTCCCTGCCAGGCTGTGCGATGCTTGACCCTGAAGACCAGTATTACGAATACAAAGTCCCGGGGAAAAAATTGCACACGATTACGCCGATAGAACCGAATCAGTTTACCGCCCCAAAACCGGCCCCGGCCAAAGAGCAAACGCCGGACGCGAAGGCAGAAATGAAGGCGGAACCCAACCTGCCTCCGCCGCCGGAGATGCAGATGTCGCTGGAAGAGTGCCGGGCCACTACCCTGCAAAACAATCTGGAACTGCAATCGCAATTAATTGCCCCGGCTATCTCTGCCGCCGCTGTCGGTGCCGAAGAGGCCAAATTTGAAGCCGCTTTCTACGCCAATACATCCCTTTCAAACACGGATTCGCCGGGCAGTAAAAGCCGACTTGACACCAGCGGTTACTCCTCCGGCTATGGCGCATCTCAATATCACAACGTTAATTCCAGAACCGGCGTTCAGATGCCGCTGCGCACCGGCGGAACGCTGGATTTCAGTCTGGCCGACTCCCGTACTCACAATCTGGCGCCCGGCACCAGCCCGCAGTACCAGAACAATTTTACGTTCTCCGTCAGCCAGCCGCTGCTGAAAAACGCCGGGCAGCGTGTCAATATGCACAGTATTCGTCTGGCCCGCTATGAAAAGCAGATTACCGACAACACGACGAAACTCGAAGTCATTCGCGTCTTGGCCGCGGCGGACCGATCGTATTGGCGACTGTACGCGGCGCGAAAAGAACTGGAAGTCCGCAAAGAGCAGCACAAGCTGGCCACGGCACAACTGGAACGGGCCAAGCGGATGGTCAATGCCGGGCAGATGGCAAATATAGAAATCGTCCGGGCTGAAGCGGGCGTCGCGCGCCAACTGGCCGCTATTATCTCCGCCGAAAACAACCTGCGCACCCGTCAGCGCGAATTTAAACGGGTACTCAACAGACCCGGGCTTGATATTGAAACACCGACGATTATGATTCCGGCAACAGAAGCCGACCCTGTGCATTATACCTTCGATACGCCGAAGCTGATCGACCAGGCGTTCGAGAACCGGGCGGAACTGCTGGAACTGGAGCTGCGTATCGCTGAAGACGTCAGCAAAATTGATTATCTGAATAATCAAATGCTGCCGTTAGTCACGATGGATTATACCTATAACGTCACGGGAACCGGAATGACGCGTAATGATTCTTACGATATGCTCAATAAAAAGAACTATGAAAATCATCGCATCGGCGTCAGTCTCTGGGTTCCGCTGGGCAATGAGGCGGCCAAAAACAACCTTCGTCAGGCGATGTACGTCAAACGCCAGCGTCTGGCCACCAAAGCCAGCCAGCGTCAATTAGTCAAACAGGAAGTACTGGACGCATTGGACCAGGCTGAGGCCAACTGGCAGCAGATTATGGCCGCTCGGCAGGACGCCCTGCTCGAAGGCGATTTGTATCAGGCGGAAGTTCGCCAGTTCGAAGTGGGCCTGCGAACCTCAACCGACGTGCTGGATATACAAACAAAGCTGGCCGATGCGCAAAGCGCCGAGATTACGGCGCTGGTCAATTATGAAATTTCGCTGGTTGATATGGCTTATGCAACGGGAACGCTGCTGGGCGCCGATAAAATCGAATGGCAGGCAACCACGCCAATTGTGCCTGTAAAATGAGAATTATAATTATGGCTGTGATTTTTTCATTGCCCGGCGGGCGACGAATTCTTTCACCATACAGAACAGCGTCGGCACAATCAGTAAATCCACCAGCGACAATGTCATTCCGCCAAATGACGGAATGGCCATCGGAACCATAATATCCGACCCTCGACCGATGGAAGTAAGAACAGGCAGCAATGCCAGAATCGTCGTTGCACTGGTCATCAGAGCGGGCCTGACACGACGGGAGGCGCCGACGATGGTCTCCCGGCGAATTTGCTCAATGGTTTGCGGCTTTTCCGACGCAAACCGTTCCTTCAGGTAGGTCATCATCAGTACGCCGTCGTCCGATGCGATGCCGAATAACGCCAGAAAGCCGACCCAGACCGCAATACTGAGATTGTACGGATGAATATTGAACAGTTGCCGCAGCGAAATTCCAAACGGCATAAAATTCAAAAACCATTCCTGCCGGTAGAACCACATCCACACAAACCCGCCTGACCACGCGGTCAGGACCGTGGTAAACACCACGCATGACCAGCCGAAACTTTCAAACTGCAAATACAGCAGCAGAAAAATAATCGCCAGCACAATCGGAATCACAACCACCAGTGTTTTTTGCGCATGAACCTGGTTTTCCCACGTCCCGGAAAACGTAAAGCTGACCCCTGCGGGCAAAACTAATTTGCCTTCCCTGATTTTCTGTTCCAGAAACTGCCTGCAATCGTTGACCGCATCGACTTCGGCCGCACCAGCCTTTTTATCAAACAGCACATAACCGGTCAGAAACGTATCTTCGCTCTTAATCATTTGCGGGCCGGGTTTGTACTCGATATGAATCAGCTGCCCCAGCGGAATTTGCACGCCGCCGGCCATCGTCGGAACAAGAATTTTATTCAGTGCTTCCACCTGGTCGCGCAGCTCACGCAGATAACGGACACGCACGGGATAACGTTCGCGTCCTTCGACGGTGGTGGTGACAGGCTTGCCGCCAATGGCGATTTCGATAACACTCTGCACATCATCAACACGCAGGCCATAACGAGCGATGGCGGTTCGGTCAATGCGAAGCTCGATATACGGCTGGGCAACAATACGGTCGGCAATGACCGCCGACGGTTCGACCGAAGGAACCTGTTTGAGCAAATCCTCCAGTTCAAGACCGACTTTTTCAATTGCTTCCAGGCTGGGTCCCTTGACTTTGATTCCCATCGGGGCACGCATCCCGGTTTGCAGCATCACAATACGGGTTTCAATCGGTTGCAATAACGGCGCGCTGGTCGTCTCAGAGAGACCTGCGACACGGACAATTTCATTCCACAAATCCCGCGGCGTCTCAAATCCCTGCCGCCACTGTTGAATCGCCCTGCCTTTGTCATCCAAAACCAGGCGTCCATTCTTGTCGGTCTTGTATTTGGGTTTGTAGTTAATCACCGTTTCAAACATTGAAATCGGCGCCGGGTCTAACGCACTTTCCACCCGGCCGATTTTCCCAACGGCCGAATCAATTTCCGGAATCGAGGCGATGGCGGCGTCGATTTTACTCAACTGATCCGTCACTTCCGCAATGGAGGCGTGAGGCATCGTCGTCGGCATATATAAAAACGATCCCTCATCCAGCGACGGCATAAATTCCTTGCCCATATTGGCCCACACCACAAAGCCGGAAACGACCATAGCCGTCGGCAGGCTCAAGAAAAGCCATTTATGCCGCAGACACCAGTCCAGCATCACTTCATAAAAACGGATAATCAACACAAACGACCCAATCAGAACTCCCACAATAACAATTACCCACAGCAGATTCAGCATCAGACCGCGATCCGGCCCAATCGGCATCCAATCGTTGGTCAGCAAAACAGCTAACACCGCCATCAGCCCATAATCCAGCCATCCTCGCCGGCGTTTCCTGTCACCATTGGCCGACAACAAAGAAAAATTTCCTTTTCGGAATAAATAGTACGCCAGCGGGGGCACAACCAGAATCGCCAAAAAAACAGATGACGTCAACGCCAGCGTTTTCGTATAAGCCAGGGGTTTAAAAAGCTTGCCCTCCGCCCCCGTCATTGCAAAGACCGGCAGAAAACTGACCACCGTCGTTGCAATCGCCGTCATCACCGCCGAGGCTACTTCTCGCGATGCGTCAAATACCAGCTTCAGTCGGTTCTTTTGCGGATATCGCTCCAGATGCTGGACAATATTTTCGCAAAATACAATCCCCATATCAGAAATTTCACCGATGGCGATGGCAATGCCGGACAATGCAACAATGTTGGCGTCAACGCCAAGCAGCTTCATCCCCACGAACGTAAACAGCGCCGCTATCGGCATCATCGCCGAGACAATGACCGAACTGCGGAAATTGCGCAACAGCAATATAATAACAATGGCGGTAATGATAATCTGTTCATAAATCGCCGCATTCAGTGTACCCAGGGTTTCGTAAATCAGGCCCGTGCGGTCATAAAACGGGACAATGGCGATTTGACTGACCGTGCCGTCGGGCAATGTTTTTTGTGGAAGCCCGGGGCTGATTTCGGCAATTTTGGCCTTGATATTCTTAATTGCCGCCAGCGGATTCTCGCCGTATCGAACAACCACTACGCCGCCGACAGCCTCGGCTCCGCCTTTATCGAGAACACCGGTGCGTAAGGCCGGGCCGAGACCGACGGCGGCAATGTCTTTAATGCGAATGGGAATGTTATTGCCGACCCTGACGACAATCTGTTCGATATCTTCGACGGATTTGATAAATCCCAGTCCGCGTACCAGATAATCGACACGGTTGATTTCAATTGTCCGTGCACCGACATCACGGTTGGATTCCATTACAGCCGCAAAGATATCATTCAATGAGACCTTTGCGGCTATCATTGCATCCGGGTCCACATCAATCTGATACTCGCGGATAAAACCACCGACCGACGCCACTTCCGCAACACCGCCGGCCGATTGCAGTGCGTAACGCACCGTCCAGTCCTGCACCGAACGAAGCTCGTGCAAATCCCATCCGCCGGTGGGTTTCCCTTTGTCATCCCGCCCTTCGAGTGTGTACCAGAAGACCTGCCCCAGCGCCGTGGCGTCCGGCCCGAGACGCGGCACGGCACCCTCCGGCAAAGCCCCTTCGGGCAGTGAATTGAGCCGTTCAAGAATCTTCTGGCGGGTTAAATCAAACGGGACGTTGTCATTAAAAATGACATAAATGCTGGAAAAGCCGAACATCGACGTGCTACGAATCGTCTTGACACCGGCAAGTCCCAGTAGATTGGTCGTCAACGGATACGTAATCTGGTCTTCAATATCCTGCGGGCTTCTGCCGGGCCAGTCGGTAAAGACGATCTGCTGATTTTCGCCGATGTCGGGAATGGCGTCAACTGCCACCGGAAAACGCGGCAACCAGCTAATTTGCCAGTCAAACGGCGCCACGGCCACCCCGGCCAGCATCGCCCCGACAACACACCAAAGAATCGCCAGTCGATAATTCAGACAAAACTGGAGTACCGAACCGAGCAAACCGCCCGGCTCAATATCTTCTCGTCTCAGACGTTCCGTCATAAGTCAGCCATCAGTCATTGAGCGTTAATGAATAGGATTCGTCGTTTACTGTTTAAACTGCGGCAAATCCTTCACGTATTTTTCCGCATCCTTATTAAATTCGGCCTTGCAGGCTTCACAGCAGAAATACACTTTCTTGCCCTTGTACTCAACAAAGACATTTTTATCGATGGGATTGTTGGGCAAAACCGGGCATTTCGTCTGCTCGATTGCCGCGACAGCGGTATCGGCAGTCTTCTGAACTTCTGTAGCGGCCTTGTCAGCGGTTTGCTTGACTTCCTTGGGCATTTCCATTGCCGGGGCCGCCGCCGGCAGCTGAGGTTCAGTTTTTTTCTCACAACCCACAAGAACCGTCAGACCAATCGCCGCCAAAACAAGAATCGTGTTTTTCATAATTTTTTCCTTTCCAATGCTATGTTTAATTTACCTTTATTCATTTGTTATTTATCATTTTTCCGTTCGTGTCATCATCGAAGGGATTGCCTGAATCTGCGCAGCCGAGTCAATTTTAAACGCCCCATTGACAACGACTTTCTCGCCTTCCATCAGGCCGGATTCGACAACATAAAAATCCCCGCCTTTGGGGCCTAAAATCACTTCTCTGCCGATAAATGCCGGATGTTCCGTTTCGGCGATTTCAACATAAACAATTGCTCTGTTCAAATTTCTCCCGGTAATCAGCGGGGCCGTTGCCGGAATCACCAGCGGCGCTTCCGTCGGCTGCCCGGCCGTCTGGTATCCGAGGTCTTCGGCTTTGACAAGAGCCATGCCGCAGATACCGCACGCCCCGGCGTCATCTTTGACGATTTCGCCGTGCATCGGGCAAATATATTTGCCTGCAAGAGAGGCATCCATCACTTTGCCGCTGCGGGTTAGTTGTGCGTGGATGAGGCCGCGAATAAACATCCCCGGCTTGAGAACATCGTCGGGATTGTCCACCACCGCACGCACTTTGACCGTACGGGTCATTTCATCCAGCACAGGGCTGATAAAGCTGACCGTCGCGGAAAATGTTTTGCCGGGCACGGCGTCGGTGGCAAATTCCACCTTTTGGCCGAAGCGAATCCACGCCAGGTCGGATTCATACGCATCCATAATCACCCACAGCCGCGACAAGTCCGCAATGGTATAAATCGCCATTCCCGTCTGGACATACATTCCTTCCGTCGCCATTTTATCAATTACCACACCGCCGATGGGAGCTGGAATTGTCAGATGATCAAGGACTTTGCCTGTAGATTCAATCTGTTTGATTTGTTCTTCAGATACACCCAGCAGGCGCAGTTTTTCGCGTGAGGCTTTTAACGTGCCTTCCACCGACCGGCGGATTATATCCGACGACGACTGCCCCACCGTTTTTGAAGATTTGAGCGATTCGAGCAGTTCACTTTGAGCGCTGATGAGTTCGGGGCTGTACAATTCAACCATATGGTCACCCTGCCGGACGGGCATCCCGATATAATCGACAAACAGCCGGTCAATGCGCCCGCCCGTCCATGCGGTAATGGATTTGATGCGGGTCTGGTCGTAATCGAGCTTTCCGATGAGCTTGACCTGTGACGAAACAAATTTTCGTTCCACCGGCGACGTCTGAATCTCCATCAGCTTGACTGCTTCGGGTGTAAATTCGACGATACCGGCGGTTTTGTCGCCGGTGCCGCCGGCCGGAATTAACGCCATCCCGCAAAACGGGCATTTGCCGGGGCCGGGCTGACGAACTTGCGGGTGCATTGAACAGGTCCAGATGGTTTGACTTTGCTTGACCTGTCCTGCGGCCTCGTGGTCATGGCCGGGCGAAAAAACAGCCTTTGCAAACCACCCGGCCAAAAAGACCCCGATTATCAGTATGATAAAACGCTTTTTACCCAACAAAACGTTTTTTTCTGTTTCGTCAGCCATATACTGTCCTTCCAAATCTTTTATATTCCTACTCAATCAATAGGAATTTGGTTCACAAGAATTCGCAAAAAAAAGTCGTGAATTCTTTACTTTTTCACCGTCACAAGCGGCTGCCCCGTAAGCATCTCCAGTTCGGCCTGTTTCTGAAGGTAATTGGACTTGACGCGCTGATACGTCAGTTGAAATTCCAGAAGTTTTTTCTGTGCGTCAAAAAGGGACAGAAAATCAATGATATTGGTTCGGTATGCCTGCTCGCTGACTTCAATCATCTCTTTGGCCTTGGGAATGAGAATATCTTCATACAAGCGAACTTTGCGAAGATTATTGTCAAGCTCATACATCGCCTGCTCAGCCTGTGCGATCAAGTCGAATTCGGTCTGTATTTTTTCACGTTGAGCCATCGCCGTCTCGGCCTGAGCCTGACGGACGCCGGCGGCATAACTATCCACCCATATCGGCAGGTTGATAGTCACCATCGCCATAACGGGGTTTTGCATCCCCGAAGCTCTATTGGGCATATTGTCAATCTCAACGCCAAGACCCACATCCGGCCAATAGCGCTTCTTCGCCAAATCCACCATCTTGCGCGAGGCCAGTATCTGCTGGTGCATCGCCGCCAATTCCGGGTTAGCAGCGCGAATCTGCCCGGCAATCGCCTTCGAATCAATCTCCACGGGCACAAACTTTTCTTCTTTCGGCCACGAAAGGTTTTTATCCGTCGGCTGATTCATCACCGCATTTAATTGCGCAACAATCGGCCTGCGCATCCGCGTCATACTGATTAAATCATCTTCCATCGTCGCCAGTTCTATCTGGGCACGAATGACATCGGGATGCGACCCCTCGGCGGTGCGATATTTTTCGCGGGCCACCTGCTCGAAATGCTTCATCAGTTCGAGATTATCTTTGGCGACATCCACCGCCCGGGCTAAATATGCAAATTCATAAAATACGCTGCTGGTCTGATAGATGACTTTGACCCTGGCGGCTTCGTAGCGATGATGGGCGGCCTGGGCCGCAGCGGCGGCAGCATCCGTACGGGCCTCGAGCTTGCCGAACCACGGAAACATCTGCATTATTCGGTAATCCTGCTCGCGGGGGCTGTCACTGTGCTTCATTTCCTCACGGACAAAATAGCTGAACGTAAACTGCGGGTCATCGAGGGCCGCCGCCTGCGGGATTTGCTCAATCGCGGCTTTCCACGCTTCAAACGCCGACTTGAGGCCGGAGTTGTTCATCGCAGACTGATACAGGTAATCGTTAAGTGTCTGCGGATTATTTGGGTCGGCGGGCCTGACCGGCGAGGCCGCCGCGTCAAAACAAACACCGACCAAAAGATTGCTCAGAAGGACAATCAGAACTTTTCCGCCCTGTTTCATTGGGTTGTCTCCATACAAGTTATTTTGCGTCCTTCACTTATACTGAATAATCTATGCCGGGGTTTGCCGTTTGTCAAAAGAAATTAAGATAACGTGCGGTTGATTATTTTATTGCCTCAGAGGGGCGGGAACGAGTAAAATGCCCCGGCGATGTAAAGTTAATTCCCGGTCTTTTATTATGAAAGAAAATTGAATGAGCAGACGATATTTGTACGGCGCTATCGATATGAAGGCATTTAAGCCGCTTGCGATAGGAACCAGCGAAGCCAAAATCAATGCCTTTATCTTGGACCATGCGGATAAGGCCATAAAACATTTCAAGGTGACGATTGAGACCGGCAAAGACTACAAGGTACGATTGAATATCGAGGATTTTTCGCCGGCCCATGCCGATTTTGACGATGTTGCTTTCAAGATGCGCAAACTGTGGGAGTTAATTTACCTGTTCGAATCCGACGTATCCGATTCGAACATGGAAATTTACATCTTCGAATGATTCTAAAAGCTGTAAAAGATATAAAATTACACCTTTATTGAACAAATCCCGGCCAGACGGCCAAAAATCGATTATTTTTTGAGAGTCTATTGCAAGTTTTGAATTTTTAGGTACACTGATTATTCCTGTCGGCATGGCCGGCGGCGGGTAGGTAGCTCAGTCGGTAGAGCAACGGACTGAAAATTCGTGTGTCGGCGGTTCAATTCCGCCCCTGCCCATTATTTTTAACTCCCTATAAAATAACGCCATAGGGAGATTTTATATCCCTGAATTTCCCTCCAAAAACTGGCATTGTTTTCGGGGGGGGAGGTCAGGTGAATATCAAAGATAACTATGGAGTATTACTCAAAGTAGACAGAAAACCACCCTCGTTATTTCCCTACTCTGGTACTCCGTCAACTCTAAAATTGTGGATATAGGCGTTTGAGCTTGCTTCCGGCGTCCTCACTGGTAAACCGCCAATCCACAGATTTCTGGTTTCCATTTCGTCTTTGATACCACATTTGTGTCTGTTGTTGTAAGGTCGGCAAATCCGGAATCCGTCGTTGCAAGCACTGCCGCGTCGATAGGAACCTGTTTATAGACGATAGGTTTCTTTCATGAAGAAAGTACATCCCAGTGAGATCAGGGAGCTGATAAACAGAATCAGCAGGACCGCAGAGTATGCTTTTATTGGATAGCCGCCGGAGGCCGTCTTTCCCACTGTATCCAGGACCCAGCCCAACAGCCACTGAAAGACAGCGCCTCCAAAAAAGGGAAAAAAGTTAACCGTCCCGACGGAGGTACCTGCAATCTCTATAGGAAAAAGTTCCTTGGTCGTGGTAAAAGCCATGATAACAATTGATGATGAACATACCGAAAACATAAAAAACCAGACATACAGAATCCAAAGCGGCAGGTTCGCCGGGAACAGATAGAGAAACAAAAACAGTACGGCCAGTAAAGACGTACACAGCATAAAGGTCTTCTTTCGGCTTTTGAGAACCTTCTCCGACAGCAATCCCAGTAACGGACTGCCGATAATCATCCCCCATGCCAGCATACTCAGTATCACCCCGACCTGCCCTTTGCTCATCCCGTATGAATGCGCCAGGTAGGGTCCGCTCCACAAGCCCCCGAAGCCGAAGAAAATCCCGCAATCAAAGAAAAACCATATCGCAACCGGCCAGAAATATCTCTCCGAGATAACCCGCTTTGCCCCACTCCAAAGACCGATTGAGTTGGACTGATTCTCGGATTTGTCCCGTCCATACTCAATCTGGGCAATCGACGGCCATCCTTTGTCGGCGGGCCGATCCCGGACCCACAGCCAGGCCAGCACAATCATCAGCAGCGTGCATCCACCGATGATTCCAAATGAAAATCGCCATCCGGCCCAGGTCGCCAGCATTCCAAGGATCCATGTGCCTGCAAGAATACCGACGCCGCCCAGGCCGTTGAGCAATCCGGCCATCAAGGCAAATTCGCTGTGCTTAAACCACTGCGACAGGATTTTCATCGTGGGAATAAATACCAGTGAGGCGCCCAGCCCCACCATGATACGCGCGGCAAAAGCCGTTTTGATCCCGGGCGCCATGCCGAACAGGACGCTGCCGACGGCGGCAAGCAAAAGCGAATACGTCACGGTTTTTCGCGGACCGACCGAATCAGAAAGAAGCCCCGCGGGGAACTGCATGGCGGCGTAGCAATAAAAGTAAATCGACCCCAGCAGGCCCAGCACACTGCCGGTTGTCTTGAAGTCTTTGGTGATATCCGCGGCCACAACCGACATGGAAACACGGTGGAAATAGACAAGAATATACCCAAAGGCAAGAATCCCAAAAATAACCCACCGATAAGACAGCACCTTTTGAATCAGCTTTTCTTCCATCTTTTTGTCTGCTTATCTAATGCGCCGTCTAAATCAACCCGATGCGGCCGAAGAAATCCTTTGCGGAAAATCCATTTGGTTATTTTACAATGCGTACAATTCTTCGTCAGACAGCACTCGGAAGCCGTTCTCGGAAATCAGTTTGGCAACATCGACACCATTGACGTTCTGGACTTCCAGAAAACAAACGCCCTGCTTGTCGCCGGTTGATACAAAGCCATAAGCGTCCTTGATGTTCACGTTCTTTTGAGACAGGGTTGAAGTCAGCCTGTCCAGATTGCCCGGCTTATCCGGGGCTGTGATGGCCAGCACTTCTTTTAACGCACAGGCAACACCACATTCGACCAGCGCCACCTGCGCCTGAGCAGGCTTGTCAACCACCAGCTTGACCAGTCCGAATTCACCTCGGTCCTGAATCGCAAACGCCCAGATATTCAGGTTATTGACCTGCAGCACATCACAAATCGATTTTATACGGCCCGGACGGTTTTCCAGAAAGATTGTCAATTGCTTAGCCACAGGAAGCTCCTTAAAGAATTCTTTGGTTACAAACTAAAGTTTTTGTCTCTCATCCACAACCCGCTTTCCCTTACCCTCAAAAGCCGGCAAAAATCCCGGTTCATGCAGCTCGATATGGGCGTTGATCGTAATGGATGCCCGAAGTTTGTCTTTGATTCTGCCTTTGAGCGAATCCAACTGCGACAAATCGCCGGTAAATAATTTTTGATACAGTTCAACCTTCACTGTCAGCCTGTCCAGACCTTCGCGCGTGGCCAGATGTATCATATAGTTCGTTCCCACTTCGGGAATGCTCATCAGGACTTCTTCAATCTGTGATGGGAAGACATTGACGCCGTTAATAATGAGCATGTCGTCGGTTCGACCCAGAATACGGGAGATTCTGCGGTGCGTCCTGCCGCAGGGGCAGGGTTCGGTGTGGATAAATGCGAGGTCGCGTGTGCGATACCGAATCAGCGGCAGGGCATGACGTATCAGGTTGGTAAGGACCACTTCGCCTTTTTCGCCGTCGGGCAGAATCTCGCCGGTGGTGGGGTTGATAATCTCGACGATATAACCATCCTCCCAGACGTGCAGGTCATTTTTATAAACGCACTCAAATGCCACCCCCGGACCGTTCATCTCGCTGAGACCGTAGGAGTTATAGATATCAATGCCATACAATTCCTGCAATTTTAAGCGGGTAGGCTCTGAATAGGGTTCCGCGCCAAGATAGGCTTTTTTCAGGAATAAATCCCGCGGCTTTATATTGTACTCCGGCATACACTGATGAATGTGCAGCAGATAGCTGGGGGTAATATGCAGTACGGTCGTCCTGAAATCCCGCATAATCTGAAGCTGTCGCTGGGTATTGCCTCCGCCGACGGGAATAACCGTCATCCCGACGCGCTCAGCGCCGTAATGCATTCCCAGGCCTCCGGTGAACAGACCGTAACTCATCATGTTCTGGAATATATCTTTGGCCGTCGCCCCCGTGGCAATAATACCGCGGCTCAGCAAATCCGTCCAGCGGCCTACATCCTCTCTGGTGTAATAGATGACCGTCGGAATGCCGGTCGTGCCGCTGGAAGAATGCACGCGAACCACCTTTTCCATATCGACCGCCAGCATTCCTTTGGGGTAATTCTGACGCAAGTCATCCTTGACCGAAAAAGGAATTTTTTTCAGATCATTGAGGCTTTTTATGTCTTCGGGACTGCCAATACCCACTTTAGACAGGCGCTTCTGATAAAACGATGTCTTCAGTGCGTACGACACAACCTCTTTTAGCCGCTGAATCTGCAACGCCTCAAGACTGCTTCGGTCAGCGGTTTCTATTTCTCTGTTCCAAAATGAGACATCCATTGTTGACCTTCAATTAAACCGGCAGCAAAATCCTCATTACAATGCCTGAATATCCTTGCTGGTTACGACATTGATGCCGCAAGAGGCCAGAACCTTACCCGCCTTTTCCGGATCATCAAAACGGAACACCAGCAGGGCTTTTTCGGTGAATTTCTCGATAAAACCATACATATATTCCACGTTCACATCCTGTTCGGACAAAGACTTCAGGATATTCGCCAGGCCGCCCGGACGGTCTTCGACTTCCACCGCTACCACCTCAGTACGATTGGCAGTCACATTGTTTTTGTGGAACAGTTCCAGCGCCTTGTCGGGCTTATCGACAATGATACGAAGTACGCCAAAGGTTTCTGTTTCAGCAATAGTCAGAGCGCGGATATTAATACCGGCGGCTCCCAGCATTGAACATACCTCATATAATCGACCTTTTCGATTTTCCAAAAAAACGCTGATTTGCGTAATCTTCATAACAATCTCCTTTCAAAATCACTTGCCGGTTACAGCGACCGTTTATCAATGACCCGTTTGGCCTTGCCTTCGCTGCGGGCAATGGTCTTGGGTTCGACCAGTTTCACTGTTACGCCGATGGACAGTACCGCTTCAATTTCCTTTTTAATTTTCTGTTCCAGCGAATGCATCTGCTTGATTTCATCACTGAACAGCTTCTCATCCACCTCGACCATAATCTCCACCTCGTCGAGCTTATGCGCCTGGCGGTCAATGATAAGCTGATAATGCGGATGTGTTCCGTCAATTCCCAGCAGGATATGCTCAATCTGCGATGGGAAAACGTTAATGCCGCGGACAACAATCATGTCGTCGGTGCGGCCTTTGATCTTGCTGGTGCGAGGGCTGGTGCGTCCGCATTTGCACGGCTGGCTGGTCATACTCACAATATCCCGCGTCCGGTAGCGAATCAGGGGAATGCCCTGCTTGGTCAGCGTCGTGATAACCAGTTCACCATCCTGCCCTTCCGCAACCGGTTTGCCGGTATCGGGGTCTATGATCTCGGGGTAAAAGACATCCGAGAACAAATGCAGACCTGTTTTGAGATGACATTCCTGCGAGACACCCGGACCGATGATTTCCGACAGACCATAAATGTCGGTAGCCAGCATATTCCAAGTCGCTTCAATTTCGCCCCGCATCGATTCGCTCCAGGGTTCCGCCCCAAAGACGCCGATTTTCCAACTGCTGCTTCTCGGATCGATTCCGATATCACGGGCTTCATCGGCCATATACAAACAATAACTAGGCGTACAGGCCAGAATCCGGGGTTTAAAATCCTGCATAATCTTCAATTGCCGTTTAGTCTGACCGCTGGAGGTTGGAATAATCGTCATTCCCATTTCCAGCGCGCCATAGTGCGCCCCCAGCCCGCCGGTAAACAGGCCGTAGCCATAAGCAATTTGAATCGTGTCGTCAGGCACCGCCCCGGCGCAGCAGAATGCGCGGGCCATTACCTCGCCCCACAGCTTAATGTCATCATGGGTATATCCGACCAGTGTTGGATTGCCGGTCGTGCCGCTGGAAACATGAATTTCAGCCAATTCTGTCCGCGGCACGGAAAACAGGCCGAACGGATAATAATCCCGCATGTCGTGCTTGGTGGTAAAGGGAAGCTTAACTATGTCATCGATGGTTTTGATGTTCGACGGCTGCACACCAGCCTGATCAAATTTTTGCTTATAAACAGGGCACCGCTGATAGACATAATTAACCAGCTTGACCAGACGTTCGGACTGAAGATTTTTCAAGTCCGCCAGCGGCATGGTCTCGATTTTTTCATTCCAGATCATTGGCCGACTCCTTTTCTTGTTTCCTGCATTTACATGAACGTTGACTATTGTCTTACAAGGGCCTTGCCCTTTTCAAATACGGTTCGGTTTTCCTCGATGATCTTTGGAGAAAAAACGACTTCCATCGCTTTCTGCCAGCTTTCATTGCGAATCGGCAGATAGGCCGCCAGAACCCCGACAAGCACAGTATTCAGATGCCTGGGATTTTCGATTATCGCCTGTGCTTTTTCAAGAAAGCCGGCTAAATCAACCCCGTCTTTTTTCAAAAAGGTCTTGAGCCGGGGATGTTCTTCCGCATGGAAGCACAAGAGGTAATCCGCCTGTTCGGGGCCAACCAGCGGCGAATAGATTTTTCCGCCAAACCGCACGTGCGATTCGACTGAGCCGCCCCGCTGGGCCATACCGTGGACTTCACTTTTCTTGACATGATAACCGTCATATAATGCAGCCCAGCCAAGCAATTCCGAGGCCTTGATAATCCCCTGCCCGCCGATGCCGCCGAAAGTTATATTAATTATGGTCTGTTTTTTCATGGTCGGATTCCGCTATTTAATCAACTTGCAGGGATGCTTTGCGATAATAACGCTCAGGGTATTCTCATCCAGACGCTTTTTAACCAGTTCCTCAAATTCCTTCAAGGCTCCCGCCGGGTCTATCACATCGACATTGTCCACACCACAAGCCTTACACAACGCAGGCAAATCCAGCGCCTTTGTTGCTTCGTTACGGATGGTTTTACCCGTGGCGGGATGATTTTGGCCGCCGGTCATCGCAGTCGTGGAATTATCCAGGATAAAAACTATTCCCTTCGCTTTGTTATATACGGCGTTAATCAGGCCCGTGATGCCCGAATGGACAAAGGTAGAATCGCCGACGACGCCCACAATTTTGCCTTCGGGATGTGCCCGGCGGACGCCTTCATTAAAGGTGACACCGGCTCCCATACAGATACAGGTATGCAGAGCCGAAGTCGGCGGCAAAGAACCCAACGTATAACACCCAATATCACCGGCCACGAACAAGTCCAGCTTTTTCAATACCGAAAAGACAGACCAGTGCGGACATCCCGGGCACAACCGGGGAGGACGGGCTGGAAGCTTTTTTTCATTTTTGGGCCTTCCCGCAACAAGGTCGCCTATGGTCGCGGGTCCCAGTTCGCCCAACTGGAAGGATGGGTGTTTAAATTTAGCCTTACGAATGCCCAAGGCTTTCACGTGTTCTTCAATAAACAGGTCAAGCTCTTCGACCACACAGAGTTTTTTAACCTTTTTTGAAAAATTTTTGATTTTTTCATCACAAAACGGATACAACATACCAAGCTTCAGGTACGATGCATCAGGAAACTGTTCCTTCAGATACATATAACTGATGCCGGATGTAATAAAACCCAGTGATGGATTTTTTAATTCGACTTTATTCAGACGGCTTTTTTCGGATAGCTTGACCAGCTTTTCCTGTCGTTTTTCCACAACCTCATGACGCATCCGGGCATTGCGAGGAACCATCACGTACTTTTCCCAGTCTTTGACCAGCGGTTTTGCCGCAATATCCGTCCGGGTTCCCAAATCGACATCTTCTTTCGTATGGGAGATACGCGTGGTCATACGGATAATCACGGGAGTATCAAATTTTTCGCTGATTTCAAAGGCCTGCCCGACAAACTCTTTTGCCTCGGACGGGCTGGATGGTTCGAGGATCGGTACCTTTGCGTAGGGTCCAACCCATCGTGTATCCTGTTCATTCTGCGAGGAGTGCATCCCCGGGTCATCACAGACAACCACCACAAAGCCGGCTGAAACCCCGGCGTATGACGCAGTCATCAGCGGGTCCATTGCCACATTCAGGCCCACGTGTTTACAGGCAAACAGACTGCGAACACCCCCTACGGCCGCTCCATAGGTGACCTCAAATGCAACCTTTTCATTGACCGACCACTGGACATCCAACTCGGGATACAGGGCCAGTGACTCTAAAATCTCTGTTGAAGGGGTTCCCGGATATGCCGCTGCCACTTTGAGACCTGACTCCCAGGCTCCACGTGCTAGCGCTTCGTTGCCGGAAAGAAATGCTTTAGTTAGGTTTTCTTTTTTTGCCATAAATATTGGTTACCCCAATCGCGTTTCCCTTGTTTTCCACGTAGTAAAGCAGGTTTTTAAAAGTACCCGAAACAGGTTTTGAGGTCAAGAAATATCCTGTTAAAAGCGAAGTTTTGCACCGCAGTAATGGGGCGCATAAAAAAGGCCCGGCGGATACCGGGCCTTTAATTTTGATACAATTTAATCCTTTTTTAGAACGTCCACTCAACATTGATACGGGCGAAAATCGCGTGGTCACGGTTGCTCTGATCATAGTAGCTGCCGGGAATGAAGTAATCCACAAGAAACTCCGTCTTGAAATTTTTGCAGCATTTATATGTCAAAAGACCAGTAATCATCTGGCCGCGGAAATAACTGTTGG
>Ga0194127_10001863_pt1 | contig 29891 bp, 19 predicted proteins | sample TA2KigC100mmetaG_FD_148624 | JGI IMG/M metagenome (GOLD analysis project Ga0194127, IMG submission 148624) | Freshwater microbial communities from Lake Tanganyika, Tanzania - TA2015036 Kigoma Deep Cast 100m | ecosystem: Environmental > Aquatic > Freshwater > Lake | place: Tanzania: Lake...
TTTTACTGCTCCGTGTCAAAAACCCGCTCCTGGATGCCATCGGCATCGAGCGAGAGCTTGAAGGCCACAGTCTCGGTCTGGGCGATGATCCACTCGGCGCGGTCCCAGACGGCAAGGATGGTCTCCCGCACGCCCGCTCCGTTGACGATCGCATCGTACTGGGCCGGCTGATTGGTGCGGACCCACTTCAGGTAGAGCTCGGTGAAGAGCATGAAGGTGGTGAGCCCGTCGAGCGAGCTGATGGACATGCCCTGCGGCAAGCGGTCGAGGAGCTGGTAGTCCAGGAAGATGCTGTGCGTGTAGGCGTTCAGCTCGTCGAGGAGGGTCCAGAACCCCTGGCTCCCCATCATGCCCGTGAGGTAGATATCGGCGTAGGTGGCAACCAGGTTGCCGACCGACTCGTCGAGCAGCGTGGCCACTACGTTTCGGGGCGGCGTGTTCGCACTTGCGACTTTGAGAATCTGCTCGGGGCAGAGGAAATAGGCGTAGTTGGACCACCCCGAAAGCTCCCAACCATACAGGTGATTCATCTCGTGGACCGCAACCGATGCGGACATCACGAGGTCCTGGAAGCTGCCCGTCTTCACAAAGGCCTGGAGCTGCGACTGGTCCTTGGCCTGGGTGAGGATGTAGTGCCCGGGGGCATAGCGGCGGTCGAGAACGTCGAGCAGCGCCTGCTTCCAGTTGGCCGGAGAGTAGGATGTTTCCAGGTCGGCAAGTGATTCTGCCGGCTGCAGCGTGCTGCACGGGCCGGGGATCGGCTCATGCCGGATGTCCTCCGGAGGACCGTCGGGGACGTCCGGTCGCGGGGGGAAGGAGTCGTCTTCTTCGGCATCAGGGGCGCCTGAAAGGTCGTCCGGGAAAGAGGATGAATCATAGAGCGGCGCATCTGTTCCGGCAGAGTCGAGAAGTCCTTCGTCAGATGAAGAGCCCGAGCAGGAGGCCAGGGCCAGAGCGACCGCCATCGCGAGCAGCAGAGTCTTGTGCACGTCATCCTCCTCCATGTGCTCCCGCTTCCTGCCCGGCTGATGCCTTGCAGGCCGTCCTGCACTCGTTTGTCAACGAGGTGCAGCGCGGTCAGTGCGGCGGGTGGCAGAACGGCTCACCGGGCACCGCATGTCTTGAACATGCCACGCCATGGCTTTCGTGGCAACGGTGGCGTATTCCGGAAGTCCATCTCAAGGGCCGAAAAGTGGTGCCTGCTGACGTTTGCGATGGGGCTCGGGGTGACGGGGTGTGCCAAAGAGGACGTCACGCAGAAGTACATCGCTCGGGCCGATCGGCCCGGCCCCTGTTCAGTCTTTGACGTACGCGAACATCCGGCCGCTGCCGTGGGTGTTGGCCGTGCCTGCACAGCCCCACTGCGCGCCGAAGTGCACGTACATCTGGTACCCTACATTGTAGTTCCCGCAGTTCGGATCCGACTGGTCGACGGAGAGGATGTAGTCCGAGCCATAGATTGAGTTCGAGGCCCCGACCCAGTCGTCGCACTGCTGGTCGAGCAGAACCTTGCCGGAAAGCACGAACGCCCCCGACGTGTACTCGGCCGACTCGTTGTTGTCCACCGAGCAGGCAAAGCGGATCTGCGCGTGCCCTTCGCACAGCGGGTACCACTGTTTGCCCATGGTCCCCGAGCTGCCCGTCCCGGCACACTGCGACCATCCCTGGCTGGAGAGGTCCGGGCCCAGCACCCCCGAGAACCCGGGCACGGTCCGCGTCACCGACGGCAGTTTGCACGCATTGGTGCACCCGTCGTTGTCCACGGCGTTGCCGTCGTCGCACTCCTCGCCCGCTTCCTTCTGTCCGTTGCCGCAACAGGGCGTAATCGGCTGATACACGCACCCCTGGTTCTTCACGCAGCTGTCCGCCGGCGACTTGTTGCCATCGTTGCACGTGAGAGCCCCCGAGCCAACGCATGCGCCTCCGCTGCACGTGTCGGTCACGGTGCACGGGTCCGAGTCGTTGCACCCCGCCGAGTTGTTGGTGAACACGCATCCGGTCTCCGGATTGCACGAGTCGTCGGTGCAGGAGTTGGAATCGTTGCAGCCCTTGGGCACTCCGGACAGGCACCAACCGGACTTGCACTGATCTCCTTGAGTGCACTTGTTCCCGTCGTCACAGGGCGCGGCGTTCGCACTGAACACGCACCCCGTTGCCGGATTGCACGAGTCGTCGGTGCACGGATTCTTGTCGTCGCAGGTGAGCGCAGGTCCCCCCGCGCACGCCCCCTTGTCGCACGCATCGCCCGTGGTGCACACGTTCTTGTCGTCGCACGGTCCCGACCCAGGAGTGTGCACGCATCCCTTGGCCGGGTCGCAGGAATCCTTCGTGCAGGGGTTTGAGTCGTCGCAATCAAGGGTTCCACTTCCCTTGCAACCACCGTTCGAGCAGGCGTCTGTCGTCGTGCACGCGTTACCGTCGTCGCAGGGGCCGGATGCGGGCGTGAACTTGCAGCCCACGGTCGGGTCGCACGCATCGGAAGTGCACAGGTTGCCATCATTGCAGACCAGCTTCCCGCCCGCGATACAGCCGCCCAGGTGACAGTGATCGCCCGTCGTGCACAGGTCCTTGTCGTCGCACGGTCCCTCGTTGAGCTTGTGCACGCATCCTGCCCCCGGGGTGCACGAGTCAGTCGTGCACGGATTGAGGTCGTCGCAGTCTACCGCTCCACTGCCCTTGCAGATGCCGTTGACGCATGCGTCGACAGCGGTGCACGCATTCCCGTCGTCACACGCGATGTCGAGGAACGTGTGTTTGCATCCGACCGCCTTGTCGCATGAATCCCCGGTGCATGGATTGCCGTCGTCGCATGCAAGAAAGCCCCCCCCCTTGCACTCTCCATCCGCGCAAGTGTCACCGGTAGTACACACGTCGCCGTCGCTGCATGGCAGGGAGTTGGGAGTGTGCAGGCATCCGGTCGCCTTGTCGCACGAATCGCTGGTGCAGGGGTTGCCGTCGTTGCAGTTGGGAGCGACCCCATCCACGCAGGAGCCGGCCACACAGTGTTCTCCTGTCGTGCACGGGTTTCCATCGTCACACGCCAGCCCCTCGTGAGCCGGGACGACCGAGCAGGATCCGCTTTTCGGGTTGCAGGAGGCCGCCTGGCAGATCTGGTCCGGGCCGGGCGGCGGCTCCGGACAGGCGACGATCGTTTCCGGGTCGACTTCGCACTGGAATGGAAGCTCGTCCACGGCACACACAAGCGTCCCGTTGCAGACGTCCCCGTCTTCGAGGGCAGCGCAGTCCTTGTCCGCCTGGCAATCGCAGCTTACCAGGACTCCAGAGCATATCCCGTCGCCGCATCGATCCGCGACGGAACACGGGTTGCCGTCGTCGCAGTCCGCGTCGTTGTTGGCGAAGAAGCAACCGCCCGCGTCATTGCACGAGTCGTCGGTACACGGGTTGCCGTCGTCGCAGTCGACCACGGTCCCCTGGCAGATGCCTTCCTTGCAGGTATCCGCCACGGTGCATGGATTGCCATCCTTGCACTCGTCGCCTGTCAACGCAACGTGGGCGCAGCCTTCGGTGCCGGTGCACACGTCGTTCGTGCAGTCGTTCCCGTCGTCACACAGATCCACGTACTTGCCCTCGACGAAGAGGGCTTCGTCCACGTCCCCGTCGCAATTGTCGTCCGAGCCGTTGCATACCTCCTGCGCCGGCAACGGTGCGTCGCAGTCGGTCAGCCCTCCCGTCATGCAGAACCGCTTTCCTGCACACGTACCCCATTGGTTGGTGGATTCACACGGGGTGGACAGGCCCAGGTCCACAGCCTTCTTGGTGCACGGGCACACGCCGGCGTCGGACACGCACTGCTTGGTCGAGACGCCCTCGACCGTCACAGCGTCCCCGCACGAGAAGCCCCAGGGACAGTCGTCATCCGCCGCACATTTGCCCCCGCAGAAACTGCCGGCCTTGGCGTAGTCCAGACAGGCATCATCGGCCCCGGCAGCGCCCTTGCAGTCCGCGTTGCTCCCGCAGGGGAGGCAGAGATTTGCGTGATCGGAGATACAGAGCCAGACGATGTCCGGAGCCGTTCCCGGAATCTGCTGACACGACCAGCCGGAAGGGCATTCCGTCTGGCACTCCATGGTGCAGACATCCTCCCCCATATGGCCCACACACCAGCCGGACAGACAGTGCTCGTTGTCCTCGCATGGGTCCAGGAAGCACCCCTGTCCCGGCTCGCACCCCGGCGCAACGGTCTCTGCTACGTCAGGCGGAAACCACAGGTCGTTGGCGTCTGCCGTCCGGTCGAGAAAGGAGGTGTCCGAGCGACCTGCTTCGTCTCCGGCCGCTACTTCGACCGTTCCAGTGTCGCCCGCCTGGTCTTTGGACGTGTCCACGGTGCCGGCGGCCGGAGGGCTGCACGCTGCCAGGAGGAAACAGGCCAGACCAACGAAGAGATTGCGCATGGGAACACCTCCCTCGCTCCAATGGCCACAATAATGCCGGGTTTCGCTGGCGATGCCAAGCCGGCATCTCCTCCGCCCCCACAGTCCGTGACGAGCTCTCGATGGGGACCTTTGGCTTCGGGCTGAACCGACCGGATCTCGTTGTCTTTTCCCTCTGATGGGCTAGGATCGTGTGCTGTGGAGAGCTCCACGCCTGGCGTGCGAGCGGGAATCCGGGAATCAAAGGTCTCTTGCGCCTGCTGGGGAGGGTTTCATGAACGTGCGGAGATGGAATGTGCTGGCCGCGACCGTGTTTTCTGCCGGGGCCTGCGCCGGCGGGACTACCGTAGAGTCCGTGGATGAGACGGGGGGGCAGGAGATCCTCGATGTCCCGGCCGCGGAGGTCGGACAGGGGGACGGTGCATCGGTTCCCGACTGGCCCGGTGCCGATGCGTTCGACTTCGTCGACCTTGGCGGGGAGATTGCCGAAGCGGATTCCGGTTGTGCTCCGGGGGGCGGATGTTTCCTCGACCCGTGCAAGGAAGCTGCGGACTGCCTGTCCGGGCTCTGCGTAGACCACATGGGCGACCTGGTGTGCTCGATGACGTGCGTGGAGGAATGCCCGGCCGGCTGGACCTGCAGGCTCGTCGACGGGTTCGGTGCGGACCCGATGCACGTCTGCATCTCCAACGTGACGACGCTGTGCCTTCCGTGTGCAACGAACGCGGATTGCGAGACCGTCGGCGGCATGGTCTCGTGCCTGAGCTGTGGGGCCAAGGGCAGCTTCTGCGGAGCCGAGTGCCCGGGGAACATGTGCCCCACGGGCTTTTCGTGCGTCCCTGCAGTGACGGTGGACGGAGCCACGGTCAAGCAGTGCCTTGCGGACGCTGGAGACTGCCCCTGCTCGGGCAAGGCGGTTGCGCTCGGCCTGGCCACGCCGTGCGTCCGGGCCAATGTGCACGGGGAATGTGCGGGGGACCGGGTGTGTGGGCCCGAAGGGATGAGCGATTGCAGCGCGTCCGAGCCCGCTCCGGAGGTGTGCAACGGAACGGACGATGACTGCGACGGCCTGGTGGACGAGGATTCGTGCGACGACGGGAATCCGTGCACCAAGGACTCGTGCGACCCGGTGCAGGGATGTCAGAACGTGGCGAAGCAGGGCGGCTGCGACGACGGTGACGTGTGCACTCTGGCGGATCATTGCGAGGAGAGTGCGTGCGTGGGCGATCCCATCGACTGTGACGACGGGAATCCGTGCACCTACGACAACTGCGACGCCGTCGGAGGGTGTGTGTATACCTACAACACCATGGCCTGCGATGACGGCGATCCTTGCACCGTGGCGGATTCCTGCAAGAAGGGGACCTGTGCCGGCGTGGCCGTGTCGTGCGACTGCCAGGTCACCGAGGATTGCGGCAAGCTCGAGGACGGTGACGTGTGCAACGGGACTCTCGTGTGCGACACGCTGCCGCTGCCGCACAAGTGCGTCGTGGACCTGACCAGCATCGTTGCCTGCCCGAAGCCGACGGGCATCGGGGCGGAGTGCCTGAAGGCTGTGTGTGATTCCAAGAGCGGGGCGTGCGGGGTGGCACCGGCCAACGAAGGCGGGGCCTGCAACGACGGCAACGCGTGCACGGTCCAGGAGACCTGCGGCAGCGGTGTCTGCGGTGGCGGGGCGGCGGTGAACTGCAACGACACGGCCCCCTGCACGACGGACTGGTGCGATCCGGCGGGCGGATGCCAGCACGACGACAACAAGGAGCCGTGCTCTGACGGCAACAGCTGCACCGTGGGAGATCAGTGTGCCGGAGGTAAGTGCGTGTCGGGGGACGTGCTGATCTGCGACGACGGCAACCCGTGTACGTCCGACGGGTGTGATCCGGTGACGGGGTGCACGCACGGATTCATCGTCGGCCCATGCGATGACGGGAACTCGTGCACCACCGACGATGCCTGTGTGAATGGCCAGTGCAAGGGAATTGGGAGCCTGGAGTGTGACGACGGCAACGCCTGCACCAAGGACATCTGCCTGGCTCAGGGGGGGTGGGACCACGTGCCGCTCGATGCGGGGTGCAGCGACGGGGACCCGTGCACGGTCAGCGACAAGTGCGAGGGTGGCGTCTGCAAGGCCGGCACTCCGGTCAACTGCGATGATTCCAACCCCTGCACGCAGGATGCCTGCACCGCGGGCAGCTGCGTGCACAAGCCTCAGAGCGGGGTATGCGACGACCTGAACGCGTGCTCGACGGGGGACCATTGCGTCAAGGGCGAGTGCCTGCCGGACAAGGCAACGGACTGCGACGACGGCAATCCGTGCACGACGGACTGGTGCGACCCGGTGGCGGGATGCATCCACACCCAGAACCAGGTTCCCTGCGATGACGGTGATGCCTGCACGCTGGGCGAGAAGTGCGGTCAGGGCGTGTGTTCCGGGGGGAAGCCCGTGGTGTGTGACGACAAGAACCCGTGCACGGACGACTCCTGCCTGCCGGCAGCGGGCTGCACAGTGATTCCCAACACCGCCTCCTGCAGCGATGCCAATCCGTGCACGACCCAGGACAAGTGCTCGGACGGGATCTGCGTGGGGGGCCAGGCACTCGGTTGCGACGACAAGAATCCGTGCACCGACGATTCGTGCGACCCGGCCGTCGGCTGCGTGCATGCCGCGAACGTCGCTGCCTGCGACGACGGCAACGCGTGCACAACCGTGGACACGTGCCTGGGCGGGACGTGCAAGGGCAGCACGGCCCCGGATTGCGACGACGCCAACATGTGCACGACCGATTCGTGCGCACCGGAGAAGGGCTGCGTCCACGACACGTCGCCCATGCAGGGCAAGCCATGCGTCACCGAGGAGGGGGGCGTGTGCGGCACGACGGGGAGCTGCAACCTGGGGGCGTGCATCGCCTCGGGCAAGGCCTGCGACGACAAGAACCCGTGCACCGATGATTCGTGCGACCCGGTCACAGGCGCCTGCTCCCACACGGCGAACAGCAAGCCGTGCGACGACTCGAATCCCTGCACCGAGAACGACACCTGCACGGCCGGTTCCTGTCTCGGTCTGGATCTCGTTTCGTGCGATGATTCCAACCCCTGCACCACCGACAAGTGCAGCCCCCTTCTCGGATGCCAGCACACCCACAACACCTTGCCCTGCGACGATGGGGACGCGTGCACCCTTGCCGACGTGTGCGCCGACGGTGCCTGTGTGGGGGCCGGTGTGCTGAGCTGCAACGACGCCAACCCGTGCACCTCGGACGCATGCGACCCGAAGAGCGGGTGCATCCATACCCCGACGACGCCATGCTGCGGGAACGGCGTCCAGGAAGCCGGGGAGGAGTGCGACGACGGCAACATCAAGGCAGGGGACGGCTGCAGCGCGACCTGCACCATCGAGCCGCTGGCCTCCTGCAAGGCCATCCACTCCAAGTACCCCGCGCTGGGAACGGGCAGCTACTCGATCGACCCCGACGGAGCGGGCGGGCCGGTCGCACCGCTCACCGTGCGCTGCGATATGAGCACTGACGGGGGCGGGTACACCATGGTCCGATTCAACGACGGAGGCCTGTCGGGTGGCCAGGACAACTACCGTGCCTACTGTTCGGCCAGGGGCATGGAGGTCATCTGCCCCAGGACCAAGGCCCACGCCATGTCGATCCAGTCGTGGAACAACGGAGAGCCTCCAAACCTGGTCAACGTGTTCCCCAAGTACAACGGTGCCTACGGGCTCTCCAACTGGACGGGCCGTTGCCAGGGACAATCGTGCAGTTACTGGATGTCCGACTCCGACTCCTGCGGCTGCACGAACTTCGAGCCTAACGGAGACAACGACACGAACAACGCCCTCTACCGCAGGACAACGGGCTGTGATTTCGGGAACTGGAACGATGCGGGTGGAACCATGGACATCCACGGATGGGTCATCTGCTCGACGAACGACAAGTAGGGGATGAGGGTTGGGGGCCAGGGGCCAGGGGGGACGGCATGCGCAGACGAAGATTGGGGGCTATCGTGGTGGCCGCACTGGTGCTCGGATGCGGCGGGTCGGGTGCGGGCACAGGGGACACTCGGACGGGTCCGGCCAGCGACATCCGGACTTCGCTGGAGGTGGACGGGGAGCGGTCCGATGAGGTTCCCCGGTCGGATGTGAGCACGGACGAGCCGCCGGGCGGTGACCTGGGCCCGGCAGACGGAGCGACGGCGGATTGCCAGACCTGCGATGTCCCCGCAGACACTGCTTTCGAGATCCCGCCCGCACCGGATGCAGACGGTGACGGTGTGGTCGACGGGCTCGACAACTGTCCGTCCATCTTCAACCTGGAGCAGGCGGACCTGGACGGGGACGACATCGGAGATGCATGTGACCAGGACGATGACGGTGACGGCGTGGCGGACCTGTCCGACGCGTTTCCACAGGACCCGACCGAGTGGTCCGACTCGGACGGTGACGGAATCGGCGACAACTCGGACGAGGAGACTTGCGACGGCATCGACAACGACGGTGACGGAATCGCCGACAACGGGTTCGATCTCCACGAGTTCTACCCGGACGCGGATGGCGACGGGCAGTACGGGCTCGTGCCGGACGAGTTGCAGCCGAGCTGCGCTTCGCTGCTGGCAGCGGGCACAACCCAGGATGGCGTCTACACCGCCGATCCCGACGGACCCGGGGGCTTTGCGGAGATTCCCGTCCGGTGCGACATGACGCGGGACGGCGGCGGCTGGACGCTGGTCTTCCACCACGACGTGGCGGACGGCTACTGGGCCGGCAACCAGGATTCACTCGAGCGAAGCATCGACAACCCGTCCGCGCTGCGCTACTCGATCCTCTCGCACCTGGAGGCCTTCCGTTCTTCGGACGGGAGCCTGGAGATGCGGATCGAGTGGCCGGGCACGGCCTGTCCGGGTCGGAATATCTGGCGCCAGACCTCGAATCCGGCATTGGGGCCGATCGCCGGCTACCAGCCCCTGGACATCGAGTACACCGACTTCAGTTGGGGAGGACTCGAGCTCAACAGCTTCAACGCCGCCAGCTTCATCGACGGCTCGGTCGGGATCGCATACTGGTTCTATGCGGTCGGATCCACCGTGTCGTGGTCGAGCCCGCCGGCCATTCCCGCCTGCTCCATGACTCCGGCCGAGCGGGTATCGCTCTGGGTCCGGCCCGACGACCCCGTCGCGGGGGCGTCTCCGGCTCCCGTGATGGCATGCGGCCCATACGGTGCGCTCTCGGATGTGCCGGGCGATTGTGCTCCCCAGGACCCGTACGTCTTCTCCGGCGCACCGGAGCTGTGCGATGCCAAGGACAATGATTGTGACGGCACGGTGGACGAGGAGTGCCCGCTTGGGAGCATCACCGTCACGTCGGGTCCCAAGCCGCTTCAGTTCTACCCGCGAACCCCCGCAACCGGCACGTGCACGTTCGTCGTGGAAGGGGAGACCCAGGGGGCCGCGACCGAGGCGGGCATCCGGCTGCTCCAGGACGGAAAGCCGTTCGGAACGACCCTGGCGGGGGCAGGGCCTCTGTTTTCCATCCCCGTGACAATGGACGTCGGCCTCCACAAGTACGAGGTGGTGGTCGAATGGGACAACGGCACCGGCTGGTGGAAGCCGGTGGCCACGTTCAAGAACGTCGTCTGCGGAGACGTCTTCCTCATCGACGGGCAGTCCAACGCGGTTGCAAGCGACTACCACGGGGAGCTGCTCGGCGACAAGGAATCGAGCACCTTCGTGCGGAGCTTCGGGAGCTCGGTGAACGGGCCTTCGGTGGCTGGCGACACAGGGTTTCACATCGCTGTGGCGGACTCCCCGTACGTGCCTGGTGCCGTTGGCCAGTGGGGGTTGCACCTGGCCCGGACCATCATGGAGGCGGAGTCGACGCCCATCCTGCTGATCAACGGTGCCGTGGGAGGTACCACGGTCCAGCAGCACCAGCGCAACGATGCCAACCCCGAGGATCTCAACACCATCTACGGCCGCCTCCTGTGGCGGGTCAACAAGGCCGGTGTCGCAGGCTCGGTGCGGGGCATCTTCTGGCACCAGGGGGAGAGCGACGGAGCCATGCCCTACAAGGACTATCTCGACCTGTGGACCGCCATGTACGACGACTGGCTCACGGACTACCCGAACGTGGAGGGGATCTACCCGTTCCAGGTCCGGGCCGGGTGCGGCAACCCGACGTGGAACCGGAACGTCCATCGCGACCTTCCCAACTTGCTCCCGAAGGTGAAGGGGCACATGAGCACTACCGGCGTAAGTGGTCATGATGGTTGCCATTTCTATCATTCAGCATACGCCGAGTGGGGGGAGCGGATGGCACGTCTCGCCCGGCGTGACCTGTACGGTGCCGACGTCCCCGGCAACATCGAGGCACCGGACCCGGTGAAGGCCTCGTGGCTGGGTGCGGGCACGTTGTCCATCGAGTACGGGGAGACGGGGAAGAACCTGGTCCTGCAACCCGGTGCCGAGGTCTTCTTCACCCTCTCGAACGGTGCCGCGGTCCAGTCGGCCCAGGTCGTGGGAACGACGGTCGTCCTCACCACTTCCAACTCCGCTGCAACCTGGGTTTCCTTCGTCGACGTGCAGGGTGACATCGCCTGGCTCGTGAACGACCTGGGTATCGGCAGCTTCGCCTACTACCAGTTGCCGATCGGGCAGTGAGCGCGACGTGCCGGCCATCACGATAGCGTGTTGGCAGGCGGATGTTGTCGAGGTTCCAGAGCGGACGATCTGCGAGGTGTCAGAGGCTTGCCTGCCTCACGAGGCTGCGCTAGCATGGGGGGCGTCTTCCCCGGGGGGCCTGATGCACACGTGGTTTCGCAAGGTGCTGCCGTTGCTGCTGGCCGCAGGGCTGGCCACGCCCGCCTGTGGCGGCGGGGGAGACGACCGTGACGCGGCGGTGAAGGCGGACTGCGAGGTGGCGGGCATCGAGAACCGAGGTCAGCCTCCGGTCATCGAGTCGGTCATGATCACGCAGAATCCCGACTGCGTGCTGAGCGCGATACTCGATGTGCGGACCGATGTCCCGGCATCATTCTCTCTTCGCATCGAGGGGGACGGTCACGGACGAACCATTCGATTCGAGGAGCGGGGAACCGACCTGGCTCTGCCGATTCTCGGTCTTCGGGCGGAAACGGCCTACTCGTTCACCGTCACGGCAGCCGCGGAAGACGGGACCTCGGCGACGCATGGTCCGGTGTCGTACGTGACCGCGGCACTGCCGGATGGGCCGTTCCCTCCGCTGGAGGTGACGATTCGGAACGAGGCGAAGATGGTGCCGGGAGTCACGGTGTTCAGCTCGATGATTCTGCAGCTGCCGCTGGACCAACGCCCCGGCCTCTTTCTCGCGGTCGACGCCGAAGGGGAGGTGATCTGGTATCACACCCATCCCGACCAGGTTCTCGAGTCGTTCAGGCTCACTGAGGCAGGCACGCTGCTGTACCTGGCAGGCACGGACGGAGCGCGGGAGATGGACATGCTCGGGAAGACGCTGCGGGAGTGGAGCCCGCAGGGGCGGGAGATGCCCGCCGGAATCGAGGTGCTGGGCGTGCACCACGACATCATCGAGCTGCCCGGCGGGAACGTGGCGGCCATCGGAATCGAGATGAGGGACATCGAGCACGTGGTGGAGGGAAAGGCGGTAATTCATCACGTCATGGGGGACGTGATCCTCGAGTGGACTCGGGACGGTGCCCTGGTTCACGCATGGTCCGCGTTCGATTTCCTCGACCCGCAGTTCTACAAGCAGGACTTCTTCGACAACTTCTGGGACCTCTACGTCGACGTGAAAGGGGGGACGAAGAACTGGACTCACGGCAATGCCCTCATCCATGACGCGACCGATGACAGCTTCATCCTGTCATTGCGCCACCTGGACTGGCTGGTCAAGGTCTCGCGGCAGACCGGGAAGCTCGCCTGGAAGATGGGCGAATTCGGCGATTTTGCGCTGGCCGATGGCAGCGAGTGGTTCTATCACGCGCACTCGGCCGAGCTGCTCGAGCCGGGGCGGATCATGCTGTTTGACAATGGGAACCTGAGGCCGGGGTACACGGCTGAGACCTTCTTCTCGAGGGCTCTGGAGCTCACCTTCGACGAGACATCGATGGTGTGCGCCGAGGCCTGGGAGTGGCGGGACTCGGAGCCGTTCTACTCCCAGTATCTGGGGGATGCGGATCGTCTGCCCGGCGGAAACGTGCTGGTGGGGGACGGAGGGCGGGTTCAGGACCAGGCGCAGCCTCTGTACAACCCGTTCAACCTGAAGTGGTATCGTATCGTGGAGGTGACGGGCGACGGCGAAGTGGTGTGGGAGCTGCGCGCCCGGGACTTCTCCGGGAACGTGCTGGGCTACTCGCTCTACCGGGCTCAGCGATGGCCGTCGATCTACCCCGCCGCCGTGGCGCAGGAGGTGCCATGATGAGGGCGCCGCAAGCTATCCGGACGAGGACCGGGCATTCACAGGGCGCGGTCGTGGTTGCGCTGTGGCTCCTGGTTGTGTGCGGCACGTGCCGATGCGGCGGACGCGACTCGCCGGGCGGCCTGGACGCGCAGGGGGTGGACGTCCCCGAGCTCGCCGCCGACGTCGCTGCGGATACCGAGCCGCCGGAGCTCCGGGATGTGCGGGTCGAGCTGGTCGGCGAGCTCGGCATGCTGCTCGATCTCAACAACGGTCCGGCGTCACCCGTGATTCCGCTGCCGATGCCCGCGGAGTTCACCGTATTTGCGACGGATGATCGAAGCCCGGTGGAGAAGCTCTCAGTCGTGCTGGTGGACGGCGTGACTTCGGAGCTTCTCGCCGGCCAGACGGCATCGTTTTCAAACGGGCTGTGGCGGGTCGAGTACGAGCTGTGTCCTGGGGCGCACGTCCTGGTGCGGGTCTCCGACGAAGCCGGGAACGGGACGACCTGGAAGCACGGCCTGGAAATACCGACACTCAGCGAGGCGTTGGTCGGGCAATGGTCCACAAGGGTCTATGACCAGGACCGGACCCTTCTTGGGGCGTGGACGTCGCAGTGGAGTGCGGACGGAACCTGGGAGGAGGAAGGTCCGTGGCCGCACATCGGGGGGACATGGAGCGAGAAGGACGGGATGCTGGATCTCGAGAAGAGGTGGAGCACGCTCGGTGACCGGGATTCTGCAACGGTAGAGGCCTTGCAGCGATGTACGTTCCATGTCGACGTCAGCTACCTCGATACCTGTCCGTACCTGCGGGCCGGTGACGGAAACGACATCGTCGGGACGTGGGAGCGTTCACTGCTGACCCGGGTTGTCCCGGCGGGGGCCATCCCGGGAAGCGGGGAGCTCGGGCCGCTGATCACGGAGGTCTCCACCTATACCTTCGAGACGGACGGTACCTGGTCGCTCCACGTGGCTCGGACGGTTGACTCGGACAGGTGGCCGGATGTATCGGACTATCAGATTGGCGGCACCTACGAAGTCGTTCTGAGCGACAACTACGTCGAGGATTTCGGGGACTTCCTGCTGCTCAGCCATGCAGTGCCGGACGGTTCCGGAGAGCCGTGGACCCAGATTGTGCTGTTCCGCATCAGGGCCGACCGGCTTCTGCTGCAGATGAGAATCCGCCAGCAGGAGCCGTAGAGCGCATCGAGCGTCTCGCCCGGACTCTATTGCATGTAGCCGTAGCGCAGCTCGGTGAACCGCTCCGCCCGGTACGCACCCCAGGAAGGCGGCAGCGCGATGTCGGAGACCTTCTGCCCCTCCGGAGTGACCTCGCTGAAGCGGGTCGGCCTCTTCTGGTCGCGCTGGCCGAAGAGGATGAGCGTGTTCCCGTTGGGCAGTCGGTCGGCGTCCCCCCAGACCGGAGAGAAGATGTCGGGATCATGGCGGTACTCAAAGACTCGAGTCACGGTCATGCTCGTCTCGTCGAGCGCAAGCTGGAGCGCCCGGCTGTACTCACGCTTCTCCGCGAGACCGTTGTCGAACAGGAGGATGGAGCCGTCGGGCTGGATCTCGGGATCATGCTGCCGGAGAAAGGAGTCCTCCGGGGCGACTATGAAATCTCCCCCGCTCTGTCCTCCCAGTTTCCAGAGAACCTTTCCGTCGGGGAGCGACACCTTGAAGATGGCGTCCTGATTGCGAGAGCTGACCAGCATGTAGGAGTCATCCGGCGGGAGCGCTGCCGCGTTGAGATGGGACCAGTCGGAATCGATGCTCTTCGGAAGGAAGTGGTCGCACAGGTTCCACTTCCAGAGCTTCTTGTCGGGCAGCGGATCCCAGGCAACCACTGCCCCGGAAGGGTGCTCGAGGCCGCAGGCCCACGTGTCGGTGAGATAGAGCAGCAGCCCCTGGTCTCCGAACGGGCGCAGGTCGTGGTGCATGAAGATCTTCCGCTCCCAGACGACGTTGCCCTGCCAGTCGATGAGTGCCGGCAGCACGTGGCCGTGCGTACCGCCCACCAGGATGCCTTCCGGCAATGTGCGCGTATCGGTGTCCGCTCCCGTATCGGTGACCGCACGTCGGTGGTACCAGCGATATCGGCCGTTCTCGTCGAAGATGGCCACGACGAGCGGGAGCTTCGCATAGCTGTTGGTCAGGTTGAAGAGCGTCCATCCCGGCTGGACCTTCGACGGCTGTGAGTCGAGGACCGTGAGAGGGGGAAGGAAGTCGGGAACCTGGCCCACGGCAAGAGACGTCGTGGCATTCCCCACAGCCCCGTCCGGTGTCCGGGCAACAACCTCGAGATTGCACTCGGCGCCTACGTACAGGCCCATGACAAAGGCACGATGCTCAGTCGCTGCAGACTGGCCGGAGAGGGTGTACACGATGTCGTCCGCACAGGAGACGGTCAGCTCGGACAAGGCCTTGACGCTCGTCTTCCATTCCACGAAACAGGAGAGGACGTTGCCCGGGTTCTGGACGACGAGGATGTCGGAGACGTCGACCTTCGTCAGGGGCCGGTCAAGCGGGCAGTCGAGAACGGCAGCTTCGAAATCCCCATGGATGTCGGATCCCGGCCCGCAAGGTCCAGGGCCATCCGCAACGCCGGAAGTGCCGGAACCGGAGGGGCAGCCGACCGTGCCCGCAAGGCAGAAAACGGCGACCGACCGAAAAAAGAGCGCCAATGCACCTGGCAGGGGGCCCTTCCGGTCGTTTCCGATTCGGCTCCTCGGCAGTGGACACAGCGGGGACAAGGCTCAACCTCCCATCCAGCCGGCAGCGGACAAGATACCACGGAGGCTTCGACGCAGGCAACCGCAAGCAGGCAAGGCACTCGCCCGCTCGACCATCCGCACTCGTCTTCCGGCGTCGAGCAGACGTTCCGGGCGGGGGGGAGCGTTTGCAGTCCTCGACCGATCCGATATGATGGCTGCGGCCGCTCGGCCGGGCACGGTAGCGACGTTTCACCGACCCACGAATCCACTGCAGCGGCAACAGGGGGAGCATGGCAGGCGCCGGGGATGAAGGCAGGCTCGATACTACCGGACCCGAGGATGTTTCCGGCGGGGCCGGGGCCGGCGGAGATCCTGGAGAGAGGGATGGCCGCGGGCGGAGAAGGAGAAGGCGCAGGCGGAAGAAAGGGGGGGGCGCCGGTGGGCTTCCGCCTGCCGCGCCGTCGGACAAGCCGGAATCCGCGGGAGGCGGCGACAGTCAGGAGCCGGAGGCAGCGTGGGATCTGGAGACGTTCGTCGTGCCGGAGAAGCCGGGGCTGATGCGCTTTCACGACATCGAGCTTCCGGTGGGTATCATGCACGCGATCGCTGCTCTGGGGTTTGAATACTGTACTCCGATCCAGGCGGCTGCGCTGCCTGTGGCCCTGGCCGGTCGGGACGTGTTCGGGAGAGCTCAGACCGGGACCGGAAAGACTGCGGCTTTTCTCGTGGCGATGCTCACCCGTCTCCTCAGGAATCCGTTGGAAGGCCGGCGCCGGAAGGGAACTCCGAGGGCCCTGATCCTCGGACCCACTCGCGAGCTCGTCATGCAGATCCACGCGGATGCGCTGGCGCTCGGCGCCTACCTCCCGCTACGCGTGCTGTCGGTGTACGGCGGCATGGACTACAACCGGCAGGAGCAGGCGCTCAAGGCCGGGCCCGTGGACATCCTGGTCGCGACCCCGGGGCGTCTGCTCGACTTCAAGCGGCATCGCGTGGTGGAACTGGCGGAGGTGGACTGCCTGGTCATCGACGAGGCGGATCGGATGCTCGACATGGGGTTCCTGCCGGACGTGTCGAACATCATCCGCAGCACGTTGCCCAGGGAACGACGGCATACCATGCTGTTCAGCGCGACGCTGACCCCGGAGGTGAGGAGGCTCGCCTCGCAATGGACGCGTGAACCGGTGCACGTCGACATCGAGCCGACGCAGGTGGCGGTGGACACCGTGGAGCCGGTTACCTACATCGTTCGTGACGACGAGAAGTTCACGGTGCTCGTGAACCTGATCCGGAAGCGGGGGCTGACACGGGTGCTGGTGTTCTGCAACCGTCGGGACCAGACGGCTCGCATCTGCGATCATCTGCAGGCGCATGGGATGGTCGCAGAGCAGATCTCCGGGGACGTTCCGCAGAAGACCCGCGTGAGGACCCTCTCCAGGTTTCGCGAGGGGGACGTGCGGGTGCTCGTCGCGACGGACGTGGCGGCCCGGGGAATCCACGTGGAAGGGATCAGCCACGTGGTGAACTTCGACCTGCCGGAGAATCCGGAGGACTACGTGCATCGCATCGGCCGCACCGGGCGGGCCGGTGAGCGGGGGACATCGGTCAGCTTCGCGTCCGAAACGGATGCGTTCTACGTGGAGCCCATCGAGGCGTTCATCGGCAGGCCGCTGCCGCGGTCCTTCCCCGACCAGGACGAGCTGCTCGAGCCGTTGCCTCCGCCTCTGCGGCCGCTGGCCGAAAAAGCGCGGCGCGGGGCCGGTGGACCGGGCCGCCGTCCCGGCGGCGGCCGCGGGGGAGCGGGGGGCAGCCGAGGGCATTCGGCCGGAGGATTCGGTCGGCGGGGGCGGTAGGACGACCCGCCCCGGAGCGCCGCCACGGCGCAGCGGACGCCCGTTTCCGCTTGACAGTTGCGGGCCCGCATGCACATGCTTGCCCGCATGAAGACGATGACAACGCGAGAGACAGGGCGGAACAGCGAATCCGAGAGCATTCATCTGGCAATCCCGAAGGGGCGCATGCAGGTGGCAGTGGTCAAGCTGCTCGAGGACGCCGGCATCGAGGTGCGCAACATGAGCCGGGGATACCGGCCGGCCATCTCGCTGCCCGGGTACTCGGTCAAGCTGCTCAAGCCGCAGAACATCGTCGAGATGCTGCACCTTGGGTCCCGGGGCGCCGGGTTTGCGGCAGCCGACTGGGTCGCCGAGCTCGGTGCGGACGTGGTGGAGCTGCTGGACACGAGGCTCGACCCCGTGCGCATCGTGGCGGCTGCCCCGCCTGAGCTGCTGGCCCGCGGCTTGGAGCAGGGGCTTTGCGTCATTGCGTCTGAATACGAGCAGCTCACCCGCTCCTGGATGACGGCCCGCGGCTACAAGGCGACCTTCGTGCGGTCCTACGGCGCCACCGAGGTGTTCCCTCCGGAAGATGCGGATGCCATCGTCGACAACACGGCGACCGGGGACACGCTCCGGGCGAACAACCTGGAGATCTTCGATGAGCTCATGACGTCGAGCACCCGCCTGTATGCGAGCCGCAGGGCGACTCTGGATCCGCGAAAGAAGGAGGCCCTGGACCGGCTGGTGCTGCTGTTGAGGTCGGTGCTCGAGGCACGCCGGCGGGTGATGGTCGAGGTCAACGTGAGCGAGGAGTGCCTGGACGCGGTCCTGGGCGTTCTCCCGTGCATGCGGGAGCCCACGATCTCGAGCCTGAGGGGCAACACCGGCTACGCGGTGAAGGCCGCAGTTCCGAGGGAGCTGCTCGCCACCGTGATTCCGGAGATCCGGGCCCGAGGAGGCACGGACATCGTGGTGAGCACCCTGGCGCAGCTCGTGGCGTGAGGAACCGCATGGAGCAGGGCACGAACGGAGCAAGGCCGCGGCTTGCCGGCCTCGTGGGGGGCGGCTATCTACCGCCGGCCAGGGGTGCTCACGTGGACCTGGTGCTGGACGGCAACGAGGGGCTCGCACCGCCGATCGACCTGGCGGAGGTGCTGGCCGGGGCCGGTAGCGAGGGGCTCCGGCGGTATCCCAAGGCCGGGACGCTCGAGGCGCTGCTGGCCCGTCGGCACGGCCTCGGGGCCGAGAACGTGCTGGCAACGGCCGGCGCCGACGATGCGCTGGACCGGTGCATGCGGGCCTACTCCGGACCTGGCAATCCTGTCGTGGCCTCCCGGCCCACGTTCGAGATGGTGGGGCGATACGCGAAGCTGGCCCGGGCCGAGGTGCGCGAGGTACCCTGGCTCGATGGGCCGTTTCCGGTGCAGGGGTTCATCGAGGCTGCCGGTTCCGACGCCGGGGTCCTTGCCGTGGTATCGCCGAACAACCCGACCGGCCTCGTGGCCCGGGCCGAGGATCTGGCGGCCCTCTCCGCAGCAGTGCCGGAGGCGCTGCTGCTCGTGGACCTGGCCTATGGCGATTTCGCGGATGCTGACCTCACCGACGCGGCTCTCCGGCTCCCGAACGCAGTGGTGCTGCGTTCGTTCTCGAAGGCCGGCGGGCTGGCCGGATTGAGAACCGGCTACGCCCTCGGACCTGAAGGGACCATCGCGGCATTGCGGGCTGCCGGGCAACCCTACGCACTCTCGATGCCGGCAATCCGGGTGACCGAAGCGCTCCTGCACAGGGGCAACCTGGATCCTGCGGGCTACGTTGCAGCCGCACGGGCCGAGCGGGCACGGCTGGTCTCGGTGCTGGCTGAGCTGGGGCTCTCTCCACTGCCTTCCCAGGCCAACTTCGTCTGTTGTGTGAGCCCTCGGGCCCCCTGGGTGCATGCCGGTCTCATGGCCCTGGGGATCTCGGTCCGACGTTTTGCGGGCCGCGAGGGGATGGAGCGGTTCCTGCGCATCACCTGCCCGGGCCGCAGCGAGGACTTCGGCCGGCTCGAGAGGGCCTTGCGGACGGCGATCCGCCCGCATGCGCTGCTGTTCGACATGGACGGGGTGCTGGTGGATGTTTCCCGCAGCTACCACGAGGCCATCATTGCCGCGGCAGCGGCGTTCGGAGTGGTCGTGGAGCCGGAGAAGATCCGAGCTGCAAAGCAGCATCCTGGTGCGAACAACGACTGGGTGGTGACGCAGCGGCTGCTGGCGGACGCCGGCTGCCAGGTGGGCCTCGAGCAGGCGAAAGACCGGTTCGAGGAGGCGTACCAGGGGGGCCCCGGGAAAGAGGGCCTGTGGACGCGGGAGACGCTGATTCCGGCCCGGGAGCTGCTTGCGGCTCTGTCCGAGCGCATGCCTCTGGGCATCGTCACCGGGCGGCCCCGGCACGATGCGGAGCGATTCCTCGAGCGGACCGGGATCGGCCGGTTCTTCGCTGCCGTCGTGTGCATGGAGGACGGGCCTCTCAAGCCCGACCCCGAGCCGGTCCGAATCGCGCTGCGCAGGATCGGAGTGGAGAGGGCCTGGCTCGTGGGCGACACCGCGGATGACCTGTGTGCCGCCCGCGGTGCCGGCGTGCTCCCCGTGGCTTTCAGCGCCCCGGGGTGCGGCGCCGCAGGAACGGAAGGACTCCGCGCGGCGGGGGCCGCCGCGGTGCTTGACTCACTGGACCCGTTGATGGAGATGATCTCATGAGCCGACCGCCCGTCACGTTGCGCAGGACCACCCTGGAGACCGATGTCCAGGTAACCTTGAGCCTCGATGGAACCGGCAAGGCCGACGTGTCGACCGGCCTCGGATTCCTCGACCACCTGCTGGGCTCGCTGGCACGGCATGCCCGGTTCGACCTGTCGCTGACGTGCAAGGGAGACCTGCACGTGGACGGCCACCACTCCGTCGAGGATTGTGCCCTGGCCTTTGGACAGGCATTGGACCGGGGGCTTGGCGAGCGGAAGGGGATTGCCCGGTTCGGGTCCGCCCATGCCCCTCTGGACGAGGCGCTGGCCCGGGCCGTGGTGGATCTTTCAGGCCGCCCCTATGCCGTGATCGAGCTGGGGCTCGAGCTGCCGGCGATTGGGACCATGACCGGGCAGGACGTGGTGCACTTCTTCCATTCTCTGGCCATATCGTCCCGGAGCTGCATCCACCTCACGGTGCTGGCCGGGGCCAACGACCACCACCGGGCAGAGGCCGCGGCCAAGGCGCTTGCGCTCGCGCTGCGCCAGGCCGTGACGTTGGATGGCGGTACGGAGGCCCCGAGCACCAAGGGGGTGCTCTGATGGGGCTTCGCACCGTGGTGGTCGCTACCGGAACGGCGAACCTGGCGTCCGTCCTGGCCGGCTTGCGACGGGCGGGGGCGGAGCCGGTGCTGGCGTCGCAGCCGGATGAGGTCCTGGAGGCGCAGGCCGTCGTTCTGCCCGGCGTGGGTACGCTTGCTGCTGCCATGGAGAAGCTGCGGGCGGACGGAATGGCAGAGGCGTTGCGGGAACGGGTGGCGGCAGGGCGGCCCACCCTCTCGGTCTGCCTGGGGCTCCAGCTCCTGGGAACCGCCTCTGAGGAGAGCCCCGGAGTGGCGGCGCTGGGCATCGTGGAGGGAATCGCCACGCGGTATCCGGAAACGGTGCGGGTTCCGCAGATGGGGTGGAACCGGGTGGAGCCTGACCGCGGCTGCCGGCTGCTGAGGGCGGGGTGGGCGTACTTTGCCAACTCGTACCGACTGGTCGAGGCGCCACCGGGGTGGAACGTGGCCTGGAGCGATCATGCGGGGCGCTTCGTTGCTGCCATGGAAAAGGGGGCGGTGCTGGCCTGCCAGTTCCACCCCGAGCTGTCGGGCGAGCTGGGCAGGGGGCTGCTGTCCGGCTGGGTCGAGCAGGCGGCCCGGGGAGGTGCTTGATGCTTGCAGCGAGGATCATCCCCTGTCTGGACGTGCGGGACGGACGGGTCGTGAAGGGGGTCCGGTTCCAGGGGTTGCGGGATGCAGGGGATCCGGTGACGCTGGCTGCCGCGTACGAGGCACAGGGAGCGGACGAGCTGATCCTGCTCGACGTGTCCGCTACACCGGAAGGTCGTGGCGCCGCGCTCGAGACGGTAGCCCGGGTCAGGGCGCAGCTTTCGATCCCGCTGTGCGTGGGCGGTGGTGTGCGGCAGATGAGTGATGTTCGAGCGCTCCTGTCTGCGGGAGCGGACAAGGTATCGACGAATACGGCAGCCGTGGAGCGTCCGGAGCTGCTCGCCGAGCTGTCGGGGCGGTTCGGTGGCCAGTGCACGGTGATTGCCGTCGATGCGGCCCGGCGCTCGGAAGGTGCGGGGTGGGAGGTGGTGGTGCTCTCCGGCAAGCGGCGGACGGGAATCGACGCAGTCGAGTGGGCTCGGCGTGCGGTATCGCTGGGAGCGGGCGAGATCCTGTTGACCTGTTGGGATCGTGACGGCACGCGGCTGGGTTATGACCTGGAGCTGGTGAAGGCGGTGAGCGACGCGGTTGCTGTCCCGGTCATTGCTTCGGGCGGGGCCAGCACTGCGGAGCACCTGCTGGCGGGACTGCAGGCCGGGGCGTCGGCGGTCCTGGCCGCGTCGATCTTCCACTACGGGGAGACCACGGTGGCCTCGCTCAAGGAGTACCTGGCCGGCCGGGGAATCGAGGTGCGGCGATGATCATCCCGTCCATCGACCTTTCGGGGGGGCGTACTGTGCAGCTTGTCGGCGGGCGTGATTTCGCGCTCGAGGCAGGCGATCCCAGGCCTCTGGCAGAGCGGTTCGGCATCGTGGGAGAGGTGGGGGTCATCGACCTCGACGCGGCCCTGGGGAAAGGGAGCAACGAGTCTCTGGTTGCCGACGTATGCGGCATTGCCCGTTGCCGGGTCGGCGGTGGCATCCGCTCGGTCGAGGCTGCCCGGAAGTGGCTCGACCGAGGAGCTGAGAAGGTCATCCTGGGCACGGCTGCCAGGCCGGAGATCCTGCGGGAGCTCCCGCGAGAACGGGTCATCGCGGCCCTCGACGCTCGGGACGGCGAGGTGGTGGTGGAGGGATGGACCCGGGGTACGGGTACGGGGATCCTGGAGCGTATCGAGGCCCTGGCACCGTACGTGGGAGGGTTCCTGGTCACCTTTGTGGAGCTCGAAGGGCGGCTCGGCGGTACCGCGATGGAGCGGGTGCACGACATCGTGAAGGCTGCCCGCGGGGCACGGGTCACGATTGCGGGCGGAATCACGACGACCGAGGAGATTGCAGAGCTCGACAGGCTCGGGGCGGATGCACAGGTCGGCATGGCCCTCTACACCGGAAGGCTGACGCTGGCGGAAGCGTTTGCTGCTCCGCTTCGCTCTGACCGGCCGGACGGTCTGGTTGCCACGGTGGTCTGTGACGAGCGGGGCGGTGCGCTCGGGCTGGCATGGTCGAGCCGGGAGAGCCTCGCCCGGGCGATCGAGACGCGGAGCGGGGTGTATCACTCCAGGCGTCGCGGCCTGTGGGTCAAGGGGGAATCATCCGGCGCGGTGCAGAAGCTCGTGGCCATTGCCCCCGACTGCGACCGGGACGCGCTGCGCTTCTCGGTCGAGCAGGCGCCCCCCGGGTTCTGTCATGAGAATCGCTGGTCGTGCTTCGGCCCGCAGCGCGGGCTGGGGCAGCTCGCTGCCACGCTGCGCGAGCGGATTGAGAAGGCGCCGTCGGGATCATACTCTGCGCGGCTGTATGCCGATCGGGCGCTGCTGAGGGCCAAGTTGCTCGAAGAGGCGGGGGAGTTGGCGGATGCCCGTGATCGGCAGCACGTGGCGGAGGAGGCAGCGGATCTGCTTTACTTCGCACTGACGGCCATGACAGGTGCGGGGGTGACGCTGGCGGAGGTGGAGCGGATCCTCGACCGGCGGGCCCTCAAGGTCACCCGACGTCCGGGGGATGCCAAGCCTGGACAGGCGCGGGATGGGGGAAGCATCCCAGACGGGGGGCAGCCATGAGCAGGACCGTGCTTCGGCGGGTAGGGGTGGAGGACGTAGCGCAGCTCCGGCGCGACCCTCTCCAGCCGAGGGCCCTTTCCGTGGCAGCGGAGATCGTGGAGAAGGTCCGGGCCGGTGGATTCGAGGCAGCCCTTGCCGAAGGCAGGCGCCTGGGAGACCTGTCCGAGGGAGCGGTACCCGTCCACGACGTAGCGGCCTGCGCCGCTGCCTGGGAGGGGCTGGAGCGCGGGCAGAGGGAGTTGCTGGCAAGGACTGCGGAGCGCATCCGGCGGTTTGCGGAAGCGCAGCGCGATGCTGTGCGGGGGCTGTCGGTGCAGGTCCCCGGAGGGTGGGCCGGCCATGAGGTCGTGCCCGTGGAGAGCGCCGGCTGCTATGCCCCCGGGGGCAGATTTCCGCTGCCGTCCTCGGTGCTCATGACCGCGGTGACCGCCCGAGTTGCAGGAGTGGAGCGGGTCTGGGTGGCGTCCCCGAAGCCCTCGCCCGTGACGCTGGCGGCGTGCGCCGTGGCCAGGGCGGACGGGCTGCTGGCCCTCGGAGGGGCCCACGCTGTGGCCCTGCTCGCGTTCGGAGGGGGGCCGGTCCCGCGTTGCGACGTGGTGGTCGGACCAGGGAACTCATACGTCACTGCAGCCAAGTTCCTGGTCTCCGGGCATGCGGGCATCGACATGCTGGCCGGCCCGTCGGAGCTGGTCGTGGTCGCGGACGGGACGGCGGACCCGGACGTGATCGCGATGGACCTGCTGGCCCAGGCCGAGCATGACCCCGAAGCGCTCCCCGTCCTGGTTGCGCTGGATGCGGGGACTGCGGACGCCGTAGATGCCGCGCTCCAGGCGGCCCTGGGCTCCCTCGAGACGTCGGCCACGGCAGGGCGGGCGGTGGAGAACGGGTTCTGCGTGGTTGCCGAAACCCTGGCTCAGGCTGCTCGTGTCTGCAACGCATTGGCACCTGAGCACCTGCAGCTTTCCTTGGCCGATGCGGATTCCCTGCGTCCTCTCCTGCGGCACTACGGGGCGCTCTTCCTCGGGGCAGGGGCTTGCGAAGTGCTCGGTGACTACGGGATGGGCCCAAACCACGTACTTCCGACAGGCGGAGCTGCGAGGCACGTCGGCGGGCTGTCGGTGATGAGCTTCCTGCGCCTGCGAACCTGGCTGCGGATCGAGGATGTGGGTGACGCAGACGAGGTCCTTGCCGATGCCGCCGAGCTGGCTGGGCTCGAGGGGCTGTGCGCACACAGGCTCGCTGCCCGGATCCGGCGGCGTGACCGCGGGGCCTGAGCCTCTGCTCGGCAGCGCAGAGGTCGTTCCAGGAAGAAGAAAACACCTGCAATCATGAGGAGTTCTGAGTGCGGGAGCGCTGCGTCCCCTGCGCCGGCCTAGTGGCCTCGCTCCGCGGCCTGCCGCAGCGCATCGAGGACCCGCATGTTGGCGATGGCATCCTCGATGCCCCAGCTTGGCTTCAGCCGTCCGGTGCAGGCCGCCGCGAAATCCTTCACCTGGAGGTAGTAGGGATCCTCCCCGGGGATCCGGACGATCTCGTCTTCTCGTCCATGTCGCTGGACGCGGTAGACGGCCTCCCGGTCCCCAGGATGCCAGGGACTCTCGAGCAGGAGCGTTCCGGTGGTGCCGTGGATCTCGGCCATGTGCCTCTCCGCTCCCTTGATGCTTGCGTGGAAGCGGGCCGCGATGCCGTTGGGAAACTGGAGGATGCCGGCAATCGACTCGTCGACCGGGCTGCCGGTTGCGAAGGCTCCGACCCGGACCGGCTCGCACCCCGCGATCAGCCTCGAGAAGCTGACACAGTAGCAGCCGACATCGAGCAGGGCCCCGCCGCCGAGGGTGTGGGACGCGACAACGGACTCGGGATCATCCAGGAGAAAGGAGAAGTGGCTGTCGAGGCTGATCACGTTGCCGATGACACCGGAGTAGACCTGGTCGAGGATCGCGTCATAGACCGGGTGGTGCCGGTACATGAACGCCTCGCAGACGACGCAGCCTGCAGCGCTTGCAGCGCTGGCGATCTGCCGGGCCTGCTGAGCGTCGACGGTGAGCGGCTTCTCGCAGAGCACGTGAAGCCCTGCCTGGAGGGACCGAACAGTCCACTCACCGTGCAGGGCATTGGGAAGGGGATTGTAGATAGCGTCCACCAGGCCGCTGGAGATCATGTCGTGGTAGGAGTCGAACGACATGGCGATCCCGTACTTGCTTGCGAAGTCGCGGCCGCGCACTGGATCGCGGCTGGCCACCGCGGCGAGGGTGCTCGTGCGATGTCTGAGAATCGCGGGGATCATGCGCTCGCAGATGGAAGCCGTCCCCAAGATTCCCCAGCGAAGCGGTGCGGGCATGGAACTCTACCTCGAGCGGGAAGCAGCCGCTCAGAACGAGTAGACGACCGTCGTGGTGTGGGAGCCGACCGAGATGGTCACGTTGTCCACGACCCCCTCGGCCCCGCCCGGGATATAGAAGGTCGCGGTACCGGTGGCATCCGACGCGGGGGACGCACTGTTGGTGTAGCCGTCCGTTCCCACGATGCTGAAGTTGATCGTGCAGCCCGGGACAGGCGGAATCGTCGTCGCTGTGACCGTAACCCCTTCGCCTGGCCCCGGGTCGATGGGGTTGGGAGTCGCACTGACCCCGGAGACCTGCTCACAGGTGCCGAACTGGGACGGATCCGCCGGCGTCACCGTCGGAGTACCGGGAGGAGTCCCGCTGTTCGGGTCCCCCGGCTCGAAGTCGACTACGACGACCTGGCCGCCGTCGACTCCGAAGTCCTCGATCACGATGGGCTCTTTGCCTTCCACCTGGATGATCAGCGTCCCCTTTCCAGGGAACTGAAGCGGCACCACCTCGCCGACCTTGCCGTCGTGAGTCTGCATGGTGCAGTAGCCACCGTCGACGCTGTCGCTCTTTCCGCCGCTGCAGTAGCTCCAAAGGAACTTGACGCTCAGGCCGATCGCGGCTGCCCCGAGGATCGTGCCTCCGACGAGCACGCCGCCCGAGGCCCCGGCAAGTACCAGGCCCGCCTTGACGACGAAGCCGCCCGCCACGGTGGAGCCGGCCGCAAGCCCGGTCCCAACCGCATCCAGCGTCTGTGTCTTCTTCAGCTCACTGACTGCCTTGTGGTACTCGTCGTCCGGGATCCGGCCCTCGTTGTGAGCCTTTTCGATCTGGGCAATCTTCTCCTTCGTGGTGCCGATGAGCTTGCCGACATTGAACGGAAGCGTCACCGGAACGCCGGGGACCGTGAGGATCGGTCCGTCGGCCTTGCCCATGGCATCCCCCTTGAAGCCGGCGAACTGCTTGGCGTAACCGTTGAGCGTGAGCACAGCAACGATCCACTGATCGCCGGCCGCGTTCACGGCCTGGGTCTTCTGCATGAACGCTGCCACGTCCGAGGTATCGGCCATGGCAAAAGCCTGGTAGGCGTCGATGAAGTCCTTGTTGGAAGTCTGGACCTGGGTGGCTGCCTGCTGGTAGGCCGCCACGAGCTCAGGCAGCGACGTGGTCTGCGGAACCTGGACCTCGGGAAGGGTGACTCCCTCGGGCGGAGTGAACGGCGTGTCCTGAGTACCCTGGATGTCCGAGCCGGGGGGAATCCCCTGAGTGTCCTGGAGCGTGTTGGCATCCGCGCTCCACTCGGTTGCATCGGACTCCTCGAACAGCCAGTCGCAGCCGGTTCCCGACCAGGCGAGAAGCGCCACCATTCCGGAAATCAGAAAGACCCTGGTAGTATTCATCGAAGTCACCCCCTTTCAACGAGTGGCATCTTACGGTTTCGGCCGGCGCTGTCAATTCTCATGGCAGAACGGCCGCCCCGCTTGCCGTGGCAAGAAGAGCAGTCGGGAAGCGGGTCCGCGGTTCCCCCGTCTTCGCCGCGGGGTCATTTCTCGAGCGGGCGCACCCGCACCCGTCGGGCTCGACATCGGCGTGGGCTTGACGGTCTCGCGCACATGGGCGAGGATACCTCCGACCTGACAGGAGGAGCACGCGTGGCAGGCGAGAGGCGGGCAGGCTCACCCATGTTCCAACGCAGCGAGCTGCTGCTCGGGCCGGAGACCATGGATGCCCTGTGGAAGACTCGGGTCATCCTGTTCGGCGTTGGCGGCGTGGGGAGCTGGTGTGCTGAGGCGCTGGTACGCAGCGGGGTAGGGCACGTGGCGATCGTGGACTCGGACTGCGTGTGCATCACCAACGTGAACCGGCAGGTGCAGGCAATGCCGGGAACGGTGGGGCGCCGCAAGGTGGAGTTGCTGGCCCAGCGGCTGAGAGAGATCAGCCCGGACGCCGAGATTCGTCTGTTCGCTGTGGCGTACGACGAGAGCACGGCGGACTCGTTCGGGATGGAATCGTACGACTACGTGCTGGATGCAATCGACTCCTTGAGCCACAAGCTCGGGCTCATCCGGAAGGCGGTCTCGCTGGGGTGTCGGCTGTACTCCTCCATGGGGGCCTCGGCCCGCCTGGACCCGACGAGGGTGCGGACCGGCTCGCTCTGGAAGACCCGAGATTGCCCGCTGGCCATGCGCGTCCGAAAGCGACTGCGTCGGCACGGAGTGACGAGTGCGATCACGGTGGTGTACAGCGAGGAGATCCCGATGGAGAGCCTGGACCTGGCAGATTGCGGGACGCCGTCGTGCCACTGTCCCAGGCGTGCGATCTCCGAGAGTGGAGAGCCGGTCGATGCGCACGAGTGGTGCAGCTCGAAGAAGTACATCAACGGTTCGGTGATGCCTGTCGTGGCCACGTTCGGAATGGGGCTTGCGAGCCTGGTGATCCGTGACGTGGCAGACAGGCAGGGTGGGCCGGGGGGGGACCGGCGGGAGCCGGCGGGAAACACGGCCCATGGTCGTCGAGCAGGAGGAGAAGATGAGTGACTCGAAGCACCGGTTCGAGACTTTGGCGCTGCATGCCGGGCAGGTTCCCGACGCCACGATGTCGCGGGGGGTCCCGGTCTACCGGACGACCTCGTACCTGTTCCGGAACACGCAGCACGCGGCGGACCTGTTCGCCCTGAAGGAGCTCGGGAACATCTACACCCGGCTCATGAACCCAACCACCGACATCCTCGAGCAGCGGGTGACCGCTCTCGAAGGGGGGGCCGCCTCGGTCGCGGTCGCCTCAGGCACCTCGGCCATCTTCTACGCCATTGCGACCCTGGCCGAGGCAGGGGACGAAATCGTCTCCGCAAACAACCTCTACGGCGGCACGTACACCCAGTTCGATGCGATTCTCCCGAAGCTCGGAATCAAGGTGCGGTTCGTGGACCCGTCGAAGCCGGCGAGCTTCGCCCGTGCAATCACGGACAGGACGCGGGCGCTCTACGTGGAGACCATCGGGAATCCGGTCCTCGACGTCGTGGACGTCCCGGCAGTGGCCCGGGTGGCGCACGCACATGGACTGCCGCTCATCGTGGACGGGACCTTCTCGACCCCGTATCTGCTGCGCACGATCGAGCACGGGGCCGACATCGTCGTGAATTCCCTGACCAAGTGGATGGGGGGACACGGAGCCGGCATTGGAGGCATCGTCACCGACGCCGGCCGTTTCGACTGGAAGGGGGGGCGCCACCCGCTCTTCGTCGAGCCGGATGCGAACTACCACGGGCTTCGCTGGGCGCTGGACCTGCCCCAGGCTCTTGCCCCCATTGCGTTTGCGCTGCGGTTCCGGACGGTACCGTTGCGGAACCTGGGCGCGTGCATTTCACCGGACAACTCCTGGATCATCCTCCAGGGGTTGGAGACCCTTCCGCTGCGGATGGAGCGCCACTGCTCGAACGCACTGGCGGTCGCACGCTTCCTGAAGGCGCACGATGCAGTCGCCTGGGTGCGCCACCCTGGATTGCCCGGAGATCCCTCGTATCGACTGGCCAGGCGCCTGATGCCTCGGGGGCAGGGAGGGATGGTGGTCTTCGGAATCCGAGGGGGATACGATTCCGCCGTGCGGTTCATCGACGGCATCGAGCTGTTCTCCCACCTGGCCAACGTGGGGGACGCCAAGAGCCTGGTCCTGCATCCGGCCAGCACGTCTCATAGCCAGCTCTCGCAGAAGCAGCGTGAGGACGGCGGGTTGACCGATGATCTGATCCGGCTTTCCGTCGGGCTCGAGCACCCGGATGACCTGATCGAAGCGCTGGACAGGGCGTTGAAGGCGGCCTCCGGCCGGAAAAGGAAGAGATGAGAGTGGACGCCGTTCGTGCGGTGAGCGGGACGCTCTGCGCATCGAACAGGAGGAGATGATCGTGGACGGTGTTCGGGGAAGGAACGGGGCGGCAACTCACCCGGTGGTGTTCGACCTGGCGCTGTCCGGCCTGCGACTCGAGGCGGGGGCCCGGGTGGAACCGTTGCTCGTGCGCGGGTGGTGGTGGGGTCCCGAGTGCGACCTCGAGACGCGGGGCCGGCGGCCGGGCGGGTTGTCCGAGCACGCGGGCGAGGACGGGTGGTACCGGATCGTGCGCCGGTCGGAGGGCGGGGCACGCTGCGACGGGGGAAGGGTGGAAGCGGGCCGGGAGGGCCCGTATCCGACCGTGCGCCTGGACGACACAATCCCGACCGTCGTGGTCGTGCATGCTCCCC
>Ga0194127_10001865_pt1 | contig 29869 bp, 29 predicted proteins | sample TA2KigC100mmetaG_FD_148624 | JGI IMG/M metagenome (GOLD analysis project Ga0194127, IMG submission 148624) | Freshwater microbial communities from Lake Tanganyika, Tanzania - TA2015036 Kigoma Deep Cast 100m | ecosystem: Environmental > Aquatic > Freshwater > Lake | place: Tanzania: Lake...
ACGTCAATACCTATGTAAATTTCTTTTTTGTCAAAGAACGAAACTGAATTTTCCGATACTTTCATTTTGAGTTCTCCTTTTTTTGTTTGTTTTCCGAGAACTCAATTTATTATTTTCTTTAAACATACGTTCTTGCCGATAAGCGGCGCCCCAGAACAAAGATGCCAAATAACAGCAACTACTTTTTATTTATTCGAAATAATTTATAAAACGAACTACTTTAAAGAGTAACTTTGCTTTGTGAACCAAACACAATAATTAGAAAAATGCCCCAATGAAAACGGCGTCCGCCTTGATTGGCTGGTTAGCCCTTGTCTCTAAAATAGCTTTGTTTGATTTGTGTATTCAGCAACTCTTTTATCTGCAAGTTCGATATATTTTTTATTTGTATCATACCCAACAAAATTACGACCATTCTTTATAGCAGATAAACTTGTAGTTCCACTACCTAAGAATGGATCCAAGACAACATCTTTCTTGAACGAATATAATTTTATTAGACGACTAGGAAGTTCTTCGGGGAAAGGAGCAGGATGACCAATCTTTTTTGCGGAGACGGCAGGAAAAGTCCAAACACTTTTTGTCCATTCTAAAAATTCATCTTTTGATATTGTGCTTTCTTTTCCTTTACTAGCGTGTGAGAAAGAATCTTTTGAAAATATTAAAATGTATTCGTGTATGTCTCTTAAAACCGGATTAGCTGCTGATAGCCAACTTCCCCAAGCAGTAGATGGACTGGCGCTTGAAGCTTTATTCCAGATAATTTCGCCGCGCATCTGAAATCCAATTTCTAACATATCATTTATTATATAGCTATGAAGTGGTAAATAAGGTTTCCTTCCAAGATTGGCTACATTTATGCAAGCACGTCCACCGGAGACTAAAACTCTATGAGTTTCTTTCCAAACATTTTTCAATAGAACTAAATATTCCTCAAGATTTAAGTTGTTGTCGTATTCTTTTGTAACATTATAAGGCGGCGAAGTAATCATAAGATGAACTGAATTATCAGGTAACTCACTCATAGTTTCACTTGAATGACAAAAGTGTTTATGAGTAAATTGTCTTTACAAATTCTTGTTTTTCAATTTCATTTATTGTTTGCTTAACAAGATATTCGTTTTGATTGAAATAAACTTTTGAAAGCCAACCCTTTTCATCATTAATTTTTTCAACATTAGCAAACTCAAATTGACGATGGCAATTTGCACAAACTAAAACTAAATTTTTAGGGTGATGACCTATTGTCGCATCTAAATGATGAATTTCATAATATGGTTTATTATCTCGTTTTAAAAATGAAAAGGAACAAACTTGACAGCAGCCTTTATATATACTTTCTATAATTATTCTGATGCTTGTTGGAGTCTTTTCTCTACTAAATCGATTTGAGATTTTAAGTCTTTTCCTAGCTTCCTCATTGGAATATTTTGCTAGTCTTAAAAACTCATTATAAATTATTTTTGATTTTTCAACTTGAGTTATATTTGAAATGAGTTCAATTTTTTCAAAAGCTATTTTATCATCTACAGAAATATCAAAATCTGTTTGTAATCCTTTAGTGATTTTGAGAAACACTTCTTCTTTAAAAAGCCTATAAATGAATTTATCTTTATTAAGAAGTTGAAGAACTAATTCATCACCTTCTTTAACATTATTTTCATAAAACCAGTTTTTAAGTCCTCCAATTCTATTCTCATTAGTTGAGCTATCAAAAGAACTAAATGTTTTGACTTGTGGAAGGTTCGAATCGTCAAGATAGACTTTTATCTTATTATTCGATTTGGGCAAAAAATTACTAAAACTTTTAGGAATTGCTAATAAACCCTTTTCAATTCTACTTTTGGTAATTGTTATAGTTTTATAATCATAATTGATTTCACTTTTTTCAATTATTTTTTTTGGTTTTCCTTTGGTTTCCAATTTTATTTCCTTCTAATCTAGAATCCGAAATCTTTTCCAGTTCCCACCACTGCATCACATTCCGGACACCGAACAAGTTGATTAGGGTCATTACTTAAAGAATTATGAGCACAACATTCCCAGTTGTCTCCATTCCAAACCCATTGTTCAGTCATTAATGTAGTGAAATTTATTCTATCTAGAATACTTCCACATTCATTACATTTTGTTAGTTCTTTATCCATAATATTTATTTTAATTTAAAATATTTGTATTAAAAGTAAAAAAATTTCCGCACCTCTAGGATTTGTGCCTAAGCTGGGTAATTTAATATAATTTTCCCTACCCAAATTATTAAATATTTCTAATTGGACATTCAACGGAAAACAAAATAATCCACCAGTGTTACCCCAATTAATTTGAACATAAATCATATCGCAAGACGGTGAATATATATTTTGAAATTCTAAAGCATTTTGAGCGTCAACTGTCCATATTAATTTTACCCCAGAATAACCGCTTCCGCTTTTTGTTTTGATCGAAATAGGATTACCAAATAATTTTACATCTACTTCCGGTTCTGTTATTGGAATTTCTGTTTCGACATTTTCTTCGCCAAATTTGTAAATAAGTAGCGAAACAATTATCCGTTCTCTTATTGAACCTACTTCCATTCCAACTTTTCCAGCTCTCTGGCTTTCTAATTCGGCAATTTGAAACAACTTGGGTAGTTTAACTTGAATTTTCCTAATTACTTCTGATTCTGAAAAAAGGTTGAGTATGTTATTGTCCATAATTTTCTGCAATAATTTTAAGATTCTTTATCCCAAGATAATAAAATCCAAAGAACAAAATTTTATTAATTCACAATAGGGCTAACGGCCTGCGGTTAACCCGCGCCGGAAATATTTGAATAAACTATTATTTGTGAATAACCAGAACAATTTAGAAAACATAAAAAACCATGCCCTGATAGGCGTCGGGTTGAACCGCTTGTTAGGAAATTTTACCGTAATAATACCATTTTTTTAGTTGAGATAAATTCGTCTGTTTTCAATTGATAAAAATATATTCCACTTGTAAGATTTGAAGCATCGAACTCTACTGCATAGTAACCTTGTTTTTTAATTTCACGAACTAAGGTTTTAATTTCATTCCCTATACAATCAAATATTTTTATTGTAACATTAATTTCTTTTGGAATTTTATAATTTATGGTGGTTAGGGAATTAAAGGGATTTGGATAGTTTTGATATAAAGTAAAATCATTTGGTATCATCCGCTCAAAACTAATATCTAGAAAAGTTGTGTCACCATAAATATTATTCTCAATAATCGCAGCCAATAACTTAATATTATAAAAAGTTCCAGGAATATGTCCCTCTCCCGAAGTAAAACCTATCCATTCTGTGTACCAATATTTTGTCCAGTAAGAAATATATGTATGTCTTATACAGATTTTTCTAAGAGTTTTCCCCCAAATATTTGTAATCTCTTTACCTACAACATAGAAATTTGGTTTAAGGGTATCTCCGATATTTAAAGAATAATCTACATTAATATTCTCAGTTGAATCTTGAAGATTGAAGGAATAAACTTTATCAGAATCTGCTCTTTGGTAACTATAATATTCATTGTCCTTAACAATAGCATATCGGGTGCTGTTAATAATTGTATCTCCAATAATTTCTTTATATACGTAATAGTATTTGCCTCCACCGGCATCATTAAAATAAATCCATCTATTTCCAATCTCAAATGATTGAGCTTCACCAGATTGACTATTAATCTTTATAGATTGAAAAAAAACTAAAATAAAGACTAATGGAAAGATTTTATGCCGAAAATTTTTATTAAAGATTGACATTAAAATTGCCTAACTATTACTTATCCTGCACAGATTTATTATGTCTGGAATGATATACTGCGTGCAGGTGCATGATATCATTCCAATTGTTTTGTTTTTCTTTCAAATTCACAATATTTAATAATAGGTCGTGCATATCTATAATCCTTGTATTATTCAGCCTAACGTTAAGTATTTTATCCGAAGTTGAGACAAAAAAAATGAACGATTACTTTTCCGTCCCCGCACAACTTCGGATAAAATACAGTTGTCCCGAAGAACGGGATAAATGCGAAGCCGTTTCAATGCAGCCATTTCTTTTGTTATGGGTATTCAATAGCTGTGGTATCATTTTATTCTTGTCTTCCCTCGTATAATTATTTCTCTGTTTATGTTTATAATTTTCATTTAATTAAATTTTTTCTTCTCTGATCAATATAATTATAAAAGTTTTAAGATTTTACCCATCTCTTTAGGATGGGTTTTGTTGATATGTAAAATAAATAGTCTTATCCACGAAGTGTAAATTTCCTCTGTGCTTTTTCTGTAATGTGCGGTTCGTAATGTGGCTCTGACTTCATCGAGTCCGTTAGCTAACGGATTTGGTTTTTGCCCGTGTGATTGAATTAAGTTCAATTTTTTATCTCCCATCCGCATTTTAGCAAACGGACTTTCTTTTGTCAATAGCGAAGTAGTAAAAAGTTTCTAAAGTTCATAAAGTTGGAAAGCTTGCACTGAGAGCAGCGAATGTGTTCTTAAAGTTAAAAGGTTTATAAAGGTTAGTAAGCTTTTCTCAATCAGAATTCATGCTTGTCCACCACATTAAGGATTATCGAATGACGGTTAACGATCTGCGATTAACGAATCACAATTAACGCTCGCCCGCCTCTGGCGGGATTAACTTTGAGCATTCAGCACTCAGCGTTCAGCATCTTTCGGTTAAGCTCAAGATAAATTCCGCACCCTCCTTATCTTTGTTTCTTATAGGAAATTGATTTATTTTGAAACCGATGAAAGTAAAATTCTGGGGGACAAGAGGTTCGATTCCAGTTCCTGGAAGATCGACAATGATCTATGGCGGCAATACACCTTCAATTCAAGTGACTTCTTCAGGCGGCGAGCAAATATTTCTTGATGCTGGCTCGGGATTCCGGGAAGCGGGAATTGATCTAATGAGAAAAAAATCTAAAAGCAAAATTTATCTGTTCATGAGTCATTTTCATTGGGATCATGTACTTGGACTGCCGTTTTTTCCGCCCCTCTACGACGAGAACAATGCTGTACAAATCTATGGAATGGCAAATAATCAAAAGACAGTCGAAGAAGTGATTGATTTACTTATACGTCCGCCCCTTTTCCCGATTACTAAAGCTGAGTTCAAAGCGAGTGTAACTTTCGAGAATATTTCTCCCAACGATTCTGTGAGTCTCGGGGATTTAACACTCAAAACATTTGAAGTTAATCATCAATGCTGCACGCTTGCATATCGAATTGATGAGGGAAATAAATCTTTCGTTTATATCACTGACAATGAAATTAAATATTCAAAGTTAAATCCAGACTCGCTGATCAACGACATAGCAGAGCATAATGCTGGAATGATCGAGTTCTGCAAAGATACTGACTATATAGTACACGATACGACTTACACTTTTGAAGATTACTCGAATAAAATCGGCTGGGGACATTCAAATAATTTATCTGGCGCGATTTTATCTTCGCTTGCCGGTGTGAAGAATTTGATTCTGTTTCATTACGATCCGGAATACAACGATGAGAAAGTCGAGTTGATTTTAAACGAGACAAAAGCATTTCTCAAGAAAATGGGGAGCAAGGTTAATTGTATCGCTTCACGTGATGGGCTGGAGTTAGAAGTCTAAGCACGTAAAAAGATTCCCTCCCAACAAGTCGGGATGGAATCTTTAGCTAGGCAATTTCATTTAGTTTTCATTTCGTAGACGCCGTTCCAGTCTTTTGGCGGCGGTTCAGCTAAAAAGTTTTTGCATCTTTTTATAAACACTTGTGAGGGCTCATCGTCTGTCTTTATCTCCAAGACTTTTTCAAACTTCAATATCGCATTTGAAAAATCAAATGATTTGTAAAGAATCAATCCGCTCTCAAACTTTTCTTTCAATTCGATAAAATCGATTTTTCTTTCATCATTCGCAGTACAGAGGAGTTCAAATATTTTTATCGGTTTGGTTTTACCTTTAACAAGAATTGAATCAATCTCCCTGCAGATGAAATCATCTTTTACTTGTTCATGAGTTGATTGACTGATTATAATTGAAGTCCCATACTCTTTGTTTGCACCTTCCAAGCGAGAACCGAGGTTTACATTATCACCAATTACTGTGTAATCAAATTTTCCTTTTCCACCCATATTTCCAACGATCATTTCACCAGTATTAATTCCGGCACGGACTTTAATGAGAGGTTTGTTTTCTTTTTCCCATTTTTTTCGCAACTCACTAAGTTGATCCTGCATCGCTAAAGCTGTCTTACAGCAGAATAAAGCGTGTTTATTATTTTCAATTGGTGCACCCCAAAATGCCATGATAGCATCACCTTGAAATTTGTCAAGAGTTCCAGTGTGATTGAAAATGATCTCGGTCATTGCACTTAAATATTCATTCAAAAAATTTACGAGTTCTTCCGGTTTTTGAGATTCTGAAATCGTCGTGAACGATGCTATATCAGTGAATAAAACCGTAAGTTCTTTCCGTTCACCTCCAAGTCTAAGTTTTTCTGGATTCGCGATTAATTCATTGACGAGTTCGGAATTCACATATTGCGAGAACATTCCTTTGATCATCACCTTCTGTTTCCGTTCGGCAAGAAAATTATAGACCGTACTTCCAATATATCCAAGCACTACTGCAGAAACAGGTCCAATAACACTGATGATATAACTCTGGTTAACAAATAGAAAGCATGATAATTCGAAAATAACATAAACAAGTGCAGCGATCACAAGTATAGAAATGATCTCAAGCAGATAGCCGACTTTTATCTTTAAACTTTTTAATTTTGTTGTGATGAAATAAGATGAGAAAAGAAGAAGCACGATTAAAAATATTTCATGGCTTTGCGGCTGCTTGTAGAGGAAGTTTTGATCTAAAATACTTTGGATTACGTTCGCATGGACTTCCACTCCGTACATTAAATTTCCGCCTTTGCCTGCTCCTTGTTTTGTGATGGGTGTTGGGAAAAGATCTTTGTCTTCCGGCTCAGTTGAACCTATCAATACGATTTTATTTTTGAATATTTCAGAATGTAAAAGTCCCGTTTCCGGATCGTCCCAAGTATTTATCTGAACCTCGAATTCTTTTTCACTGACTGTAGTAAAATCTGAATCGTCTATTATATCAACAAAATTTATGTGGGGGAAAGTGTTGGATGCACCGTAGTAATTTATCAGCACTGAAGTTTTATCAAATCTTGGAATGCTGATATTTCCAAACCTAAAATCACTTTTCTCTTTCTCGGCTGCGTGTAAATTTTGCAAGCCAAGAGCTTTATTAAGAACCGCAAATGAAAAAGAAGGAATGTACATTTCTGTAGCAAAAGAAGAGAAAAAGGGAAGATATCTTCTTAAAATTCCATCGCGGTCAGGCAAAACATCCACAAGACCTATTGAACTATCTGCAGAAAAAAACATACTGCTGAAATTTTCATTCTCTGAAACAATTGATTCTAACCGCTCATCCTTTATTTTAATTTTACCTGCGGTAACAACATTTTTGTATTCTCGGATTGCACTAAAAAGCAGCGAATCATTCTGTGGAGTGTATTTGTCTTGATCGCTCATTACAACGTCAATGCCGATTGCTTTTACTCCGGCCTGATTCAAATTTTCGATTAACCGGGCGAAGTAATCCCTCGGCCAAGGCCACTTATTGTATGGAGGTAAAAATTCCTTCGAACTTTCTTCGGAGATATCAACAATAATTACTTTAGATTTTTCTGCTAGATCAGTTTGTCCGCGGCGCGTAAAGTGTGAATCGAGAAGCGAAAGTTCTAAATCTTTTAATGGGGAAAGTTCAAATACAAATTCCTGTGTTAACAAAAGGAGCAGCATGGAAAGGAGCGAACAAACAAGAATGTGTCCCCAATTCTTTTTTATCCGCTCTATAATTCGATTCATCAGAGCCGATTACAATTCGTATTTTGTTGATAATCCGATTATCGTTTCGTCTTTTATCGGCTTCTGATTTGTGATATAACGTGTGTAAAGATTTACACTGAAATTTTTTAATATAAAATATTGTGCTATAGTCTCGACTATCATTCTCTGAAAATCACCAAAAGTCGGGATCAATATTCCGGTAAGCTCAAGTTTATCATCGAGAAGTCTATATCTTCCTCCAATTGAAATTGAATAGTAATTGAAATCCTTATTCGAAATGTTACTGAGATTTATTGATGGATTGAAGAATGTCGTAAGCTTATTATCCCACTGACTTTGTAAGTTCAATATCACCGACGTGTAGGCTGCATCAGTATTTATATATGAATTATCTTCTCTCTGAGAAGTCAATACGCTTAGCATTGCTCTGTGCCGGATCCCCCAAACAAAATCGTAAGAAGAAGTGAATGATATTCTGTTCGTAATATCGTCGATGTAGCTTAATCGTTTAATTGAATCGGGATCGGTTTTGCTCAAATCGTTAACTGCACTGTATTTAGAATATCCTATCGTAATGTTAGGAAAATCAATTCTCAAGAAAAGAGAAAGCGAGGCATCGATGTTTTCAAAAGTTGTCGTCGTGATTTTTTGATTTTGAAGATTGTCGTTAAGTCTTTCGTAACCAACTGAGATAAAGACTCGGTTCTGAATTATTCCAAGGCGGTCGTAGATATTGAATCCTTGAACATCGTTCCTTGTGAAGTTTTGTCCGAAAGACATGAATTCATTTCCGCGGTATAAGTATGTCGCTCGAAAATAATTTCCGATATAATTCATACTGAATGTTCCTTCCGCAGCCAAAGTTGGAAGTTCCAACGGATTAAGCGGACTGATAAACTGATTAACAGTAATGAATTTTCCGGCAATATCGCGCAAAGTTTTAATTTGATCAGGATCACCGCCGAAAGATTTCCCTTCGCCAAAAAGTGAATCAATGAGCTTGTCACTCAAATTGCCGGTCGAAATATCATTGTTCATAAGACTCAAAGCAGCCTGTCCTCTCAAAGCCATTCTCTGTTCATCGAATCCGATAAATAAATCCGTACCGACTACAACGTTTTCTTTTGGACGTGCACCAAATTCAACAGAATTCATATCATCTTTTGAATGGAGATATGAAAATCCAAGTTGAAACGATTCGCCGCTGCCGAAATATGGACGGACTGCAAATAATTGCCTCTTGAATGTCGCAAGTGTAACATGCCCAAAGGGCTGTCCATGTTTTGCAGAATCGATTTCAATAATATTTGTTCCGAGTCTTGCATCTGAACGTGAATATGTTTGTATCAATTTCCCCTCAATTGCTCGGTTGATCTCACCGTATGATGCTTGAAGGTTAAATGCGCCGAGCATCAAGTCTCCGGAAAAACCTCGCAGTCTTTTTCCATCCATTATGAGAGATGGGAATTTCGGATAGTTATCGCCATAACTTAATTTAATCCAATTTGAGCCAATCGTAGCTAGAAATCTATTTTGCGGCTGCAGGTAATTTTTCTCTTCCGAAGTTACGTAAAGAAGCAAACTCGAATAGTATGAACCATAATTTCCGCTGAGATTGGCCGTAAGCCGGTTGAAGCTGTAGTTTGCTGTTTTCAAATTTTCATGGCGCGATTCGCCAGCTAAGCTTACTCTGTATCCGTAATCTTTCTTTTGCATCTCATCAGCAAATTCCGGAGAAACAACTTCAAACGTCAAACTTGAGGAATAATATTCCGCTCCGGTTGTATCGAATAACACGACTTTAACGACGTGCTTGCCAAGTTGAAGTTCAGTAGTTAAATTCTCAGGCGGAAGGAGGATGATGTCATCGGTTATCAGAACTTTATTTGTTATATCGGTTTCATCAATAAAGATTTTTGTTGCAGGTCTATCGACTGCTAAACTTGCACGATAAATCGAAACAGATAGTAGAAATCCCGTAGGGCTGATCTTTTCTCCTGCAAGAGGAGTAAGAAAGATAATTTCCTCATACTGCATTGGATCGTATTTTTCCTGAACCAGAAGCTGAAAGGGATTTGCATTGATCGGTGCGCCGGCCGGGTGAACTTGCTCCGTCCCATCTCTCATTAGAATTCTGAAGTAATATTCTACAAACGGCAATGAAACATTCTCACCCGAAATAGTTGAAGATGCAGAGTTGCCTACAATCATCATTTCGCTGGTTAAGTATTCACTCGATCCGAAAGATTTGTAGTAAAGAATGATCTGTGAAACATTTGCAGATTGATATAACTGTGCAATGATTTTTGCAGGTTGATTAGCGTAAACATTTTCCGATGAGACGGATGAAATCACATCACTCGGCTGTGCCGAGATAAAACTGAATGGATATAAAATCAATAAAATTAGGAATACTTTTAATCCTGTTCGCATAACTCTCCTTAATAAAATTAAGTTGAATGCATTTTATTTAAAAAATCTTTTTGAACATTTAATTCAACAAGGTAATAACAATTTTTAAGATTTTGATCTGATACAACTCGTTATTCATGATCAAGATATTTCAATCGAAATGTTCCAACGTTAGTCTGTATAATGATATATTTTTCTTTCGTCATAGTTGATTGACGAGAATTATCAATTTGCTCTGGAGTTGAGAAATCAATCGAGACATTTCCCTCAGTTGAAATTAATGCTGTCATTCCACCTTCAACAGTTCCAGATTGCCGTGCACCTACTGAAGCTCTCACATCTACTCGTCCAGAATCTAAAGTCAGCAAGGTTGCGCCATTATCCAATATATGCACAAGTCCTTCAGTTCCCCGAATCGAAGCTACGGCTGTAGGTGTGGTAATCAAGAATTCATCATCTTCTTTTTGTTTAACAGTTTCAAATCTCATTTTACCTGCATCGATACGAGTATTTTTCGATAGTCCATTCGGTTTTTTATCGGCGTAAATTGTGATAGTTGTTTTCTCTCTAATGCGCAGATTGCTGCCGTCGAGAAATCGAACGATTGCGAGAGATTTCTCTCCAGTTCGAAGCACATCGCTGGTTTCGAGCTGGGTAAGAGGCTTAGTTGCTGCCCACTCTGAATCGCCACTTTTATGTTCAACTATTTGAATTACTTTAGTAACAATGGCAGCAGTAGATTTATTAGATTCAGTGGAAAATCCCTTTGATAAGAAAAGCGTAAACAGAGCGATTGAGAATACAAATAGTTTGATCGATTTATTAAATTTCATTTTTTTAATCCTATCATTTGTTATTGACGGATAAGACCTAAGAATGCATCCGGATTTGCTTCAAGAAAAGCAATTAATTCTTCTAAAGACATTATTGAGCCGTCTTCTTTTCTGATTACAATGCTTGTTAGATCCAATTCTCCATTTTGGAGAAGTTGAAGGAGTTCATTATTTCCTGAATTTCTTAGTATTGTTGCTAATCGATTTGTTAACAATTGTAATCGTGGTGATTCAGGATTAAAAATCCTAAAGTTGATTATTTCGCTGTATAATCTTTGCCCGCCGCCGGGTCCGCTTACATTCGCGCTGACTTGAAGAACGATTTCGTCACCCAAACTCCACTCCCGCTCAAGATAGTCTCTGAGGTTTATATTAGTTAGAACACCCACATTCTGATTATTAATTAGTGGTGTGCCAAAGTTTAGTGCTTCTTCAAGTGTTTGTGTGGCTGAGATACGGACATTTGCTTTAACAAAATAATTTTCAATTCCGGTCAGTGAATTCCACTCAACCAAAACATTTCCTGCATCGATCTCGGCTCCAACTCGCGGAGTTCGAATACTTAAGGTCTGTGCAGGATTTAAAAAATGCAGCTCTCTTTGATCTTGATTATAAACGGTTGTTGCTGTGGCATCCATTAATATTGCAGTAATTCGATAGCTGCCAGTCGGCTTCCCACGAGCAATATTATCATCAATCAAGCTTGAGTTTGAGCGATACTCTTGGATGCGAATTTCTGTTGTTCCAATATCGTCGTTGCACAATGTTCGTGATGAAAATGGTTCTGTTTGGAAAAATCCAAGTTCCTGATAATAACTTCCATCAGGCGCCTTCCATTCGATAATCCCTTTAAAGACTACTTGTACACCCGGAGGAGTGATCTCAGCACAAAAAATTCGCGGAGCGCCGCGTAGATCATTTACAGTTGCGAATGCACCATAGTCAATTGTGTAAAGTTCTGGGAAGACAATTAAGGATACTCTCGGTTGGGCCAAAATGGCACAAACCGGAATTAATAAGAACAACGAAAAGAAAAATGTTCTTTTCATAAAGCCCTCTAATTTATTTTTATTTCAATAGGAAGAATATATTAACAATTTTCTTCCGTCGGATAATTGACGATTATTTGCTAAAATAATATCAAATTAATCACTATTTCACAAATCAAAATATGTTTTTTTCAGGAAAGGTGCTTGTCAATAATTTATGAAGTGAAATTGAAGTAATACTACTTTTTAAATTTATCTTTCAAGAAATTATTATTTGACATTCTTGCAGTCTATTTGTAATTATGATTTCAGAAAGCTTTTTATAAATTGTCTGTGTTAATATTTTGACTAGCAATTACGTATTTATTCTGTGAACGAGAAGAACTTAGAAATATCTTATAAGAATAAACAGCTTGATGCTCTGTTAAGAGTTGCGGTTTTGCTGACTTCAGAAACAGAACTGAACAAACTGCTCGACTTGATCGTTAAAACAACTACTGAGCTTTTGAATTCTGAACGAGCAACTGTTTTTCTTGTAAATGAAAATGAGCAATTGCTTTACTCACGAATTGGAAGCGGTTTGGAGCAAACCGAAATCTGTTTTCCCATAACCGAAGGAATTGCGGGACACGTTGCACGCAGCGGGGAAGTATTAATAATCGACGATCCTTATAACCATCCCGGTTTTAATAAACAAATCGATATTCAGACTGGATTTAAGACAAGAAATATCTTGTGTGCACCAATGCAGAATATCAGCAAAAAGATCATTGGAGTATTTCAAGTCTTAAATAAACTTGACTCAAGCTTCTCTGAAGATGATAAAGAGTTGCTCCTTGCACTTGCTTCGATTTCAGCCGCAGCGATTGAGAATGCAAGAATGCTCGAAGAGATCAATCGACAATTGAATGAACTCAAAATTGCTTACGATGAACTTCACGCTGCTCAGGAAACGATTATTCGTCAAGAGAAACTTGCAACCATTGGGCAGCTTGCGTCTGGAATCGGTCATGAAATTCGAAGTCAGTTAACTGTAGTTTCTGCAGTAAGCGGTATCAGGAGACTGCATCCGGATGATGTGAAAGTAAAAATGTATACGGAATTAATTCTTGAAGCAAGGAATCGTATCGTAAGTATTCTTGATGAAATTCGTGACTTCTCAAAGAAAAAAGAATATGTAATGCAGTCACACGATCTCAATCAAATCATTGAAAATGTAGTTGAACTTTGTTCATTTGATAAAGATTTAGATAATATAAATTTGACAGCAGATCTAATAAAAGATACTCCCGCTGAGGTTTATGTAAATTCCGACAAAATAAAGCAGGTTCTAATAAATTTAGTAAGAAATGCAGGTCATGCCTCCCCGCCAAAAAGCACAATTACAATAAAAGTTGTAGCATCAGCTGAAAATCAGATAATGCAGATAACCGATCAGGGGAGCGGCATTTCTGAGGAGGTTGCCAAGAATATATGGGAACCATTTTTCACTACAAAGAAGCAAGGCACCGGATTAGGATTGGATATTTGTAAAAGAATAATCGAATCTCACAACGGAAAGATTTGGTTCGAGTCGGAAGTCGGAAAGGGGACCACGTTTTTTGTACAACTTCCAATGAAAAAATCTGAATCGAGTAATCAATGATAAACTCCCTATCTCGAAAAAATATTGAAGCATTAATTTATGCTTTCGAAACGATTTCATCCTCGCTTGATAGTAAGGAAATACTTAATCGAGTTATGGAACAAGCCTGTGGATTGCTGAAAGCAGAAGCGGCTTCGATTTTTTTGCTAGATGATAAACAGAAAACGCTTGATTTAAAAGTCGCTACAAATCTTACCGAGTCCCAAATCACGAAAATAAAAGTGCCGATTGGTAGCGGATTAGTCGGTTTTGTCGCTCAGACCGGTGACAGTGTGAATATCCTTGATGCAAAGAATGATCCAAGGTTTTATTCTAAAGTTGATCATGAAACTGGATTCAAAACAAAATCGTGTCTAACTGTTCCTCTAAGAATTGAACAAAAGATTGTAGGAGTTCTCCAAATTCTCAATAAAGTTAGCAATACATCATTCAGTGATGAGGATGAAATCCTTATTAAAGAATTTTCACGCTTAGTGGCGATTACTTTGGATAAAGCATTTTTGCATGCCCAAGTCGTCGAGAAAAAGAAGATGGAATTTGATCTAAAATTGGCCAACACAATTCAGGATAAGCTTCTCCCCTTCGATGAATTGCATACCGAGAGATTTACGTTCAAGGGATTTTACAAACCAGCAAAGTTTGTTGGGGGGGACTATTTCGATTATTACAAATATTCGGATGATGAAGTATTTTTTACTATCGGAGATGTCTCGGGTAAAGGGAGTCAAGCTTCTTTAATTATGGCGATCGCGAAAGCATATCTAAGCGCATCATTAGCGGCCAACACTCCATTTTTAAAAATGATAAACAACTTCAATAGTTTTTTAGCGCTGAATACTCCACCAGATAAGTTCATTACAATTTTTCTTGGATTAATTAATATCAAAACAGGCGAAGTGAAATTTTTAAATGCTGGACACGAACCACCAATTATTATTAGAAAAAACAATCAATTGGAAGAAATTAAATCCTCAGGTCTGATGATGGGAATAGTTGAGAATTGGAATTATAAAATAGAAAGTTTCTTTCTTGAAGAAGGGGATTCACTCTTTATCTATACCGATGGAGTAACCGAAGCATGTGATATTGAGTCAAAACAGTTTGGGTTAGATCGATTAAAAGAAGTGTTGAACTCAGAAACTGTAGAACCTGAAAAAATATTTACCCGGCTTCCAGAAAAGTTATCGGCATTTACGAACGAGGCGGAACAATCTGATGATATTACCTTTCTATTAGTTTGTCAGAATTCTAAATTCGAATAAAATCATTGGAAGGATCGAGGTCAGCATGCGGCTGCTAATGAAATATTTTAAGAGTAAAAATTTTATTATATAGTGGCTTTCAATTTAGTATCACAAAAAATATCTCCGCGATTTATTGAGTTTATCCAATTTCTTTTTGAAGTAATTCATGAGTTTGTAATTTCGTACAAACATAGGAAAGCAAGCTATTTAGTTGTTGTAAGGCAGATATTTTTTACGGGCGTACAGGCACTCTGGATCGTTTCATTGATTGCATTCGTAATAGGGAGTACAATTTTGCTCCAAGGAAATTCGATCATTTCGACATTTAGTCAGAGTAAAATATTTTATACAATTCTTGTTAGTATGGTTGTGAAAGAGCTTGGTGCTTTGCTGACAGCAATTATTGTTGTGGCAAGATCAGGAACCGCCATCTCGACTGAACTCGGAAATATGGTCGTAAATAAAGAGATCGACGCACTCCTTTCATTTGGAATAACCCCAATTTCATATCTAGTTGTACCAAGGATTATTGGAGTTGTAATCTCTGTTAGCTTTTTGACGGTCTATTTTATTTTTACTGCATTGTTTGGAGTATGGTTCTTATCTCTCTTTTTCACACCGATAAATCTCTCCTTATTTATTCAAAACATTGCTCTTGAAATTAGGTTTTTGGATGTAATTCTATTGGTTATTAAAACAATAGTCTTTGGAATAATAATCTCGACCATTTCATGTTTTCAAGGATTGAGTGTAACTCTAGCAACAACGGAAGTTCCGCAAAGGACCATTAAAACAGTTGTCAGATCTTTTAGCTGGATAGTTGTTTTTAACATTTTAGTTACGATCGTATTTTATTTACTCGTCGAATGATTAATCTTAAAAACATAAATTTAAGCTCCATTGATCATAAGATAATTGAAAATCTTTCAATTGAATTTGAAAGCAAACAGCTAATCGGAATTTTAAGTGATGATTATGAGTTCATCCAATACATGTTTAGAATGATCAGCGGTATAATTCCCCCAGATGATGGAGGGGTCTATCTAAACAATGTTGACATTTTTAACGCTCCAACTAATGAAATCCGGAATTTGAGAAAGCAGATTTCATATGTATTTCATTCGGGTGGATTGATATCGAATCTTTCATTGCTCGAGAATTTTATCCTCCCATTGGATTATTTTTATCCTGATTTAAGTAAAGTAAAAAAATATGAAAAAATATTTTCACTGATGGTTGAATTCGGCTTAGAAGAAAAAATATTGAACGAGAGGCCTGCTGTTTTAACATCATCTCAAAAAAAGCTTGTATTGTTTGTTCGTGCTTTTTTAATAGAGCCGTCTGTTATTATTTATAATAATCCCTTCGATTTTTTAAATATTCGGCAGAAAGAGTTCATAGAACAGAAAATCCTGAGCTATCAGAAAGAAAAATCAGTCACTCAAATATTTTATAATCCTATTGATAAATCACTGTACGATTCGGCAAATATTTGTTATGTTATCAGTGATGACAAATCAATTATTCAAGGCAGCTGGAAGATTTTGATAAAAGAGGAGTCGCCCGCGATAAGAAATATTATAAGAAACATTGCAGGTGAGGTGATATGAAATTAAAATATAAATACAGCAAACATTTTGTGACGGTTTTTATTCTTATAGCCGGATTACTTATAGTTTCGGCTGTCACATTCATGATCATAAGTCAGAAGGTTTTGGAGAAGAAACTTATTTATAAAGCAAAATTTCTTGACGCTCAGGGATTAACGGGATTGACACCGGTTTATTTTAAGGGATTCAACATTGGGAACATAACGAATTTTGAACTGACTGTAGATAATTATGTTGTGGCAGAATTCGAAGTGTTCAGTGTCTACAGGAGCAAAATTGTACTGAATTCAGCTCTTCAAAAAAGTCTCAATCCGATTACGGGTGCGAGTACAATTCAATTTATTCAGGGGAGAAGTTCGTCGCAGCAGCTGAAAGAAGGTTCACTGATCCCGGATGTTCAAGTTCCGGAGGGAGAGTATCTGTTATTTACAAAAGAGGTGACCAAGTCGGGAGATGCTCTTTCAACATTTGTTGAGAATCTAAAAAACTTTTCAACTGCATTGAATTCTGATCATAATGCGGATGAGGGGGCGATATTCAGAACGCTTGTGAACATCGCCGATGCATCTGAAGAGATGAAATCTCTGATACAAAATCTTAACAGTAATCTTTCCTTTACAAAAGACGAAAGACTAAGTCCAATTCAAAGCTCGATTCAAAATATTTCGACTTTAGCTCTCAGTCTGAATGAAACCGCAAAGTCGATAACCCTTGCTTTTCAGCGAGTAGATACATTAATCGCCAATTACAGCAAGCCTGAAGGACTAATTGAAAAAGCAATAGATCCTTCCGGAGACCAAGTTTTACGCCCGCTTGGCAAGACTATCACAAGTTTGGGTGAATTGACGAACGAAATGAAAACCTTCGCAGATTACATTAACTCCCAATCGGCAAATATGTCTTTAACAATTATCGAGCTGAACCGAACTTTGAATCAAGCGCAAAAATTCTTTGATGGAATTAACAAAAGTTTTTTTGGTTCAAAGAGTACCCAAGAAAACAAAATTAATTTACCTGGTGAGAGAATTAGATTAATGAACTTGAACAGGTGATGAAAATGATATTTACAAAATATATTTCTTTTCTTGTGTTGTTATGCTTAATGGCTTGTTCATCTTCGAAACACGAACAGAATGACTCTTTACCTGAAATTCAGCATGGGAATAGTCTGATGGAATCTGCAAACCAATTGATGAAATCTAATAAGATGGAATCTGCATTGGGAATTTATAAACAAGCGTTTGATCAATTCGCACTCATAGATGATGTTGAAGGGAAATTCAAGTCGACTATTAGTATGATTAAAGCTTTGATTTTGCTGTCAGATTATGAACGTGCTGAAATTCTGCTGAATAGCGTGAGAGCTGCTGGAAACGTTTCAAATGATTTAAATGAAAATTATGAACTTCTGCGTATAGAGTTTTTCTTATCAAAAAAAGATTTTGATAATGTTAAGCAATTAACCGAAACTTCAAAGATTGAAAAGTATTCAAACCGTGTTTTTCTTCTTATGACAACATATCGTATTAAAGCACTGCAATTAATGTCGCAAGATTATTCGAAGGAGTTACGGACATTAACACAAGCACTTCACTTGATAGAGCAAGAGGAAGAAGCTTTTCTGAGTCTGGAAATTTCAGATATTGAATTTATTAATTTTACTCTCGGTACTGTCCGTTTGAGTGAAAAAGAGTTTACAGCAGCTGAAAAACATTTTTTAGAAGGATTGAGTTTGTCAAAGCAAACCGGTGACTACAGAAGTATAGGCGATAATCTATTTCAACTTGGATTAGTCAATAAAGAATTACTGAACTTTGACAAATCATTGGAATATCTTTATCGTGCAGCGGATGTATATGAAGTGCTTAAAGATTCATCTGGAGTCGAGAGGATTAGATCAATTATTAAAGAAATGAAACATAGTGGGAAATGAGGCTGGTTTATCAAACCGCAATTGACTTTGTGTTACACACTGTTCAATCCGATTTAAGTTTAAATAATATTTTATTAGATTACGATTGACAAAATAGAAAGCAAACATGAAATGGAAGATTTAACCAACTTATTTGAAGTCCAAAACCTCACTAATGTATCTATTTTAAAGTCTAAGACTAAAAGAACAACTGTTGAAATCGCGGCATCTCTTAAAGAATTGTTAAACAAGCTGATAGCTGAAGAGGGGCGCAACATTTTATTGATTGATCTTTCAGAAGTCGAGTTGGTTGAAAGTTCATTCCTCGGAGCAATCGTCTATGCATATAAAGAGACCATGCAAAGAAAAGGTACTATAAAAGTTTTGGTAACAAATGCAGTTGTCTATGATCGATTCATTCTAACTCAACTAGATAAATTATTCGAGATATTTAATAATCGCGAGGAAGCATTAAAAAGCTTTGAATAATTTTCATCTGAAGCGAATTTCTTAATTTTTCCCTTAAATTAAAAAGCGACTAATGTCGCTTTTTTTTGTGGAGATAAGGGGAGTCGAACCCCTGACCTTCTGAATGCCATTCAGACGCTCTCCCAGCTGAGCTATATCCCCATTATGTAAAAAACAAAATTCAATCCATCGAGCAAACTGGAATACGCTCTCCCTCCGTTAGCTAACGGATGAGCTATATCCCCATTATGTAAAAAACAAAATTCAATCCATCGAGCAAACTGGAATACGCTCTCCCTCCGTTAGCTAACGGATGAGCTATATCCCCAATAAATTGAAAGAACAAAATAATTTTTCAATTCAAATATATCTGTATCATTATTGAAAATCAAACGCTCTAAGAAGACCTGATTAGAAAAATTCAGATAAGCGATATTCGAGTTCGTCAATAGTTTTATCGCTTAATGTCATCATCACATAGTCGGCAAAATTATTCAAAATCACCAGCGAATTTATACTTGCATCTTTATTGGATAGATTAACAATTTTTTTTGAAACATTATGATTTAAGATTCTAATGTCATCATAAATCTTTTCAAGATTTTTCATCTCCCAATCAGGCACTTCATTTCTTTTTTTCTTAAGATGCTGTGCAAGCAGATAAATTGAGAATGCACGAACTTGAGTCTCTTCTAATGTAGCAAATGGCAGATGAAAGTAGAGAAGCGGTTTCAATTTGCCAATTATTGGGCAGCCGGAGGTGACCATCATTATTCCAAGCAAACTGCTAATACCAACTTGAAGTGCAGTTTTCTTATGATAATCTCTATTTGTTGTTTTCACAGTGATGTCGACCATTTCGTAAGAAAGTTCATCGTTGAAAGCGTCCAGAATATCGATCAAATTGAGTGCTAATGGGCAATAATAAATTTCGTGTTCATCTAACGGACAGTGTTCGCACTTGAATTCCGTAAGTTTCGCCCAGTCCGGAATATCTCTTTTTACTGGGCTAATTATTCCCATCGTATCACGATGGACATGAACATCAAACTCTTTTTTTCTTCCATCAGGGAATTCGAAAGTATATTGAAATTTTATTTCTGGTTCATGCTTTGAATTCGACATCTAACTCCCATGAATTTTACCGAATATTAATCTATCGATACTTAAACTTCAAGCAATTATTTCTTCAACCTCGATCTTTTATAATTAGAAAACTCAAATAAACATCACAATTAAAACTTCATTTCATATTCTTCCAATAAATTATAACTTGCATGAACAAATGAAAGGCTTAATTGATTTGAATAAAATTCTTATAGTGCTCGTAATCGTTTCAATGCCAATACTTCATTCTGCATGCGAGGATGAAGGGGTAAAAGTTGATGATGTAATTATTCCAAGCTCAAATGTTTCATACGCAGAGCATATTCAACCAGTCTTTAACTCTAAGTGTGCGCTTTCTGGATGTCATGATGATGCCAGCAAACAAGGCGGATTGGGTTTAACGACTTGGCTCAATACAACTTCAAATTTTTTAGTTGTGTTCCCTGGAAATCCTGATGCGAGTAAATTAGTCCTTGCTGTCGAAGGAAAAACAACAAATCCGATGCCTCCGCCTGGAAGATGGCCTCTCACAAAAAATCAAATCACCGCAATTCGAACTTGGGTGAAAGAAGGAGCGAAGAATAATTGAGAATTGGGAACTTGACTGACGACAGACAAGATTGAGAATGGATGATGGAGGATTGATAAATAACTGAAGTTACGCAAAACAGCCATTCTGAATCCGTCTACTGACGGATGAAGAATCTAATTATGCAAATATCATCGTTTTTTAGATGTTTCGTCCCGATTCCTCGGGACTCAACATGACAATAAGACCATTCTGCGTAACTTCAGTAAATAAAATTAAGAATTAAATATTTTCAGATTACATGTTACACTTTCCATTTTCCAATTTACATTATTTCAGCCATCCAATTTTTTTGTACCAATCGATTGTCTCCTTGAAGCCTGTTTCTAAATCTATTTGCTGCCTAAAGCCAAAATCTTTCATTGCATTTTGAACACTGCAAGTCCAATTCTGCTGGATCATTTCATTTGCTTTCTCAAGATTCAAAATTGTTGCTTCTTTTCTGAAATAACTAAAAAATTGTGAAATCGCTGCAACTATAAATACAATAACATGCGGAATTCTTATTCTCATAACTTTTTTATTCAATAATCGAGACGCAAGTTCACCGACATCTTTCCAATTATAATACTTTTCATCTGCAATGAAGTAAGTTTTTCCATGCGAATTTTCATTCTCTGCTGCTAGTAATATCCCTCGTACAAGGTCGGATACATGGACCAATGAAATATTTTTCTCATCAAATCCGATCATTGGCTGCAATCCTTTTGAAATCGTTTGGAAAAAAATTAATATTTCCGGATCTCTCGGACCATAAACTGCCGGTGGACGGCAAATTGTAATCGGTAGATTTTCTTTTTCAGATAGTACTTCCTTCTCTGCGGCCATTTTTGATCGTCCATAAGTCGTTACTGGATTAAATTCGGTATCTTCATGGATTGGCTCTCTTGTTGAGCTTGGACCAACTGCTGCCTGTGAACTCACATGAACGAACCGCTTAAGAGTTGGATTCGAAAATTTTACTGCATTTAATAGATTTCTTGTAACTTTTTGATTTCCTTCATAATAGCCCTCTTTAGTTTTTGATTTGATTACACCGGCTACATGAAAAATGTAATCACAATCTGAAACGGCATTCTTCAATCCGTTCATGTCATCATAATTACAATTCACAATTTCAATCGGCTGATCTTTCACCCATCTTAAGCTGCTTCCTCTTCTTGCAATTACTTTAACTTTATAGTTTTTCGATATAAGTAGATCTACTAGATGACTCCCTACAAATCCACTGGCTCCGGTTACGAGTGCTATTGGCTGATTTTTCATTATTTTGAGTTCAGATATTTATTGACATTTCTTTAGTTTGAAGTTATTTTTCGACGAATTTAATTAACAATTGCATTCGAAACAAAAATTATATTGAATTATTAAGGAGTACAAGTGGATTTATTCGAAAAATGTTACAGTTTTACACGCGCTGACGAGGTCAAGGCATTAGGTTACTATCCGTATTTTAGAGCTATTGAAGAAAATGAGGGTCCTGTTGTTCAGATTGAAGGCAGAAAAATAATTATGGCAGGCTCAAATAATTATCTCGGTTTGACCGCTCACCCAAAAGTAAAAGAAGCTGCGCTTGAAGCTGTAAAAAAATACGGGACGGGATGCTCAGGTTCACGATACCTGACTGGAACTCTTGATTTGCACATTGAGCTGGAAAAACGATTAGCTAAGTTCATGAAAAAGGAAGATGTACTTCTTTTCAGTACTGGTTTTCAAGCTGCACAGGGAGTAATACCGGTTTTGGTTCAGCGCGGCGAATATATTGTTTCAGATAAAGATAATCACGCAAGTATTGTATCGGGAAACTTGATTGGAAAAGCCATGACTGCAGGTTTCGAACGATACAAGCATAACGACATGAAAGATTTAGAAAAGGTTTTAGCTAAGCTGCCGAAAGATGCACCCAAATTGATTATCAGTGATGGTATTTTCAGTACTACTGGAACAATTGCCGATGTACCAAAAATCGTTGAACTCGCTAAAGCGTACAATGCAAGAATACTTCTTGATGATGCCCATTCAGTTGGAGTAATCGGTGAAGGGGGACGCGGGACGGCAAGCCACTTCGGAATGATAGATGAAGTTGATATGACAATGGGAACGTTCAGTAAAACATTCGCTTCACTTGGCGGTTTCGTAACTGGAGAAAGCAAAGTAATAAATTATATAAAACATCATTCGCCTGCATTAATTTTTAGTGCAAGCCCAACCCCTCCATCAGTTGCTGCGGCTTTGGCGGCTCTTGATCTCTTAGAGCAAGAACCTGAGAGAATCGATCGGCTTCAAGCCAACTCGAAAAAAATTCAAGAAGGATTCAAAAATCTTGGATTTAACATTATCGAAAGCACATCGGGGATAGTTCCTGTAATAATTGGAGATGATATGAAAACGTTCATCTTCTGGCGTAAACTTTACGATGCAGGAGTTTTCGTAAATGCATTTGTTTCACCCGGAGTTCCAGCAAATATGGCAATGCTTAGAACAAGCTATATGGCAACACATGAAGATGAACATTTAAATAAAATCATAGAAATTTTTAGTGTGATCGGTAAGGAACTTGGAGTAATAAGTTAATTACACTTTCAAATACAAAATACTTTAAACTAAGAGGGCTTAAATGTCTGTAAAAATTCGAAGAGTTGAATCAAAATCAGATCTAATGAAATTCATTAAGCTTCAGTGGAAGTTTTATGACAATCATCCGAACTGGGTTCCGCCTCTTATTATGGATAGAGTTAAACTATTAAACAAAAAGAAAAATCCATTCTTTCAGCATGCTGAAATGGAAATGTTTCTCGCAGAGAGAAACAGTGAGCTTGTTGGACGGATAGCTGCCATTAAAAATGATATTCATAATAGTGTTCATAACGAGAAAGTAGGATTTTTTGGATTCTTCGAATCGGTCAACGATCAGGAAGTTGCAAATGCACTATTTAAAACTGCAGCGGATTGGCTAAAATCAAAAGGATTAACAGAGATGCGCGGGCCTGCAAATCCATCGAGTAATGATGAATACGGATTACTTATTGAGGGATTTCAATATCCGCCTGTTTTACTAATGACATATAATCCTGAATACTATATGGAACTTTGCGAAGGATATGGCTTAAAGAAGGCAAAAGACCTGTATGCCTACAAGCTTGATTATAACAAAGTCACTACTGTAGAAAAAATAGCTCGTGTTCAGGAGGTTGCAAAAAAAAGATATAATCTGAAAATCACACAATTGGACATGAAAAATTTCGATGAGGAACTAAAAAAAGTAAAACATGTCTACAACAAAGCATGGGCGCCAAATTGGGGATTTGTTCCTATGACCGATCAAGAAATTGATGCAATGGCAAAAGATTTAAAAATGCTGGTTGTACCGGAACTTGTCCTTTTTGGTGAAATTAATGGACAAGTCGTCGGCTTTTCTTTGACTATGCCGGATTACAATCAAATCTTCAAAAAGTTAAATGGACATCTTTTCCCGTTCGGATTTATAAAACTTTTAACTCAAAAGAAAAAGATCAATTGGGCTAGGGTACTTACTCTCGGCGTTATTCCGGAGTATCAGAAAAGAGGATTAGATGCAGTATTGTACTATGAAATTGTTCACCGGGCACATAAACTTGGAATTGATCTTGGCGAGGCCGGCTGGGTGCTTGAAGACAACGAAATGATGAATCGCGGTGCGCAATTGATGGAAGGCGAATTGTACAAGAAGTACAGAATCTATGAAATTCATTTATAAGATTACTGTACAAAGCTTATTATTTTTTTTATTTCTATTCTTTGAAACAAGTTTTCCTCAAGTTCTGCATGAGGCAGAAGGATTTGCTTCTTACTACGCAGATGATTTTCACGGACGGAGAACCTCCAACGGTGAGATTTATGACATGCATAAATTGACCGCCGCACATCCTTATCTTCCGTTCAACACTTGGTTAAAAGTAACTAATGTCGCCAACGGCAAAACAGTAACTGTTAGAATTAACGACCGCGGCCCATTTGCACGAAACAGAATCATCGATATGTCTTTTGCTGCAGGTAAAATTTTGGGGATGCTCGGACCCGGATCAATTTATGTCCACTTGGAAATTGTAAATCCTCCGATTGAATCAAACGATGATAAGTCAAATGTATCCATCCCAGAATTGGAGTCGGATGAGATCTATTTGCGATTCCGATCAAAACCGATCGAACGATCCACAGTTGGGACAATTTCAAATTATGGACTATATAATTCGGAAATGCAAAGAGTTAATGCTTCAGGATTTGTGATCCAGCTCGCAAGTTATTCGGATCTTCGAAGTGCAAAGCTTTTTCTCGAGCAGACTGATGATATTCCGTCAAATGAGTTATTTATTCAATATGCTGACAATGGTAAGTACAGAATTGTAGTCGGTCTGTTTAGGAGTCGGGATGAAGCTGAAAGGAGAAAAAGTCAGATCCAGAATCATCATCCAGGATGTTTCGTCCTAACCCTTCGTTAATTATCTCTCGTGAATTTTACTGAAACTCATCAAAATTTCTTTCATCGTTTTTTCATTACGAATCAGATCATCCGCTACGCAAAAAGTGAATGCAACTAACGGTCTCATTGGATCGCGCACAACGACTATGAAAAAGTAGATTTGTTCATCAAATTCTACTGCATATCCGGATCCTTCTGAAAGCAAAGCTGCAAAATTATTCACTTTCACCTCTTCATTCTTAATGAACAGATCGAAAGTTTCAAATGGAATTCTTTTTTTGATTTCCAACACGAAATCTTCCGGCTGTAATCCAGCCGATGGGCGAAATAATAAAAATCCGATCAAGTTATCGGTGCTTACTGCAAAAACTTCATCCTGTTTTAAGTCAACGTCCCAGTTTGAAGGGAGAGAAAAAACAATGTTGAGATAATCTGCAGAATAAATTTGCCAATCATCTTGAGCATTAGCATAATTGAATTGGATTATTAAAAATATAAAAAGTGAAAAGACGAGTAGATTACTTTTTTTTATGTTCATCATATGCCGAAATGTGAGCAGGATCAATTTTTTTAAGTGATTCAAATATGTTTTTATCACGATAGTTTGCGAGGACTTCACAAAATTCTAAATATTTAGTATCAAAAAATACACGAAGCAATGTGCTTCTAGAAAATACTTTCGCTCTTAGTTCTTCAATAGTTTTGATAAAGTTCATAAGTTGCGAGGCTGGTGCTTGGGGTTCTTCAGACTGCAGGTCTAAACCATCGTAATGGTATTCAAAATAACTCTTGCGAAAATCTTGAAATTTTTCATTGAGAATTTCAGAAACGAAATCAGATCGTGAAAAAGTTGTTTCCCCCTTCTGCCAGCCGGCTGAAAAACTCGATGATGCGCCTTGATTTGCAATTGATAAAGCTTTTGTAAAATATGCCGTGCCTCCTGCTGGTTCGTAGGAATCGAAATCAAATCCGAGCGCAATGTATACATAATAATCCAAAAAACTTGTCAACGGATCGAACATATTGGGATTAAAATAAAGAGTTTGATTCTTGTCATAAATGAAATCCCAATTGGTGTCCATGTGTTTTAGCATCAACGAGACTTTTTGCGAATTGAAAATTGGGCGCTGACTTGTAATCACAACCTGTGCATTGTACCTATTTGACGAACTTGCCGAACGTACGAGTATTGACATATTCAACGGGATCTTTGGACTTGTCCAATTGATACCCGTCCACCGATTTTTATTAACATAATCTTCAATCAAATTCTTAAATGAAGCCAGATTTTCTTTATACTGGACAGCAAGCGGTTCGACGTTCATATTCACCGTGAGCTGAATTTCTTGTGCATTAGAAATATCAACTATCGAGGCGAAAATGAAGAATGATGCAAATAATATTTTATAAAATTTGTTCATTTGGTTTATTCAATTTTCTTGATTTAATATATCATTTTGGATATTATGCTTCAACTTAAACTGCAATAGGAATCGTGTGATATCACTTTCAAAATCTCTAACTTATCTTATAATTCTTAGTTCCATTTTTATCTTTTACAGCTTTGTGGAAGCACAAAATCAGCCTGGTGCTAGACAAAATGCTATGGCAAATTCTTTTAGTGCAATTGCAGACGACCACTGGGGTACATTTTACAATTCAGCCGGAATTGGTCAACTTACTTCACGTGGAGTAGGTGCTTTTTATTCACCTTCACCTTTCGGGATGAAAGAATTTGCAACAGGTGCAATTGCCTATGTTGAACCTTTCTCATTTGGGAATATAGGAGTCACTGCTCAGACTTACGGATTTGAACTTTACAGAGAAAATTCTTTTTCGCTCAGTTATGCGCAAAACTTTTTTCCAAATTTTTATGCTGGAGTTCGAGTAAAATACAATACACTAACAATTCAAAATTATGGAAGCGATAATATCATTGGGATCGATATTGGTTTCCTTGCACAGCTAAGTGATGTAATGAAAGTTGGATTTGCTGTTGTGAACTTAAATCGACCGGCTTGGGGTGAGGCAAAAGATAAACTTCCGCAAATATTCCGCGGAGGTTTTTCATATCTGCCGCTGAAAAATATTTTACTTGGATTTGAAATTGAAAAAGATGTCCGTTACCCTTTCAATTTGAAATTTGGACTTGAGTATAATTTATTGGAAATGTTTGCTTTGCGCTTTGGCTACAATAATTCACCTTCAAAATTTGCCGGAGGATTTGGTGTAAGCTATTCAATCTTTCAAATTAACTATGCAGTACAATCGCACCTTGATCTCGGCTTAACTCATTTATTCGGAATAGATTTTAAGTTTTAGTCTATGTTCAAAATCATCTCATTAATAATTAGAAATTCGTATTTAGGAATTAGAATTTCCTCGCGCTGCAGAGCTAAGTTTTGGGCACATGCATTCTCGCTTTTCAGTTTTCTTTTTTTGCTTATGCCTTCAAGTTCGGTTGGACAAATTATTGATACGACTGACACTTCAGTGCAGAATGAATTCGAGGAAATTTTCGAAGAGATAATTGAAGACACAGAAGATACTCAAGCTTATGAAATGGTTGAATATTTGCTCGAAAATCCGATTGAAGTGAATCGTGCAGCTATAGATGATCTAACTAAAATCCCTTTTATCAATTCCCAATTGGCGGATGACATAATCAAATACCGCGGACAATATGGGAGTTATTATACTATCGGTGAATTGAACAATGTACCGGGAATGACAAAAGAGCTCTTCGCTAAAATTAAACCCTATGTGGTAATCGATAAATCTCGTTTCGCAAAATTTGATGAAGAACAAAACGCTTGGGAAGAAGTCCAGAGAAAAAGTTTTTCTCAGTTGACAGATATTGAAATCCGCTCACGGACAACCTCGGATCTGCAAAGAAGAAAAGCATTTACAACCGGAAAATATTATGACTCGCCTATCAAGCAATATCAAAGAATGAAGCTTGCTTACGATAAAACTTTCAAATTGAATCTGCTTGCCGAAAAAGATGCAGGAGAAAAAAGTTTGACCGATTTCTACAGCGGGAATTTGAGCGTTAACAATTTTAGTGTGATTAAAAATTTTGTCGCCGGAGATTATGTTCTTGAATTCGGACAGGGATTAACTTTATGGCGGCAAATCGGTTTTTCAAAAGGTGCGGATGCAATCTATCCGATGAAGAAAAAGGGGAGCGGTGTTATTCCTTATACAAGCTCAGACGAAAATCAGTTTTTCCGCGGTGCGGCTGGTTCAATCAAATATTCAGATTTTATATTCCACGCTTTTTATTCTGCAAATACTTTTGATGCAAATATAGACACATCGACCGGATTTATTTCGAGTCGCCCAACAGATGGCTATCATCGTTCTGAAAGTGAACAGCTTAAGAAAAATCAATCGAATGAAAAAATGTTCGGAGGAAGGATCGATTATCAACTGAGCAGAAGAGTCGGTTTCGGATTGATGCATTATCAGAGCAGGTTCAACAATTCTTTGGCTCTGAACTCAAGCTTTAAGAGTTTTGAGGACTCATACAATTACACTTCATTCGATTTTAATGCGTACTTTGAAACGCTGAATATTTACGGCGAGATCTCTCGCGATAAGAATAATGTATTTGCTACGATAGTTGGACTCCAGTCCGGAATCGGAAGGGCAATCGATTTTGTTATCTTGTTTAGAAATTATCCAGCGCGTTTTCTGAATTTACACGGATACGGATTCGGTGAACGGAATGGCACAACCAGGAACGAGACCGGAATATATTCAGGCGTTAAGCTCACAACAAGATACGGCAGAGTAAATTTTTATTACGATCATTTCTATTTCCCGTATCCTCTTACATACGATAAATCTCCCACAAAAGGTTATGAGTTTTTGACCGAGTATGTTTCGCCGACTTTTTCGGGTTCAACTTTTTTAATCCGTTATAAACACGAGAATAAAGAATTGAACGAAAAAGGTTTGGATGAATACAACCGAACGCAGCGATTTTCAGTAAATCGGCTTCAGCAGAATCTACGCTTTGAAGTGCAAAAGGTTTTGACTTCAAATGCACGGGTCAGATTTAGAACGGAAATAGTCGACGTTTATTACACAAAGCTTAAGCCGCACGAAGTCGGTTATTTGGTTTTTGGAGATGTGCGAATTGAACCTATCCGTAATTTGAAAGTAAGTTCTCGTATAATTTATTTCCAGACGCAGACCTACGACTCACGCGTTTACGAATTTGAGAACGATCTGACTGGAGTGCTTTATAATCCCGGATTATATGGACGCGGAATGCGATGGTACGTTGTTGCTCAATATAAGATTTGGCGAATGCTCACACTTTCTTTTAAGTATGCAGAGACTTACAGAGATGACGTAAAAAAGATAAGCTCCGGCGATTCTGAGATAAATAATAATTTGGATAACAAGCTGAGTCTGCAGATCGAGATCAGATTATAAAATGTTAATCCCGCAGAGTTTACTGTTGTAAGCAGGGCGGGCAAGCGTCGATCGAAGATCGTTAATAGTGAATTGTTAATAGGACTAAAACTGAAGTTGTTCACTTCATGAAAATCAATTTAATCTTTCATTTAAGTTTGAAGCTTTATGAATTTACCCGCCGAAGCTTCAGTGTAGGCGGGTTTATCCTCTGCATGCGAACTTTCCAACTTTATGAACTTTAGAAACTTTTTACTACTTCGCTATTGACAAAAGAAAGTCCGTTTGCTAAAATGCGG